>JACCDY010661945.1_pt1 | contig 11683 bp, 12 predicted proteins | sample 7446391 | NCBI WGS metagenome assembly JACCDY01 (sample SAMN15323451, study PRJNA562643) | freshwater metagenome | isolation source: river surface water | place: USA:Blue River Watershed | collected 2017-08-18
ATCTTACTTTTTTAGCGTTGGCTAAATAATCATTTGCAGCATCTCTAAATCCTAAAGTCATTGCTAAAGTTGCATGTAAACCTTGAGCAGCTAAACCTAATTCAGCATCAACAGCTGCAGGATCAAATCCTTCCATTGGTGTAGCATCCACTTCTTCACTAGCAGCAGCCACTAAACCAAAACCTAAAGCGATATAAGTTTGCTTTGCAGCCCAAACAGCTAATTGCTCTGGAGATTGATGAGCGATTGATCCATTGATATAACCTGCAAAATCTTTTAAAGCATCTACAGGTACACCTCTTTGATCAGCAATTTCTTGCATGTACTCAGCCACTGTATCTTGGTTGATTGTTGTCTTAGCAGCAAAAATGATTAATGCAGAAGACTCCACTACTTGTGGTTGATTGTAAAAATGAGGAGTTAATTTCTTTCTAGTCTCTTCGTCTTCGATCACCAACACTTGGTAAGGAGTTAAACCAAAAGAACTTGGAGCAAAACGAATGGCTTCCAAAATTGTGTTCATTTTCTCTGCTGGGATTTTCGCACCGTTCATTCTCTTAACAGCGTAACGCCATTTTAAAGCATCTAATAGTTTCATTGTATAGTATGTTTTAATTAATTAATCAATGTTTGAACATCAAAGTTATAACAAATAACTAAGACGCCCAAATAAAACACTGAAAATGAGTCGAATGTTTATTAATTTTAAAAACAAATGCTTCATTATGCAACAAAATTTAAGTAAAATATTGAAAATCAGCTATTTAGCTATCATAATACTTTTTATTTCGGCAAATACCCTATTTGCGCAGCAGACGAACTCAACACTAGCAGCAACAAGCTCCCAGGCCTCAGCCCCAAATCTTATCATTATCACCACCGATGGGTATAGATGGCAGGAAGTGTTTAAAGGAATGGATGCCGAATTAGCAGCCAATCCAAAATTCAATCAAGGAGATAGTGCTGATTTAATTAAAAAATATGGTGGTGCAACTGCACAAGAAAGAAGACAAAAATTAATGCCCTTTTTTTGGAATACAATTGCCAGCAAGGGAATGTTGTTTGGAAATAGAACCATCGGTAATAAAGTAGATGTGGCGAATCCACATTGGTTTTCATATCCTGGATACAATGAAATTTTAACGGGCTATCCTGATAGTGCGATTAATTCAAATGAGTATCCTCCTAATCCACATACCAATGTGTTTGCTTTTTTGAATCAACAAGCAGCGTATAAAAATAAGGTTGCAGCATTTGGTGCATGGGATGCATTTGATAGAATCTTGAATGAAAAAATTTCTGGATTCCCGGTGATCAATGGATTTGAAACAATCACACAATTGCTACAAGACCCAGTGGCAAAGAGTATCAGCCAAGGATTACAAGATTCTTATAAACCATTTAAAGAAGTAGAATGTTTGGATGTGTATACGCATCAACAAGCTATGCATTATCTAGAAACCAAAAAACCAAAAGCATTGTATATAAGTTATGGTGAGACAGATGAGTGGGCGCATCATGCACATTATAGAGATTATTTAGATGCAGCACATCAAGTAGATGCATGGATTGCTTCTATTTGGAATTGGGCACAAAGCACTCCAGGATACAAAGACAATACTTATATATTAGTCACCACAGATCATGGAAGAGGATTTAAGGAAGGATGGACAGATCATGGTGCAGATGTAAATGGTGCTTCAAGCATTTGGTTTGCTTTGATGGGTCCAGGCTTACAACAAATAGGCACACTAGGAGAGCAAACAAAAGAGGGGCAATTGTATCAAAAGCAATTGGCTGCTACCATGACTAAATTAATGGGCAAGCCTTTTAAGGCGTCACATCCTATCGGAGCACCTATTTTTTAGCGGGAGCATTTTTGACTATTACCCAATTAAAAAAGAACAATTAACTTTGTACTATCCGAATTAGGGAAATTAAAATGTTATTTACAAAAACTATAAGACAATTGATCGCGCTAGCCATGCTAGTGGTTTTTGCATTTAGCATCACCCCTCAACAGGTAGTGCACGATATGGTGGCCAAGCACTTGGATCCAACTGTTTGTGCTGTGCATAAGGATGTACCTGTTGACCAAGTAGAAAACACTAAGCTGCATTGTACTTTTGATTTTCAGGTAGCTACTACAGCTTTTGTTGATTTTGATTTCACTTTAAACTTACAAGCGCCTGCAACAATTATTGTTCAGAACGCTACTTATAAAGAAGCAGCTCTTGCTTCTATTTTTTTACATCAAAGTTCAAGAGGTCCGCCTGCAATGATATAAGAGATCAGAAAGATTTTTAATCATTAAAACAAGGACATGAAAAATATTTTAATTATTGCATTGTTATTTATTAGCAATGCTATTGGAGCAAGTACTTTACAAGATGTACTATTATCTGGAAAAATTACAGATAAACAAACTGGAAAAACATTATCAGGAGCTACAGTATTTTTTTCCGATTTAAAATTAGGCACCATCACTAATAAAGAAGGAGAATACAAAATTAGTATTCCTCAAGGATCACATGTAGTAGAAGTAAGTTATATGGGATACGCTACACAGGTGCAAACTATTACCATACAAGCAGCAACCACCATTAACTTTACCATGAACTCCACAGTGGTGGAAGCAGGAGATGTGATGGTGACTAGTTTTTTAAGAGCAACTTCTTCTAGAAGAACACCCACACCAGTAACCATTATTAAAAAGGAAGAATTATTCAGAGGCATTTCAACAAATTTAATTGATGCCTTATCTAAAGTGCCTGGAGTATCACAGGTAGCAACAGGTCCAGCTATCTCTAAACCCATTATCAGAGGTTTGGGATATAATAGAGTGGTAGTAATGCATGATGGTATCAGACAGGAGGGACAACAATGGGGAGATGAACATGGTGTAGAGATTGATGAGTATAATGTTCAAAGAACCGAGGTATTGAAAGTACCTGCATCTTTGATATATGGATCTGACGCATTGGCGGGTGTGATTAATATTATTTCTAACGCACCTGTTGCAGAGGGTGTTACAAAGGGGAATGTATTTACTAACTATCAATCCAATAATGGATTGTTTGGAAGACATATTGATATTGCTTCTAACAAAAAAGGGTTGTTCTGGGGAGTAAACACCAGTATGAAAGATGCGGGTGATTATCAAAATAAATATGATGGTGATGTATTTAATTCAAGATTCAATGAACACAGTGGTAGTGCTTATGTAGGTGTAGATAAAAAATGGGGAAGCACACAGTTCACTTATAGTAATTTTTATCAGCATTTAGGAATTGTAGAAGGAGATAGAGATGAGACCGGTGCATTTATTCTAACAACTGGAAGCACAGGAAATGCCATACCGGCTATTCCGATGCAAAAAATCCAACATACTAAATATACTTTAGATAATACTATCAAATTTGGTGCGGATAGATTAAAAGCAATTGTTGGTTTTCAAAGAAACCAAAGAATGGAATTTGGTAATGAGGAAAATTTACAAGAAAGAGAATTGTATTTTGATTTACAAACTTTTAATTACTCATTACAATATTTAGTAGCTGAAAAAAATAACTGGAAAAATACTTATGGTATTAATGGAATGCAACAAACCAACATCAATAGAGGATTGCATGTATTAATACCTAATTATAAAAGTTTTGATGTTGGTGGATTTTATTATACACAATATAGAACACCTAGAACTCAATGGAGCGGGGGCATAAGATTAGATCAAAAACAAATGAGTTTTATTGATCCTGCATCTGATCCAAATAGATGTCCAGATGGAATGATGTGTATTGCATTGTATAGGCCACCTGTTGAAACTAAGAAGATATTTCATAACCTGTCTGGAGCAATAGGTGTAGCGCATGATGTAAATGAAGCTACTACTATTAAGTTTAATATAGCTAGAGGTTTTAGAGCACCTAATTTAGCAGAGTTAAGTTCATATGGAGCTCATGAGGGAACCAATCGTTTTGAATATGGCAACTCAGCACTAAGATCAGAGAAAAGTTTACAGTTTGATGCAGGTATTGAATGGAGTAACGCACATTTAAGTATTGCAGGTAATTTATTTTACAACACTGTTACAGATTATATTTTTTATCAAAAGTTATCTGGGGTAAACGGATCAGATAGCATCATCAATCATATGAATGAAGATGGGACAGTAGATGATTTATTTGCTTATGCATTTAGACAAAGAAATGCATATTTGTATGGTGCAGAGTTAAATGTAGATATTCATCCACATCCTTTGGATTGGTTACATATTGAAAACAGCATTAGCTTAATCAGGGCTAAGTTTAATCAACCATTGGATGGAAGTCAAAACTTACCAGGTATACCAAGTGCAAGATGGTTAACAGAGGTAAGATTTGATTTATTCAAAGGGGCAAACGCTATAAGAAATTCTGCACTAAGTATTCAGTTAGACAATATGTTTGCACAAAACAATGCATTCACAGGATACAATACAGAAACCAATACACCTGCGTATCATTTAATTAATATGGGATACAGTACCAATATTATGCGCAAGCAAAAAGTATTGTTCCAGGTTTCTTTGATTGCACAAAATATTACCGATGTAGCATATCAAAATCATTTGAGTAGATTAAAATACACTACAGAGAATATGGCTACTGGAAGAATGGGTGTATTTAATATGGGACGCAACTTTAGTATTAAAGTGAATGTGCCATTGGTGTTTTAATGTAAATCATATTAATAATTACATAAATACTAATTATCGTTCTTGTTTAATTGTATAAAGCAACAGAAACTTAACATAGATTTAGTAAGGATAATGACATTCCTCATACATAAGGCGCAATAAATACAATAAATTTGCGATATACTTATTATGAAGAAAACCTTATCCTTACTTTTTCTTTTTACAAGCATCCTAATTGTTTGGTCCGGATGTCAACATGAATTAGTGAATGCAAATATTGGACTCAATAAAGATAGCATTGTAGTAGTAACACCTCCAGCCAATGGAGGAACAACCAGTGGCACCAGTGGTTCTACTGCTGCAGTATCAGATACCGTTTGTTTTAATAGTGAAGTACTTCCCTTATATGTGAGTTATTGTGGATCTGCAGGATGTCATAATGAATTATCTCATAGAGATGGAGTAATCACAACAAGTTATGGTTATATCATGAATGGTATTAGAGCAAAGAATCCCGGAGGAAGTAAGTATTATACCATTATTGGAGGCGAGATGCCACCTAAATCAAGTCCACAGATGACTGCAGATAATAAAGCCACTATTTTAAAATGGATCAATCAAGGTGCGCTAAATACTGCTTGTACCAATACCTGTGATACCACTCAATATGGATATGTCAATGCAGTTCAAACCATCCTTGCTAACAATTGTGGAGGATGTCATGGCACCAAGCCAGGATCTGCTAATGTGTATTTAGGAGATTACGCTAGCGCAAAAGCATATATCAGTGCGAATAAAACATTGTTCTTAAATGCCATTAATCATTCCAGCACATTAACAGCAGCACAAAGAATGCCGCCCTCTGCAAAAATGATTGACTGTAAGATTACACAAATTCAAAAATGGATTGATAAAGGTTATCCAAATTAAGGATCCTCAACAAAAAATAGAATCAATAAAATAGAATGAATCAAATACTTAAAATAGGCATATTCGTTTTTGCAGTGATCAGCATGGCTTCTTGTTATTATGATAACAAAGATCAAATGTATCCACAGGTAGTTGCTACTGCATGTGATACTACCATTGTAAATTATAGTACTACAGTTACTACCATATTAAATACACATTGCAATAATTGTCATAGCACTGCTGCAGCAGCATCCAGCGGAGGCGGTATAGCACTAGATAGCTATAATGCAGTGAAAGCATATGTGACTAACGGAAAGTTGTATGGATCTATTGCACAGAACGGAACAGCATCGCCCATGCCTAAGAATATGGCGAAGATGGATAATTGCACCATTAATAAAATAGCCGTATGGATTAATCGCGGCGCTTTAAATAATTAAATATGAAAAAAATCATCCTTGGAATTTCTTGCTTTGTTTTATTACAAAGTATTTCAACCACTGTAGCTGCACAAAAAGTATATGCCACAAAAACTGGTCAATTGTTTTTTAATGCCACAGGTGGAATTGAAAAAATTGCTGCAGTGAATAATCAAGTAGATTCAAAATTTGTAGATGCTACTGGACAAATAGTATTAGCAGTGCTAGTGAAGGGATTCAAGTTTGAGAATCAATTGATGGAAGATCATTTTAATGAAAACTATATGGAAAGCACCAAGTTTCCAAAAGCAGATTTTAAGGGCTATATTAAAAATATCAAAGAAGTAGATTTTGCTAAGGATGGCAATTATCCAGTAACTGTTGAAGGTGCTTTGACGATACATGGTGTAAGCAAGCAAGTAAGCACAAAGGGAAATATGCAAGTCCAAGATGGAAGGCCAACTTTAACTGGAGAGTTCAGTGTTGCGATCAAAGATTACGGCATCAAAGGATTATATATTGGAGAGAAGATTGCAGCTGATGCAAAAATCAAAGTGAATTGTAAATATCAAAATTAGCATCATTAACAAAATTAGCACCATGTTGCAAAAGCGTATCTTATTTTCATTGCTATTCGTAGTAGCAGTTTTTCAAAGCATAAACGCTCAAAATATTGATTTGTTCTCCGAGAAAAGTTCATTGTCTAATAGAGATATTGTAACTGGTATCTTTAAATCAACTAGAATTGTGAATGGACAATCTATTGAAAATGTTGGTGCAGGGGTTTTGGATTTTAGAATTTTACACAGATTTGGAACTATTAATCAAGGAGCTTACAATTTGTTTGGACTAGATCAAGCCACCATGAGAATAGGATTGGATTATGGTATCAACTCTAGATTAATGATTGGTGGTGGAAGAAGCACTTATGAAAAACAATATGATGCTTTTGTAAAATATCGAATCATTCGTCAACAAAGTGGTGAGAGAAATATTCCTTTAAGTGTCAGCTATGCTGGAACCACCATCTACAAATCTTTAAAAGATGTAGTGACTACTTATGAACCTTATAAAACAGATAGATTAAGTTTTGCGCATCAGGTTTTGGTGGCGAGTAAATTAAACGATTATGTATCTGTTCAGTTTACACCCACACTAGTGCACTATAATATGGTAGAACATAAAACCATCCCGAATGATTTTTATTCATTGGGTACAAGTTTTAGATTAAGAGTAAGTCCAAGAGTAAATATTACTACAGAATACTATCACCGATTTGATAAATTAACAGGATACTATGATCCCTTAACTATTGGAGTAGATATAGAAACAGGCGGACATGTGTTTCAATTGCATGTTACCAATACAACGGGTATGACAGAGCGAACTTTTATTAATGAAACCACTGGCTCTTGGGGCAAGGGTGATTTGAGATTTGGATTTAATATTTCTAGGGTGTTTACTGTTAGAAAACCAAAAGAGTTAAGAGGGTTATAAGAGTCCCGCTCGCGGAGACTCTTATAGAAAGATTATAGACTCTTCTAAATAATATAATATGAAAAAAGCGATAGGTTTAGTGTTGATCTTTATAGTATTATTTGCAGCTGCAGGCTATTACTATGTATTTGTTTATGCAAAGAATCATCATAGAGATGTACAAGCGGAAAAATCTATTGTAGTGGTTGCGGATTCATTGAGTGCTGCATTTGGAGAAGATGAAGCAAAAGCCAATGCTGCTTATTTAAATAAAGCCATTGAAGTAACTGGCGTAATTATTAATATTGATAAGAATCAAGCAGGTCAAACAACCATACTAGTTGGAGACAAAGCTGCTTTCTCCAATGTATCCATAACTTTAACCGCTCAACTCCCTTCTAAATATGGCGTAGGGTCCACTATTACCGTAAAAGGTGTTTGTACAGGATTTCTGAGCGATGTGGTAGTAACAGATGGGGTGGTGCAATAAATTTTATTGCTTTTTCCCTAACTTGTAGTGCAATTCTAAGTTTATTTTCTAAACTCATTTTATGAAAAAATTACTAGCAGTTATTTTAGTGGCATTGTCTTTTACGAATGCGCAGGCTCAGTTAACAAAGGAAGAGAAAAAGTTGATGGAGTATATTGATGCCAATATGCCAAGAGCGATTGAGTTATTGAAAGAGTCTGTGAATGTGAATAGTGGCACTTTAAATATTGAAGGGGTTAAAAAAGTAGGTGCTATCTATAGAAGAGAATTAGAGAAAGCAGGAATGCAAACGGAATGGATTAGTATGCCAGACTCTATCAAAAGAGCGGGTCATTTGGTAGCGAGTACGCCAATGGTGAACGCATCTGCTGATGTAAATAATAAAAATTCAAAGAAACCAAAGGGCAAGAAATTATTTTTAATAGGTCATTTGGATACGGTGTTTGAACCAGATATGCCAGCGAATCCTTTTACGATGATCAATGATTCAACAGCTACAGGTCAGGGTGCGAATGATATGAAGGGAGGAGATGTGGTAATGATTATTGCTTTACAAGCATTGCAAGCACAGGGATTATTAAAAGACGCAGCTATTACAGCTTACTTTACTGGAGATGAAGAACATGCTGGATATCCTAGAGAAGTAAGTAGAGGAGATTTTATAGAACGAGCTAAAAAAGCAGAAGTAGCATTGGCTTTTGAAGGTGCGAATGGATTAAGATCAGTGGCTACTGCAAGAAGAGGAGCAAGTGGTTGGAAATTAGAAGTAACGGCTAAGACTGGTCATAGCAGTGGCGTGTTTACACCCTATGCAGGCTATGGTGCGATTTATGAAGCTGCCAGAATTGTGAATAGTTTTAGAGAACAATTGAGTCAAGAAAAATACTTGACTTTTAATCCAGGATTATTTATTGGTGGATCTGATATGCAATACGATGATGCAAAATCTTTTGGAAGCACTATTGGTAAAACCAATATCATCGCACCTAACACAGTGGTGATTGGAGACTTAAGATTTTTGACAGAGGAACAAAAAAATAAGGCGCGCGCGGTGATGAGTACTATCGTATCTAACAATAACTTAACAGGCGCGCGCGCCAAAATCACTTTCCAAGACGGTATCCCAAGCATGGCCCCAACAGAAGGCAATGATAGAATCTTACATATCATAAGCGGAGTAACAGTGGATATGGGATTGGGTGCTACAGTAGCTGGAGATCCAGGATCAAGAGGCGCAGGTGATATTAGTTATATAGCAGCTTATGTAGATTGTATAGATGGACTAGGTGCCTCTGGTAAAGGAGCGCACGCTGTAGGAGAAACGATTAATTTAAATGAATTACCATTTTTAATTAAGAGAGCAGCGTTGACAATGCATCGATTGACGAAGTAAACTAAACTTCTATTTTCAATACTTTTTTCAAAAGTTCCATTCTTCTATCTAAAGCTTTAGAGCCAATGTTAGATTGTATGGTAGAAATTTTTTGCCAATTTAATTGAGTCATAGCTTGCATATTCCAATCTATGCTTGTTAATTTAGAAATAGAATTTAGTGCAGCATTAAAGTATAAGAAATCAATTAATGCTTTTACAGGATTGGCCATTTGAATTGGTTTTCCGTCTATCTCAACAGTATCAAAACCAAAATAAAATTCAGGTTTAATTTTTCGATAACTATAAATGCCGCGATCGTTATGGTAGATAACGGTTTTGTGCTTTGTGATGGCATGAATGCTATTTTCACCAAAAGAGTCTGCAGGTGCATTATCAAGAATCAATTGATGAAAACATAGTGCGGTCTCTAAAGAAATATAAGAGGGCTGACAAATAGAATTACTTATCAAATAACTCAGCCCATTAGTGAAAGCAACATTGGAAAATACATACCATTTATTGGTCAATTTTATGAGGTACCCTTTTTGCTTCCACTCAAATAGGCGTCGGCTGTCAAACTTTGGAAAAGCAAGTTCTGCCTCCTGTCTTGAGAACACTCTATTGGGAGACAATTGGTTATAAAATTGCGGGTAGTTTATAATTTTCCTCATTTATGTTATAATTAACAAAAATAAGAAATAAAAAGCAGTAAATACTAGCTATATTTTCAATAGTTTTGAAGCAATGAAAGAGGCAATTTCTACATATTTTAGAAACAGAAGATTTGGGTTTTTTAGGCAGTTTTTTGATCAAATTTCAGCTGGTGGAACCCAAGCGGTTAAAATACTAGATATTGGCGGAACAGAGGATTATTGGAAAAACATGGGTTTTGAATTGAATGACAAAACCGAAATTGTTTTATTGAATTTATACGAGAAAGAAGTGAGCCATCCGGGCTTCAAAAGTATTAAAGGGGATGCATGCAATTTGGAAGGTATCGCAGATAAAAGTTTTGATTTGGTTTTTTCGAATTCGGTGATAGAACATTTGTTCACTAAAGAAAATCAAATAAAAATGGCGAATGAAATTCAAAGAGTAGGAAAAAATTATTTCATTCAAACACCCAATAAATATTTCCCCATTGAACCACATTGGTTATTTCCATTTTTTCAGTTTTTACCTTTTGGAGTACAAGTTTTTTTAACGCAACATGTTAATTTAGGTCATATTCCCAAAACCGGTGATCAAGAAAAAGCCAAAGAACAAGTGAGAGAAGTGAGGTTATTATCTAAAAAAGAATTTCATTCTATGTTTAATGGAGCTAATATTTTCTTAGAAAAGTTTTTTGGATTCACCAAGTCATTCATTGTATACAAAGTAGAAAATAAATCATAATGAGTACATCAAAATCTTTATTAGTAGTTACTTGGGATGGTAAGTCAAAGCCTTTAGAATATGTATATCAAGACGCTCAGAGAGATTTTGATCTATTGATTTTTGATCATAGTGCTAAAGCGCCAATAGAGCTAGTACAACATTTGCAACCAGAGTATTATATCTCTACTAGAACAGAAAACAAAGGGCAGGTATTTTACGAGGTATTTAAATATTTATATCCTAATAATGAAGAACGCTATGAATATATTGGTGTGTTAGATGATGATATTTATACTTCTTATTCCGATTTAAATAAATTAATATTTATTGGAAAATTAAACGGCTTAGATATTTTCCAACCAAGTATTACCCATGATAGTTTCTTTGATCATAGACAATTTACCCATAAGCCAGGTTATCAAATTCAAAAAGCAAATTGGGTAGAGATTATGTTTCCTTTTTATAAAGAAACATTATATAAAGCTGCTGGTCCTTATTTTAATGAGACGATCACTGGTCAGGGGATTGATGTTTATTTAATGCCAGCCATGCAACAAGTGCATGGATTAACCAATACAGCGGTGGTACATGCTATACAAGTAAAACATTGTAGACCGGTACAATCTGGAGATAGATCATATTCCAACGGGAAGTCCAATATCGAAGAGATCAATCATATCAGACAATTAACCTTGGAATTAATTGCTAAATATCCAAACAAATTTGACGATCAATTTATACGAACTTATATGGATGTTCGTTATTATAAAGGTGTGTCTTTGTTTAAAAAGCTGAAAAGAGTAAAAGGCATGTTGCGCAATATCTATAAAGAGCTAGTGGATTTGAGCTATAGATAGAAGCGGGATTAATATCCTATATTTGCATATCAATTAGTTATATATGAGTAATACTCCTCAACAAACCATAAAATATCCAGAATTAAAGGTGTTGGTGGGC
>JACCDY011294084.1_pt1 | contig 11683 bp, 8 predicted proteins | sample 7446391 | NCBI WGS metagenome assembly JACCDY01 (sample SAMN15323451, study PRJNA562643) | freshwater metagenome | isolation source: river surface water | place: USA:Blue River Watershed | collected 2017-08-18
CGCCGAGGATTTCCAGATAGTCCTGGGCGCGCAGCCCGCGGAAGTGGATCCAGAAGATCGTCCATGGTGAGCTGGAGTCGGCGCCGTAGAGGTGGGCTTGGCGCGGTGGCAGGAAGAGCAACTGGTCGGCAGAGACCGGCCAGCGTTGCCCTTGCAGTTCGCAGTAGCCCTTGCCAGCCAGGCAGCCGATGAGGATGTGCTGGGAAGTCCCGTATGGCCGATCAATGGCATGATCCCGGGAGGCCTGGAAAGCGCCGATGTGGGTGATGCCCAAATCGCGCAGCACCGGTCGTCGGCTGGCCGCGACCGCGATTTTTGGGGGCACGATGACCAGTCGCTGACCGGGGAAGCCCTCGGGTTTGTGCATGAGGAAGCTTGCCTTTAAATCATCAGATTGTCCATGCAAATCCATGGATCTTCCATGGCCGATCGGGCGGCTGCGGTATAGGATCCGCGAAACCCAGCCTCTCGTCTTATGAGTATCGCTCCGTTGGATCTGTTTGTCTTTGCCGCCTTTTTCGTGGTGGTTGTTTCGTTGAGTGTGTGGAAGAGCCGGCGGGCCAAGGAGCATGAGGAGAGCAGTTCGGATTTCTTCCTCGCCGGTCGCGGGTTGACCTGGCCCTTGATCGGGATTTCGATCGTGGCGGCGAACATTTCCACCGAGCAGATGGTGGGGATGGCGGGTCAGGCGGCGGGATCGACGGGTCTGGCGGTGAGTGCGTGGCAGTTGATGGGGTCGGTGTTCATCGTGTTGATCGCGATGACCTTGTTGCCGAAGTTCCTGCGGGCGGGAATCTACACGATGCCTGAGTATCTGGAGTATCGCTACAACAAGTTGGCGCGAGGTTTGATGGCGGGATTGACCGTGGTGATTTACGCCGTGGTGATGTTGCCGGCGGTATTGTATTCCGGTGGAGTCACCTTGCGGGCGATCACCGGGATGGATCTGATGATGTCGGTGTGGTTGATCGGGTTGATTGGTGCCGGTTATTCGGCGATCGGTGGTTTGAAGGCGATCGCCTGGGCGGATCTGGTGCAGGGATTGGCCTTGTTGGCGGGTGGTTTGTTGATCTTTTTCCTCGGGTTGAATGCGGTGGGTGGTTGGGATGCGTTTCATGCGTTCAATGCCGAGAAGCTGCACATGGTGAAGCCGGCGGATAATCCGGATCTGCCATGGACCGGAGTGTTGGGGGGGATGTGGATCGTGATGATTTATTACTGCGGGTTGAACCAGTTCATCGTGCAGCGGAACCTGGCGGCGAAGTCGCTCAAGCACGGGCAGTTGGGGATGATTTTTGCCGGTGGCTTGTGGCTGCTGGTGCCGTTTGCGATGGTGATGCCGGGCTTGTTGGCGCAGCAGTTGTATGGAGCCGAGTTGGCGAAGACGACGGATGCGGCGTTTCCGACGATGGTGACCAAGTTGGTTTCGCCGGGATTGCGTGGGTTCATCTATGCGGCGATTGCCGGTGCGGTGACCAGCACCTTGGCGTCGTTGCTCAATTCGGCGTCGACGATCGCGACGATGGATGTGTACCGCAACATGTTCCATCCGCAGGCAGGGCAGCGTTCGTTGGTGTGGTTGGGTCGGGTGATGACTTTGGGATTCGTGGTGGCGGGCTGTTTGATTGCGCCGGCGCTGGACAATCCGAAGTTCGGTGGGGTTTTCCAATACATCCAGCAGTTCCAGGGTTACATCTGGCCCGGGGTGGTGGCGGCATTCCTGATGCCATTCGTCTTGAAGCGGGTTCCGGATGCGGCGGGGCCGGTTGCCTTGCTGCTTGGGCCGGTGGTGTATGGAGTCATGCAGTATGGGGAGAAGCAGGACTGGCACCAGATTCACTTCCTGCTGCAGGTGTTGATTGCATTTGTGGTGGTGGCGGTGGTGATGGTGGTGATGACGCTGGTGGCGCCACGCACCGCAGTGCGCGAGCTGCCGGTGCGTGAGGAGGTGGCGCTGAAGACCGAGCCGGTGGTGAAACTGGTCGGCGGTTTGGTGATTGCGGGAGTGGCGGTGTTCTTTGCGGTGTTTTGGTGACTCACGAATGTGTTCCCGTGTCGGATTGAAGCATGATGATAGGAGAATGATGATTGAAGTTACGGACGAGCGGGCCGCTCGTCCCTACCGTTTATTGCCATGAGTGTTAATGCCCGTATCGAGATCCAGAGTATTCCCACTTATCCGGTAGGAGCGCCGGAAAAGAACCCGGTGTTTTTCGACAAGCGGGTGTATCAGGGATCCTCCGGCAAGGTTTATCCGGTGCCTTTCATCGACAAGGTGTATGACGAGCCGGTGCCGGTGGATTACCAGTCGGCCACACTGGAGAACGAGTATGTGCGTTTGGTGATGCTGCCGGAGATCGGCGGGCGGATCTTCATCGGGCAGGACAAGAAGAATGGGGATTACGACTTTTTCTACCGGCAGGATGTGATCAAGCCGGCGCTGGTCGGTCTCGCGGGGCCATGGATCTCCGGTGGTGTCGAGTTCAACTGGCCGCAGCATCACCGGCCGGGGACCTTCATGCCCTGTGACGTGTGGATCGAGGAGGAGGCCGACGGTGCGCGCACCGTATGGATGAGCGAGCATGATCCGATCAACCGGCTGAAAGGCATGCACGGCATCCGGCTGCGCCCGGGATCATCCCTGGTGGAATTGCGGGCGCGTTTGTGCAACCGGACTTCCTTCACCCAGACCTTCCTGTGGTGGGCGAATGTGGCGGCGATGGTGCATGATCAGTATCAATCGTTCTTTCCGCCGGACGTGCATTACGTTGCCGACCATGCGGTGCGGGCGATGTCGTCGTTCCCACAGGCGAACAACCCGTATTACGGGGTGGATTACGCGCAGCGGCCGGGTGCCAACGATTTGTCGTGGTATCGCAACATTCCGGTGCCGACGAGTTACATGGTGTGTCAGACGGCCTTTGATTTCTTCGGTGGTTACGATTTCAAGGCTGGCGGTGGTTTCGTGCATGTGGCGGACCGCCACATTGCGCCGGGCAAGAAGCAGTGGACCTGGGGGAATCATCCTTTCGGTTATGCCTGGGATCGTGAGCTTACCGACGCCAATGGTCCCTACATCGAGTTGATGGCCGGCGTGTATACCGACAACCAGCCGGATTTCACCTACCTGCAGCCATTCGAGACCAAGACGTTTTCGCAGTATTGGTGGCCGATTCAGGATTTGGGTCCGGTGCAGCAGGCGGACACGCGGGCGGGCTTGCGTCTGGTGGTGGGTGAGGGTCGCCGCATCGAACTGGGTGTCTGTGTGAGTGAATCGCTGCGAGATGCCAGGTTGCTGTTGACGCATGGTGGAAAGCGCTTGCTGGATGAGGTCGTTTCGATGGACCCCGGGGTGTCGTGGAAGCGGGAGGGATTGGTGTTTGCGGGTGAGCACGAGAGTGAACTGGAGTTGGCCCTTTTGGACGCGCGTGGCGAGTTGCTGTTGGCTTATCGTCCGCCGGTGGTGACGGGTGAACGCGAGCGGGTGGTGGCGACCGAGCCGGCGGTGCCCGAGCAGATGGCATCCGGTGATGAATTGTATTTCACCGGTGAGCACTTGGAACAATACCGTCATCCGACGCGGGCTCCCGAGTTGTATTGGCAGGAGGCGCTCAGGCGGGATGATGGCGATTTCCGCTGCAATCTGGCGATGGGGCGTCGTTTGTTGAGACGTGGGTTATTTGCGGAGGCGGAAGTGCATCTGCGCAAGTCGATCGTGCGGGTCACCCGGCGGCATCCGAATCCGGAGACGGGCGAGGCGCATTACTTCCTTGGTGTGTGCCTGATGTTGCAGGGGCGGATTGATGAGGCGTATGACCTGCTGGCCAAAGCCAGCTGGGATCAGAAATGGAAAGCGGCGGCGTTGTATCAGCTGGCCTGTTTGGATCGTCGGGCGGGGGATGATCGCAGGGCCATCGAGCGTCTGGAGGAAGCGATCCGATTGAATGCGGATCACGGCAAGGCGATTGTCCTGCGTGCGATGATTCAGCGTCGGACTTGTGTTGGGGATCCGGTTGCGGATCTCCAGTCCTGGCTGGCGATTGATCCCTTGGATCACTGGGCGCGACTGGAGTTGTTGCGTGACGGGGTGATCGAGGTGGAGGATTTCCTCGGTCTGTGTCGCAATGATGCGCAGACGATCCTAGATCTGGCCTTTGATCTGGCGGATGGGGGTTTCCCGTTGGTGGCGGCGTCCTTGCTGGAGATGCATCTTGAGCATCCGGTTGCTGACTCCGCGGTGCCTAATCCTTTGTCGCGGGCGGTGATGACGCGATATGTGCTCGCATGGTTGCGGCAGGATCAGGGCCTGCTGGTGCAAGCCAGGGCGCAGGTGCCGGACTATTTCTTTCCATCGCGTCTGCACGAGCAGATCGTGCTGGACTGGGCATTGGCACAGCCGGGCAAGGATCCGGTGGCGGCATACGGTTTGGGCAATTACCTCTATGATTTGAAACGCCATGACGAGGCCTTGGCGGCGTGGCAGCGGTCGATTGATGACGGGGCTGATTTTGCCACCGTGCACCGCAATCTGGGGATCGGCCTGTGGAATGTGCGCCGTGATGGCGAGGGCGCGCGTGCCTGCTATCTGAAGGCGATGGCCTTGGATCCGGCGGATCCGCGTCTGGTTTCGGAATATGATCAATTGCGTTCGAAGTTGAATGACGATCCGGCTTCGCGTCTGGCGGATCTGGAGGCGAAGCGCGATTTGGTCATGCGCCGCGATGACTGCACGGTGGCGATGCTGGATCTGTTGAATCTTGCTGGTCGCAGCGAGGAGGCGTTGGAGGTGCTGATGACGCGTCGGTTCCACCCGTGGGAAGGTGGTGAGGGCGCTGTGCTGCGGCAGTTCACGCGCGCCCACCTGCTGTTGGGTCGGCAGGCGCTGGATGCGGGTGACGCGGCCACGGCGCTGGTGCATTTCGAGAGTGCGATGGATACCCCTGACAATCTGGGTGAAGCGTATCACCTGTTGCAGGCGAAAGCGGATGTGAACTATTGGCGTGGTGCGGCGTTGAAGTCTCTGGGGCGTGATGGCGAGGCGATGGAGTGTTTCCAGGCATCGGCTGACGAAGTGGGTGACTTTGCCGAGATGGCGGTCACCGAGCACAGTCCATTGAGTTATTACCGTGGTCTCTCGCTGCGGGCGATGGGGCGTGAGGATGAGGCGTGCGCCTTGTTCGAGTCGTTGAAGGCATTTGCCAGCGCGAAGATCGGGCAGTCGGCGAAGATCGATTATTTCGCGACTTCCTTGCCGAACCTGTTGGTCTTCGAGGAAGACCTGCAGCGGCGCAAGGATGCGGAATTCCACAAGCTCATTGCCTTGGCCTGCAAGGGTCTGGGGGATGCTGCTGGCGAAGCGGCTGCACGCGAAGCGGTGCTGGCGTTCAATCGTGCCGAGGCGTGGTGAGTTGGAAGATCGTGGATCGTTGATGTGGGATCGTGGTGGGAACGGTAATGAGTTTTCCGTGTCCCTTCGGCAACCTGTTCCTTATCCAATGCAAATTGAACCACAGATTACACAGATTGACGCAGATATTAAGGGCTTTTGGAATCCATCCCAAACTTCATTTGGTGAAACCTTCAATCCGCGGAATCGGTGGTTGAAATGACACGATCCCCCAACTCTTACGTCGACAGCACGTTGCGGATCCGCTGGTGGGCTGAGTTGGGAATACTTTTCGAAAAGCTCGGCTTGCCTATTTGGTTGATCCAGATTTCGCCGTCGCGGATGCCCTGATCCTGGCACAAGCTGCTGAGATCGTTGAGCATGCGGGACATCATTTTGCCTTTGATGCAGGACGCCTTGCCGTTGTGGATGCGGATCGCGGTGGTGGCGAAGAATCTGGATAGGAAGCGCATGAATGGATCGATCGTGGCGAGCTCGGATGCGGGCAGCAAGCACGCGGTCCCGTGGGGTGGACGATTCGAGGGTGTTCCAGCGGCGCCACCGCGGCTCATTTGAGCTCCTTGAGCAGCTTGCGGACTTCCGGGTCTTCGAGCGCCTTGGTGATGACCGGGTGGCGCAGCAGGGCGCCGAATTTCTGTTCGCGTGCGAGTTGTTGCAGTTCCGGATCGTCGACGATGATCGCGCGGGGGATCGGCTGGCCGGTGCTTGGGTCGATCTCGGGTTTCAATTCGGGTTTCGAGCCGGCGGCGATCAGCTTGGCGATGGCCATGCGCGACTGGTTGGCGAGCGGGTCGATTTGTTCCAGCCAGCTGCGTGGGATGATCGATTCGATGCCGCGCTTGAGTTCGAGCAGGATGCTTTTGGGGTCTTTGGCGGTGGGTGAGCTTTGCTGACTGGCGTATTGGCGCAGTTCCTGGACTGAACCGGTGTGGTGGATGACGCCGACGCCGACGGTCATCAGGACGAAGGTCGGGATCAGGGCGATGCCGAGCAGGATGGTCACCTTGGTGAAGGACAGGCCGCTGCGGGTTTTGCCCTCGGGGGCTTTTTCCTCCTTTTCGCCGAAGGGGGAGGCGATCCAGCGCAGGGCGACGCGGATGGCAACGAAGGTGATGACGAACACCGCCAGTGGCAGGCCGTTGGTGAATGCGGGGACGGACTTGCCGAGCCAGTCGACCGAGAGTGCCGGTGCTTCCTTCCAGGTGAAGAAGCCGAGGGCGATGCTCACCGTGAACACGGCGGTGCCGATGAGCACGCGGGTGACACCGCGCAAGACGACGTAAGCCGCGCAGAGCAGGAAGATCACGAGGGCGGCCGTGCCGAGGCTGAGTTGGGGAAGGGCGTCCATCGGTGTCGTGGGCGCGCCAGATGTAGCGCGAATGAGCGGCGGGGCGAAGCGGATTCTGTGAGGTCAGAGCAATTGACCGGGTTTTGGAGGTGGTTTCAGTTGCGTGCGGGATTGATCTTCGAGTGTGGGGCGGATAGGATGTCGGGATGATTTTCAGGACACTGCGCTCATGACGGCCTCCAGCGACAGACCATCCGTTGTTTGGTATCGCTCGTTGTTCTGTCGGCGCTTGGTGTTGGGGTTGTTGGTGGTGGTCACTTGGATTGGGCTGGCCCGTCATCTGGGCAGTCGGGGTGAGGCGTTCTGGGTGTTGTTTCCGTTGTGGGTGCTGGTGGGTGTCCGGTGTCTGCGGGCGATTCCAGCGCCGCGGGCGCAGCACCAGCACAAGCTGGCGAAGTGGGGGCTCAAGGTGGCGGTGGTCCTGTTGCCGATCGTCTATTGTTTCGGCATGGCTCGCTTCATGGGTGCCCGGGTGAGCGTGTGGGAGGTCGTGGTTGCGATCTGGTTTTTCACCCTCTCGCTGGAGTTGCTGTTGTTGTATTTGTTCCAAGCATTCGAATGGCTGCGGTTGCGGCTGTGCCATGGCCGTGGTCGGGCAGCGCGCGTGGCGATCCTGATCGGAACCAAGCTCGTGTTCTACCTGCTGCTGTTCGCCTTGCTGTTGCCGACGCTGTCGATCCACCGCGTGAAATTCATTTCCAGTCCGCCGCCACCGGAGATGGAGTTGGACTTCGAAGTGGTCCGGTTTCCTTCCCGCGGAGAGCCGCGCATGAACCTCGTCGGGTGGTTTTTTCCGGTCGAGAACCCGCGGGGCACGGTGCTGGCCTGTCACGGCGCCGGGGCCAACCGGGGTGACATCGTCGGCTTGGCCTGGATGTTGCGAGAGGAAGGTTTCCAAGTCCTGTGTTTTGATTTCCGCGGCCATGGGGAAAGTGACGGCCACACGATTTCATTCGGTGATCGTGAGCGCGACGACGTGCTGGGTGCTTGGGATTATCTGGTGGGGCGCAAGGACGTCGATCGTGGTCGGATCTTCGGATACGGCATCTCGATGGGTGCGGCGTCGCTGTTGATGGCGTTGCCTGAGATGCCGGATATGAAGGCGGTGGTGGCGGATTCGGCATTCTCCGATCTCGATCGGATGGTGCATCACCAGTATCGTTTCGTGCCGGGGTTGCTCAGGGAGTTGCCGGTTGCCGTGACCCGATGGGTGGGATGGTTGGATTCCGGTCTTGATGTCGATCGGGTCAATCCGCAGGTGGTGATCGGCAAGGTGGATCTGCCGATCCTGTTCATTCATGGTGTGGATGACACGAGCATTCCACCCGGATGTTCGGTCGATCTACACGAGTATTATGCGGGGCCAAAGCGTCTGATGCTTGTACCTGATGCAGGTCACGGCATGTCGGCCAACGAGGTTCCTGATGAGTATCAACAGGCGATGCGCGACTGGTTCATTGGCGCGGTTGGCGAGTGACGCGGGTGGTTTTGGCCAGCGTCAGGTTCAGCGGTCGATCCCGAGGGATTGCAGGGCGGCGCGCATCCAGCCGCAGGCGTAGGCCATACCGGCGTGCCAGGGTGCCGAGCAGGTCATCGCCGGAGCGTGGTCGGGGATGAGGACGCCATCGAATCCGTTGTCGCGCAGGATCCGCAGCACGCGCAGCATGTCGATATCGCCTTCGTCGATGAAGGTTTCCCAGTAGTGGGGAGCCTTGCCGCGGACGTTGCGGAAGTGGATGTAGGCGATCTTCTTCTGTTGGCTGTAGGATTCGACAGCTTCGTAGAGCGTGTCATCGGTCATTTCGGCAAGGGTGCCGAGGCAGAACTCGAGGGCGTTGGCCGGGCTGTTGCGGCGGTCGATGAGTTTCTGATAGAGTCCTGGTTGGTTGACCAGTCGGGGTTGGTTTCGCACCGTGGGTGTCGGTGGGTCGTCCGGGTGTGCGGCGAGTTTGACGCCTGCTTCTTCGGCGACGGGGATGATGGCGTCGAGGAATTCGCCGTGGCGGCGCCACAGTTCTTCGGTGGTGATCGGTGGCAGGTCACCGGGAGGGGCTTCACGGTCGTAGACCATGTTCCAGATCATGCCGTTGGGGATCGGTTTGTCGTAGGGGCCATCCATGCCGACGACCTCGGCGCCGCCGCGTCCCACTGGTGCTTTGACGCGACCGGCGACACCGGCGAGCGAGAAGTTGTAGCCGATGACCGGGATGCCGACCTTGCCTACCGTGCGGACGATGGTTTTGAGGTTTTCGAGTTGGGCGGCTTTTTTCGGTCCGTCGAGGAGCACGTCGTGCCAGTGGGCGGGGTCGAAGTTCTCGATGGCTTCGATCTTGAGGTCGTGTTTGGCCGCGGCGTCGCGGATGGCGGTGAGTTCCTCGAGTGACCAGAGTTGGTTGGGATCGCCGGCGAGGCCCCAGCCGCTGTCGTCGCCGAGCGGCTGGTCGCCGGGTTGGTTCGAACGGGACGAGCGGAAGTAATCGACCATGTGGATGACCAGATGGCTCGCGCCGCATTGGCGGGCGAAGCTGAAGTGGGCGTCGTCGAGTTGGTGTCGGTAGAGTCCGAATCCGAGTTTCATAGCGGAGTGCGATTGATAATCCGGTCGATGTGTGTCGGATTCAGTATGAGATCGCGCGTTGGCGCAGCAGGTGGTCGGTGATGACCAGGGTGGCCATGGCTTCGACGATCGGCACGGCGCGCGGCAGGACGCAGGCGTCGTGGCGGCCTTTGCCGGCGAGCTCGGTATTTTGACCGTCGTTGGTGACGGTCTCCTGCGAAGTCATGATGGTGGCGGTCGGTTTGAAGGCGACGCGGATCAGGATCGATTCGCCGTTGCTGATGCCGCCTTGCACGCCGCCGGAGCGGTTGCTGGTGGTGCGCACCTTGCCATCGATCATGCGGTAGGGGTCGTTGTGATCGCGGCCGGTGAGTTGGGTGCCGGCGAAGCCGGAGCCGATTTCGAATCCTTTGGTCGCGGGGATGGAAAGCATGGCTTTCGCGAGATCGGCCTCCAGTTTGTCGAAGATCGGTTCGCCGAGGCCGGGTGGGCAGTTGCGGATGACGCATTCGATGACGCCGCCGACCGAGTTGCCGTCGGCGCGGATTTGTTTGATGCGTTCGATCATCGTCTCGGCCATGGCCGGGTCGCCGGTACGCACGAGGTTGCCTTCGATGGTGGCGGAGTCGATGGTGTCGGGGTTGACTTGGGCTTCCAGTTCCTGGATGGATTTCACCCAGGCGAGGATTTCGATGCCGGGCTGAAGGGTGTCGAGCACCTGGCGGGCGACGGCGGCGGCGGCGACGCGGCCGATGGTTTCGCGGGCGGAGGCGCGGCCACCCCCGGACAGCGCGCGGATGCCGTATTTGGCGTCGTAGGTGTAATCGGCGTGGCTTGGGCGGTATTTGACGGCCATTTCGTCGTAGGATCCCGGCCGTTGGTCGGTGTTGCGGACGAGGATGGCGATCGGTGAGCCGAGTGTCAGGTCGTCCTGGACGCCCGAGAGGATTTCAGCGCTGTCGGCTTCCTTGCGTGGGGTGACGATGTCCGATTGGCCGGGGCGGCGGCGGTCGAGTTCCGCTTGGATCTGAGCTTGGGTGAGTGGGACGCGGGGTGGGCAGCCGTCGATGACGACGCCGACGCCCGCACCGTGCGATTCGCCGAAGGTGTGGATCCGGAAAGCCTGGCCAAAGCTGGATGACATGGCGCCAGAGTAGTCGACTGGGGGATGAGGGCAAGCGGGATCAGGGGGTCTTGAGTGGTCTGTTCAGACCACGGATTCTGCAAATGGCGCCGATTGGAGGGGATCTACATGATGACGGATTTGGGTTTCCTTTTCGTTCCTTGGGGTTAGGGGATGGCATGCGTTTGCGCTTGCCCGAGCGAGTGATTGAGTTTCCCCGTCGGCCCTTGGTGATGGGGATTGTGAACGTGAACGACGATTCGTTTTCGGGGGATGGCACATTGGATCCGGATCTGGCGCTGGCCCAGGCCCGCCGGCAGATCGAGGCCGGGGCGGATGTGATCGATGTCGGTGCCGAGAGTGCGCGGACGAATCGCGGCCCGGTGACGGTTGACGAGGAGTTGCGGCGCTTTCGCGGATTCATTGATGGCTGGGACCGTTGTTGGCGGTCGGCGGCGCCACGCGATGAGCAGCAGTTGTGGCCGCCGGTGTTGTCGGCCAATACCTGGAGGCCTGAGGTGGCCGCACCACTGCTGGCCGGTGGCAAGGTGGAATTGCTCAACGACATGGGTGCTTTGCCCGATGACCGCAACGCGCGTGCCTGTGCGGAGCATGGGGTGGCCTTGTTGATCATGCACAGTGTGGGTGAGCCGAAAGTTCCTCACCTGCAGCAGCAATGGGAAGATGTGATGGGTTCGATGGAGGAGTTCTTCGCCGCCAAGATGGCCGTGGCCATGGCGGCGGGATTGGATGGGGAATATCTGGTGCTCGATCCCGGGATCGATTTTGCCAAGCAGCGGATCGACAACCTGACGGTGTATCGCGATCTCGGGCGGCTGCAGGCATTCGGGCGGCCGCTGTTGGTGCCGGTGTCGCGCAAGACGGTGATCGGTGAGGTGCTGGGTATTGAGGATCCGCGCGAGCGGGATGCGGGAACCATCGCCTGCATCAGCGCGTCGATGCTGCGTGGGGCGCAGATCTTCCGGGTTCACGACGTCGATGCGGCGTGGCAGGCAGTCAAGACCTTGAATGGGCTGCTCGGCTGATTTTTTACCACGGAGGGACGGAGAAGACGGAGGATACGGAGGACACGGAGGACACGGAGGAGTTCATCATGGAATTGGCAAAAGCCATTCGGATGGCTGCCTCTTCCCCATTTCATCAAAGCCCCGCGTCCTCCGTCTTCTTCGTCGCCCGTGGTCATTAGCCCCACCCTAGGCCATCAGATTCCCATTGCGGCAGGACTCC
>JACCDY011383502.1_pt1 | contig 11683 bp, 26 predicted proteins | sample 7446391 | NCBI WGS metagenome assembly JACCDY01 (sample SAMN15323451, study PRJNA562643) | freshwater metagenome | isolation source: river surface water | place: USA:Blue River Watershed | collected 2017-08-18
CGAGTATTGCTCTTGCCTGTGCGCGGTTCATTTCTCCCCCTGCCACATAACATTCCGCTCAACTTTCATTCCGGCCTTCGGCCTCCATCGGACTGGCGCAAGCGCCAGCCGAGTTAGCTACAGCGTTGTGCGTCAAACCTCGAACGCCTGTGCCTGAGCAAAGCTCACGCGAAAACCTGCGGCGTTGCGGTGCCCGCCGCCCCCGTACTGCTTCGCCACTTCGGCAACGTCCGCGCCGTCGTCGCTCGACCGAAGGCTGAATACCCGGCCTTCCGGTGTGTCCCAATAGCAGGCCGCGAACGGGCGTCCTTTCGCCAGCTCGTGCCCCGCATCGCTGCTCATCGTGTAGGGCAGGTTCGCCACCGGCACGCGGTGGCCGCCGATCACCATGTCCCGCGTCGTTACGTCAAGCAGTTCCCGAATGTCCTTGAAGTGCTTGCGCTCGATGGCCTCGCCTTCTGTCGCCAGCGCAGCCGGCGCGGTCGCCATCAGCGTGTCCCACACTTGGAAGTCGTAGGGGAACGAAAAGACGTTGGCCTGAATCTGCCGAGTGTTCTGGAGCGCGAAGCGCCAGAGGTCGCGGTCCTCGATGTGCAGCAACAGCGGCGGCGGTTCTTGGCCGGGGAAGAAGTGTTCCCACGTCAGCATTGCGCCGCTGTGGCCCATGTCGAACTTGGCCGTCACATTCGCCGGCAGATCGACCAAATCCTCAACCGCCGTCTTGTGGTGGTCCAGGATCAGGATGCTGTTCGCCTTCGCTGCCATTTCCAGCAGCACCGGGCGCTTGTAGCTGAAATCCACCATCACCACGTCTTTGCCCGTCACGTCGGGCGGCGGCTCCTGGTACTTGCCGGGGTGGAAGTCAATCTCGCCGAGCGCCTTCCGCACAACCCAGGCGGCCCCGAATCCGTCGGCACAATTGCCGTGGTAGATGCACATGCTCATTTGTCAGTCCTTTCGTCGTTGGTGCCGTTTGCCGCACAACCCGTCGGTGCAGGGGACGCGCCGCAAGCGGCGCTCCCCTGACCTATGGCGTTAGGCAACTCGTGCGCTGCATCAAAATCCGTATCAGTCATGTCGCGCAGGCTCTTTGTTGCCGTCTCACCAGCGCAGACTTTCATTGTGTTTTCGGTGCAGTTGTCGCAGTTCATATTTCGGCCTTCCTCCACTGCGAGGGCCAGCCCCCAGCACAACATGATGCTTTCGTGTGCCTCCATCGTCTGGTATGCACAGCACTTCGGTATCGCCGCCTCGTATTGCTCTCGGGTTATTCCCATTTCAACCTCCGTTGCCTAACCCGTCAGTCGAGAGGGACGCCGCGCCATAAGGCGGCGCGTCGCCCCTCAATTCTGCGTTAGAAGGCAGGCCCCAATCAATAAACGGCCAGCCTCCTGCGTTCTTTGTCACCGTTCCAGTTACACGCTGGATAATCCCGCCCTCGTTTGTGTCGAATCCTGCTCCGACTATCTTCAGTTCAAGAACTCCGCGACGGTCGATTGCAACACGCATATCAACAACCTCTGCGCCTTCTGGTAGTTGCAGTATTTCTCTGAATATCCTTGGGTGTATTTCAAGCACTGCCATCTTTCGCATGATCGCTCCTGCATCTGTTGTGCCTTCTAACATTCCGGTCAAGGCCGACCGCCCTAATCGGGCGTCGGCTTACCTTCAGCGTTAGGCACCAGCTTCCAACAGACGATACGCCCACGCCCCTTTGGGAGTGCAGGCGTTGTAACCATTCTCGCCCTTCACGACCACCTTCGCCATGTAGCCATTTTCCAGCAGGCTGTTCCGCCCGCTCTTGCTGGGTACGTCGCCATCGAAAAGAGGGCCGCGCTGATAGGCGGCGCGCACACAATCGCGCTCCGCGCTATCCATCGCCTGCACTTCGATAATCAGATCGCAGGCGCGTTTCAGTTCCTCGGCAGATGAAAGTTCGGTGCTCTCGTGCAGCGCGTCTAGCAGTTGTTTCAGTGTTGCCATCTTCGTTCTCCTTGGTTAATTCAGTGCCTAACCAGTTAATCGAGCGGACCGGCCTAATCGGCCGTCCGCTCATTGCCAGCGTTAGCCGGCATTAACCCGAATGCCTGCGCCTGCTCAATCGTCACCATCATCTGCGGCGTCTTCCTGTTATGTATCGCCACCAATCTGTCGAAGTACGGCTTCGCTGCCTTGGCATAGCTCTCTTGAAGCATCGCCAGTGTTTCGCGCAAGTAGCGCTCTTCCGCTTCGTCGGCGCAGTCACGGAACGCATAGCGCATTTCGCACGGCTTTGGCGGGTTGTCTTCCGGGTGGCACGTGCATTGCCTGCTAACTGTCACGTCGTTCGGACCTGCCGCAATAGGCGTTGTGGTCATTTGCTTTCCTTTCCGTGCGGCAGTCCGCACACGTTGGCGTTATGCCGCATTTCCCGCACACCCGGCGCCGGTAGCCGCCCAGCATCACGAAGCGGCTGCCGCTGGTCGTGGTGTAGCGATCGCCGCAGCGGGCGCACTGGTATCCGTGATTCAGCACGAAGTTGTTGCGCGGTTTCGGCTCTGCCCTGCGCGTCTTCGGCGGCGCTTCCTTGGCGCTGTTGATGTCGGTGCAGTTAATCATGGCTTCCGCCTTCGGATTCATAGCCGCCGAGCATGGCGCTGGATAGCACCAGGGCGTTGATCGGGTCGTTCATGTCGCGCATGGACTGCTCGGAAAGGCTGGGCGCCATCATGCGCGGCAGGAAGCCGTCGCACGCCACCGTATCGCGCCGCGTGTCAAAGGCCGCGAACGGCACCGCGCTGTTCTTCGCCGCGTCTCCGGTGAGGAAGCGGCGGCAGTGGTTGCCCTGGGTGCAGCCGATCGCTCGGCAGCGGTAGTCGAGTTTTTTGATCATGTTCATTCCGTGGCGTAGTAGCGAACCTGCTTGCCGGACGGGCTGACGACGGCGGTCGCCTCGCCTTCGCTCGCCAGATCGCGCAGGTGCTTGCGGGTGGTGTCGTCGGTGATGCCGGTCATTTCGCTGACCTTGTTGGCGCTCATCGGAGTGCGTTCGCTGGCGTGCTTGCGCAGCGTCTGCAGGATGGTGGCGCGGTTGTTTTTTGCGAGGCGCTTGCACGGCACCTGCAGGCGGGTGACGCGCTGCTTGATGTGTGTTCGCATGCGCTCGCGTTCGTTTGTGTTCGCCGTCTGCTCGGCGGCGTGGCGGGCGACGAGGCGTTGCAGGTTTGAGAGTTCGGCGCGAAATAGTGCTGACATGGTTTTACTGTTGATGTGATTTTGTGAAAAAGCGGCGATGGGCGAGCATGCTGCTGACGATGCCGAAGGGCCCGCCGGCAAGGTAGGCAGCGATCTCGAGCCCGGTGGCATCCGGCGCGAGCTTGAACAGCACCAGATTCCCGGCGCCGATGCCGAACGAGGTGAAGAAGGCCGCCCAGTAGTGGCCGCGATTCACATTCAGCGATTGCAGGCCGAGGAAGAAGACCAGGGCGTAGGTGCTGGCGAAGAGGGCGAGGGCGGTCATAGTTTTGCCCTCCGCGCTGCCCATTCTTCGGCGCTGTCTGTGTCAAGGTACTTAATCAGCACGGCATTGGCTGCCTGATAGGCCGCTCGTTCGATGCCGAGCGGCTGCGGCTCTTCCATGATGGCAATCAGGGCCCCCATCAGTTCATTGCGCTCGGTGCGCAATGCGGTGATGGCGCTGCCGAGCTGTTCGATCGTTTCAACACACAGGCGCCGCTCGAATGATTCAGTGCCTGGCGTGTCGGCGTAGGCCGGATTGATCCGGCTCTTGAGGTCGGCGAGGTCGAGGTGCATGCGGCTCACAGCACCGCCTCCGCGATCGCCACGATGGTGTCGTCGTCTTCGTTGCGCTGCACGCGGTTGTTGTTGGCGCCATCGATCACGTCGACCATGCCGTGCAGCAGCATCATGCGCATGATCTCGGCGTCGTCGGCCTTCGGGTGGCGCTCGCGCAGCAGCTCGGCGGCACGGTTGATGCCGTGCGCCCAGCGGGCCGGCAAACTGATGCCGACGACCAGCGTGTCGGCGGTGACGGGCATGTCGATAAACAGACTCATTCCCGCACCTCGGCAAACACCAGCACCGGCGCCCGGCCGTGGCCGGCGTTTTCAAAGCGGGCGCACTGGGTGCGGCCATCGTGGCGCACCTCGATCACGCCGCGCGTGTTGGGCGTGGTCGGGATGCAGTGGCGCGCCACCCAGTTGCGGTGCTCCCTGGCGAAAGTTTCGCGGGCGACGGCGTCCTGGTAATCCATCTCGCTCACCAGCGCGTAGGCGCCGAACAGGAAACAGCCGATCAATATCGCTTTCACGCGGCACATGGCAGGGCCTCCTCGTGCGTTTCGGTGGCATTGGCGGCGGGCGACCCGGCCGCGTTGCGCGGCAGCGGCGGCTCGATCCGCAGGTCGACGCCGGGGGCGATGAGCAGGAAAACTTCGCGCTTGCCCGTAAAGATGTTGCGCTCCACGCGCGCCGGCAGCGTGCAGACGGGAAACCCGGCAAGCTCCAGCGCGTCGATCAGTTCGTCATTGCTGACGTCGCCCTTCTTCATCAGCGTGACGCGCGAGTGGATGTCGTACTTTTCCGTTTCCGCCGGATCGATCAGGTGGTAGCTCGGGAAGATCACATCCTGCTCGGCGCTGGCGTTGATCCGTGCCGTCACCTCCGCCGCCAGCTCGATCAGCGCGGCATTCGCGCAGGCGATGCGGGATTCTTCCGCGGCCTCCGCTTCGATCTTCTCAAGGTAGGTTTGCAGGTAGCTCATCACGCGGCCTCCTTTTCAATGATTTCCGCCAGACGTGCCAGGCCCTTGGCGGTGACGCGCACCTGGTCGCGGATGCGCTCGATGCCGGCGCCGTCGATCACGATGTTGGATTTGTGTTCGAGCAGGCCGGACTGGATGCGGTCCTGGTAGCCGATCCACGCGCTGCCGCCGGCGCGCTTGTAGATCCACTGATGGGCGGACATGAAAGTGATCAGATCCTTCGGCCGCATCTGCAGCTGCTTGGCGGCATCCATCAGGCACAGCGAGCCGTCGGCGGTGGCGATGCGGTTCAGTGCGGCCACCTTCGGCGTCATCTCGACCACCTTGCCTTCCAGCGCGATGCGCTCCGTCTCGGCCTGCATGGCGAGCTCGATCAGCTGCATGCGGGAGAGGTTGGCCGGGTCGAGGGCAGGTGCGGCAGCCTTGGCTTCGAGTTCCTGCCAGCGGTCGACCACGCGGGCGGTGAATTCCGGCGAGAGCTGCGCAACGACGACGAGGCTGTCGCGCTTGCATAGGTTATAGACGCCAACCTTTTCTTCTCGGCGCTCCCGCTTGATTTTGACTTCCTCAAATTGAGGAAGTGAGATAACCCCTTTGGAACCAAGGGTTTCGATGGTGCGCTTTACGTTGTCGTGGCGCTGTTCGACCAGCCCGGAAATCTCCAGGCTGCTCATGGTGGCCGGCTGGCCGTGGGTGGTGATCAGTTGCATCGCAGGCTCCTTTCTGTGGGGCATGCGTGCAAGATAAGGCAAAGCCTAATTGATTGTCAATAGGCGCAGCCTTATTTTTTCGATACACTTCAACTACGCCGATATGGCGGAAACCGGAGCGATGCGATGGAGAAGAAACAGGAAGGCTGGCGCGGCACGGTGCGCCGCTGGGTGGCGCGGCTACGCGGCGAGCGCTGCGGGAGTGCAGATTTCGATGCGATGTATCAGGCGGTGCGCCAAAGGATCATGGATGACCTGGCGCGTGGCGGGCCGATCAGCGGGGAGTTGTGCTCCCGCTATCGGGTAGATCGGCGCTTTGATCTCTAGCCGGCGTGCGCCTGCTGGCAGCGGGCCAGAAAGTCCGCTGCAGCAACGCGGGCGCGCTGCTCTATCTCCTTGCGCGAATCGCTCTCGGCGACCCATAGAGAAAGCTCGCCGGAGTGGGAAAAGCCGTTAATCACTTCCTTGTAGCTGACCTGAACGGAGAGCATGCCGTCGACCGGCGCCCGCATGATCGTGATGTCCATAGGTGTTTTCCTTATGACTTTGGTCTAATTGTCGGCAAAAAGCGACGCCTGTAGGCTACGCTGGCGCCATTCCTTCATGCAGATGATGCGGGCGTTTGCTTCGCTGCCGGGTGGGTGCCGGTCAGGCAGCGGGCAAAGCCGATCAGCTCGCGCAGGCCGTTGTCGTTGATCTGCTCGGCCAGTTCGCACACTGTCTGCACAAGTTTGCGCGAGTGCGGCAGGCGAGCATGATATTCAGGCGGCGGCTGTGATCGCACCATGTAAGGAACTGGATTTTTTATCCCCCAGTGCTCCGGTCCGACCACGTCAGAGAAGTACCTGAACAACTCGTCGAGTTTCGCTTTGTCTATGGTGCCGCGCTTCACCCAGTCACTGATAGATGGCGGCTTGATTTTGAAATGGCGGGCGAGTTCGGCTTTAGTGATCTTCTTTTTTTCGATCGCCTTCTCGATTGCCGTACCGAGTTCTTTACCTGTAAGCATTGCCTAATGTCGCACAATAAAAAAACATTAGGCAATTCCTATTGACACAGAGTAAGGCTGTGCCTTATAGTCGGCACCATGATGAAACAAGCCATTCAAAAAGCATGCGATATAGCCGGTGGACAGTCTGCCCTGGCGCGGCTGCTTGGCGTTAAGCCGCCATCGGTGAATGAGTGGGTAAAGGGCCATCGCCCGATTCCCGCCGAACGCTGCCCGGCCATCGAAAGGGCTACCTCCGGCGCCGTCCGCTGCGAAGACCTGCGCCCCGATGTCGACTGGGCCTATCTCCGTTCCACTGATTGCAACCACCAGAAGGCCGCCTGATGCTGACCGTGAACGTATGCGCGGCGCGGCCGATTTCAGTCCGTCACGAGAGAAACGCCGCCGGGCAACACGTCCTCGGGATAAATGTTGACCACGCCGCGCCCCTCGATCTCGAAGCGGGCGCCGGGCTGGACCATGAAGCGCACGCTTCCTGCACCGGGAAATTCGACCCGGTACTGAACGGCGCCGCTGCTTCGGTTGTTGATGATGATCGGCTTGTCGGCCTCGCAATGGTGGCTGCCGATGATGTTCATGGCCGTTCCCTTTTTGATTGATCGATGACATGAGCGGATTCGATTCTATCAGCATGGGAACGGCCTCCCTTACTCGTGCCTCCTCCCTCACGAGTGCTGTGCCTTCCTCCCGCCTTCCCGCCGGTCGGCTGGGGTTTTTTTCTTCCTGGTGACTGCGATGTGTATCCATGCCTTGCAGTCTATTTTTTTGCCCGGAGCGTGTCTTTCCGAACGCTTCCGAATTTTTCGGAAAGGGCCGTAAGCCATGAATCTGCAGACCGATCTGCCGTTCTACGAATCCCCGGAAGATGCCCTGCGCGCTGCCGTGCAGGCGCTCGGCGTGGCCAAGGTAGTGGGGCCCATGCTGTGGCCCGACAAGTCCGTCGACAACGCTGCCCGCCAGCTGCTCGACTGCGTGAACCCGAACAGGCACGAGAAGCTGGAGATCACGCAGGTGATGCGGATCTTCGCGCTCGGCAAGGAGGTGGGCTATCACGCGCCCTTTGAGTGGTTCGCTGCCCAGGTGGGCTATGACGCGAAGCCGGTGACGCGGGCCGAAGAGGTCGACCGCATCACCTCGGTGATCGAGCAGTCGAGCAAGACGCTCGCGGGCGCCATTGCCGCGCTCGAGCGGATCGAGCGCACCAAGATCCGTGTCGCCGCCGCGGTGCACGCATGACCGACATTTTCGATCAGGCCACCGAGCGCGAGGAACAGGAGCGCGAGCGTGCCATAGCGGCGGCCCGCAAACCTGTCAGCGTGGTGCCGTTCACGGGCTTCTGCCACAACTGCCAGGCGCCGCTCGCGCCTTCGATTCGCTTCTGCGATCAGGAGTGCTGCGAGGATTTCGAGAAGCGGCGCAGGGCGGAGGCAATGCGGTGAAGCCGGATCGTAACGTCGCCAGGGTGCATCGCTTCCTGCAGGCGCAATCGTCGCCGCAGGCGGTGCTGCGGGATCGCCTCGGCCGCTTGGAACTCGTGGCGGCTTCGTCGCCATTGGCGGCGGTGTCGGATCGCGTGGTCGGTGTCTTCCGGCCGGATGTGAGCCTGGCGGTGTTCTCGCGGGAGATGCGCGCATGACGCTTCGTTCCCTGGCTTACGCGAAACAGGTGGAAGCGCGCATCGCGGCCGGTGATCGCATCGGCCTGTTGATCGTGTCGCTGCATTGCTGGCGCTCGGGCGATTGGTTCGAGGGGCGCGACGAGGTGGCGCGCGTGGTGCTGCCGGCTGATCTTGAGGTCGACCGTGCCGACTGGTCGATCGCGCTGGCGCGCGATGTGGTTGTTTGCGGCCCGGTGCCGGATGGCCTCGCCGACGCGGCGCTCGATGCGCTGGCGCGTTCCGGCGCGGCTTCCCTATGGTTGGATACCAGCGCAGGCATTCAGCGCGTTGAAAAGCATTGCGGCGCGTGGTGCGGCATGTGCGCGCCGCTGCCGGCCAAGAAGCTAGGCGCCGCGCTGCGCGCGCACCGGCACGATGCGATTCTGTTCCGCGAGGGCTTCTACGCCAGCCGCATCTATGCCGCGGCGCGCGAGGCGCTGATCGATTCCATGGCCGGGCTGCGCGAGCTGCTGTCGGCCTATGAGGCTGCGTGATGATGGCTGATCGCATTCCTGACCCTCTCGACGCTGCCCTTGCCGCAGCGCAGGCGCAGGCTCTCAAGGATGCGCAGGCGCGCGGCAATGGCACGGTGGTGCCGATCCGTTCCGGCGTTGCCGCCGTGCCCGATGGGCCGGTTTGTGTGGGCGTGGCGGAATTCCTCGCAGAGGGCGATGCGCCGGTGTGGGTGGTCGGCGGCATTATTCAGTCGAATTACCTCTACGCGATCACGGCGCCTACGAACCACGGCAAGACGGCCGTTTCGCTGGTGATGGCCTTGTGCGTCGCCGCCGGGCGCCCGTTCGCGGAACGTCAGGTGCAGAAGGGCCGCGTGCTCATTCTGTGCGGCGAGAATCAGGACGGTTTCCGTCTGCGCATGCTGGCGACGATGGAAAGCCTGGGCATCTCGCTCGCGGATCTGCGCGGCAACATGTTCGTGCTGCCGCAGTCCGCCGGCATCGCCTACCTGCTAGAGCAGATCAAGACCGACGTGGCCGGCATGGGCGAGCTGACGCTGGTGCTGGTGGATACCTCGGTGAGCTTCTTCTCCGGCGACAACGAGAACGACAACCAGCAAGCCTACGATCACGCCCGCTACCTGCGCGCGCTTTCCATGCTGCCCGGAAAGCCGGCGGTGGTGGTCAATTGCCATCCATCGGCCTCGGCCGGGAAGGATCACTCGCGCGAGTCCTGTGTGCCGCGCGGCGGCTCGGCCTTCATGAACGAGATCGACACGAACCTCACGGTCTGGTCGGAAGGCGGCAACGCGGAATTCCACTGGATGGCGAAGAAGCGCGGCCCGGATTTCAGCCCGATCCTCTTTGAGTACAAGGAGCTGTCGATCGAGCAGCACGGCGCCAAGGTGCCGACGGTCGTTGCGGTACACATCGACGAGGATCGCGAGAAGGAAATCCGCATGCGGCGCAAGCAGCACGAGAACCGGCTGCTGTTTGTGATGCTGCACAACCCGGAAGGCACCATCCGCGAATGGGCCTACGAGGCCGGATTCACGATCCAGAGCGGCAAGAATCAGGGGCAGGCGCACGTCAGCATGACAGCGCGCACGCTGGAACGTCTGAAGGAATACAAGTTTGCCGAGCGCTCGAAGCGTGAGGGCTGGGTGTTGACGGAGAAGGGCATTAAAGAAGCGAAGGAAATCAGGTGAGCGACGCGCGGAAAGAAGCGGCGATGCTGGCTGATGAGGTCTTAAGCAGATTGGAGCCTTCATCGTGGCGCCGGCCGGCCGGGTACGTCGTGCGCTCTGTTCGCTGGCGCCTGATCCGATTGCTAGAGCTTGTTGAACAGATTCAACGAGAGGAGGAGGCCGGCAAAATCCATTGAAATCCATCCGCTGCCGCAGATGGTAGGCCGGGAATCCGGCCGGAAAAGTGACCTGAGCAGTAAACCGGTGGCGTGCACTCCGTGACACCTGCAGGGACCTGGGAGTCAATCCTCACGAAAAGCAAAAGCAACAGAGGCGGCCCAAAACAGAACGAGATACGCGGCGGAACAAAGCGGAACGGAACAACGGTAAGTAGCTGATCTCCATGAGATTAACGGGAAAGATGCGTCTGGAACAAGGATACGGAACGGAACAGCGCGGAACAGGCTGGAACACGTAGCGCCTGAAAACGGCTGAAAGCGAGCAATGGCAATGGATACCGCCTTTTTTTCGTCTGGAACAGAACCGGAACGGCAACCGGGGGGTTCCCCTTCTCTCTCTCCCGGTCTGGAAGACCGGGGAGAGAAGAAGGGGAAACCAACCCCCCGGAGCCGGCGGCTTTTCGACGGCAAGCCGATGGTCGGCGATGGCTGGTCGCCGGTTGCCGAAAACGCCGGCTGGCTGCTGCAGGCTGCACCACCGTCGCCGGACTCGGAATGGCGGTCGCTGAAGCTGTCGTCGAAGGTGTCAAGGCCGTTCTCGGCAAACTACTGGCTGGCCTGGAACGGCAGCCGCTGTGCCGAAAACACCGAGCTGCAGCGCCTGCGCGATCTGGCGCCGGAAACGGCGGAATGGGCCATCCTCACCCTGGAGGCTTTCGGTGTCTGACCGGGCCGCCTGGGTGCGCGAAAACCTCCCGCTCTGTGCCTCGGCGGCAGCGGCCTTCGCCGCCGCCTTCCCCGGTACGCGCATGACCTACGCCAGCGAGAACGGCCACGTCATAGGCAAGCCCGGCCCGCGAGGCATCAAGCTGTCAGAGACATCTATCGGGTCGTTCGCTGTAGCGGAAAGGGGGCGGAAGTGATCAAGATCAGGCTCGAAGGAATGGATAAGACGCTCGCGAACCTGCGTGGAATCGAAAAGCAGGTCAGGTTTGCCGAGATGGTTGCCATCAATCGCGCGGCTTTCGCTGCGCGTGCAGAGGTTCAACGCGAAATAGGGCGCGTCTTCGACCGTGCCACGCCATGGGTCAAGGGGGGTGTCCGTGTCAGGAAGGCGGACAAGAACGATCCTACCGCCTATGTCGATCTTGATTTCTGGGGGAACAAGCAAGGCGTTTCTGTCGAGAAGATTCTCGATGCCGAGATCAAGGGCGGTCAGCGCCGCCACAAGCGTCACGAGATCGCGCTGCGACGCGCTGGAATACTGCCGGATGGGATGTACATTGTCCCTGGTGATGCTGCCGTGCTCGATCAATTCGGAAACATGAGCAGCGGGCAGATCGTGCAGATCATCTCGTGGTTCAAAGGATTCGGAGAGCAGGGCTATCAGGCTAACATGAGCGACAAGCGGCGCAGATCATTGGGCCGCGACAAGAAGAGTGGTGCCAAGGGGTTCGCATACTTCGCGCTGCGCAAGCAACACGGAAAGCTTCCGCCTGGAATCTATCAGCGCATCCAGTTCGGGTCGGGTTCGGCAGTGCGGCCCGTCATGATCTTCGTTCGCAAGACGGGATACAGATCGCGCCTCGACTTCTACGGGGTAGCAGACCGCGCAGCCAGGACCGAGTTCGCGCTGCAATTCCCGGCTGCTCTCAAGCAAGCAATGGCGACCGCCCGATGAATCGCGGGTCCTTCCACAGCTCGCCTAACACGGGTAATTCGCAC
>JACCDY011297325.1_pt1 | contig 11678 bp, 10 predicted proteins | sample 7446391 | NCBI WGS metagenome assembly JACCDY01 (sample SAMN15323451, study PRJNA562643) | freshwater metagenome | isolation source: river surface water | place: USA:Blue River Watershed | collected 2017-08-18
ACCAACCTGAACGGATAGTGATGGGTGCGTGAACGAATAGTCGAAATAACTTTGTCTGGTTCTGTTGTTGCAAAAATAAACTTCACGTGAGCCGGTGGCTCTTCGACAATCTTGAGCAGCGCATTGAAGCCCTGCGGGGTGACCATGTGGGCCTCATCCAAGATAAAAATCTTGAAGCGGTCGCGGGCCGGTGCAAAGATCGCACGCTCGCGCAAATCACGAGCGTCGTCGACACCGTTGTGGCTGGCCGCGTCGATTTCGACAACGTCAAGCGAACCGCCGCCGTCACGTGAAAGCTCAATGCAGCTTGGGCACTTGCCACATGGGGTGTCGGTTGGGCCTTCGGCGCAGTTAAGGCAGCGAGCCAAAATGCGAGCGGATGTAGTTTTGCCACAACCGCGTGGGCCAGAGAACAAATAGGCGTGATTGACGCGGTCGGTGCGAAGCGCAGTCATGAGTGGCGCAGTCACCTGAGCTTGGCCAATTAATTCGGCGAAAGTTTCAGGGCGATAGCGACGATACAGAGCGGTAACCACAGTAAGAGCCTAGCCTTTCACTCTGACAATTCAGGCAAATAAAAAGACTCCCCGCACACCCGTCAGAGCCCAGTTACCCTTGCTATCTTTCGATCCTGGGGGAGTTGGCCGAGGTGACGCCGCACGGGGAGTCCAGTTCAAGTTTACTCGCGTTTTATGCGTCGAAACTTTTGGAGCTCAATTCGATTTAGTCGAAGTCGAGGAACTCACTTAAGAAGCTCTTTTTCTTCTTCTGCTGATAGCCAGGGTTTGGGTAATTGTGCTGATTTGGTTGATTCTGCCTTGGTGCCGACCAATTCTGCTGGGCCGGTTCAGCTGGGGACGCCGCAAATTTCGCCTCCGCATCCAAAAGGTGTTCGAGCTCTCCCCTATCCAAGAAGATGCCTCGACAGCCGGTGCACTGATCGATTGTGATGCCGTTTCGCTCGTAGGAGCGCATCGAGGCATCGCATTTAGGGCAGTTCATAGTTGTCCTTTCGATTTATTCGGATGAAGATCTCAACTACTAAACTCTCCACTTTCTTTCTGATAGTTCGCTGAGAAGCCTGAGCCCGGTGCGAGCTGTTGCGCGACGCCACCGCAGGTGTCGATAAACTCTTCCACGAGCAACAAAGTTTTTTAACCAGGAGAATTCGCCTAGTGGCCTATGGCGCACGCTTGGAAAGCGTGTTGGGTGCAAGCCCTCATGGGTTCGAATCCCATATTCTCCGCGAGGCCCGAGCATGGCGCGTTAAAGATTTCGAGGTTATCGGAATCTAGCGACAGGCTGGCCGAATCCACCACTGGTGTCGCAAGACATCAGGGTTCGCAAATGAGACAGCGAAAAAGCCCCAGAGCAATCTGGGGCTTTTGTCTTGCCGAGGCCGACCATAGAATTGCGCCATGCTTACATCCATTTTTGTGAACCTGCCGGTTGCCAATCTAAAGAAATCAGTCGAATTCTTTACCAAGCTCGGCTTCACCTTCAACGCCCAGTTCACCGACGAGACCTCGACCTGCATGATCGTCAACGAAACCGTCTATGTGATGTTGCTTGAGCACGAAAAATTTGCCGGCTTCATCGATAAGCCGATCGCACCGTCAACTAGCACCGAGGCTATCTTTGCCTTCGCCTGCGAAAACGCGGATGAAGTGCGCGAGCTGTCAGAGAAGGCATTCGCCGCTGGCGGCCGACGTGTCAACGACCCACAGGACATGGGTTTCATGTTCAGCTGGGGTTTCGAAGACCTAGACGGCCACCTTTGGGAGCTCTTCTACATGAACCCTGAGCACGTTCAATAGATTTTGGTTTTTAGAAGTCGGTTAGCTTCTCAAGGGCCTTTTTCTTCGGCAAATTTGCATAGTTCCACTGAATGCTTCGGCTCTTTTCGAGCCAGCCCGCAAACGCATCCTGGTTAAAAGTTTCGACCGACTCAATAGCGACACCGGCCGCCTTGAAAGAACCAATGGCCTTGAGCGCTTCGTCATTGAATGACTGGCCGCTCCAAAACAAAATGCGCACCGAGTCTTTTTGACGGTGATAGCCAACCACCGGGTTCGAGTCGATAAACCAAACCGGGTGACCATGCCAAACTTTGCCGGCGGCCTCGGGCAAGGCTGCCGCTATGGTCGATGCCAACCAGTTGCAAATAACTTGGTCTTCAGCGGTTTGCTTGTCGTTGTAAGCCTGAACGTCTTCTGGCGTCGGCATTAGTGCTCGATCTTGTGTGAACCCAAACGCTGGGCAATTTCAGGGGTTCGGTGGTCGAAGAACAGGCTCGCACCCGTGTCTAGAGCAGCGATGGTTTGCATGTCTTGGTCGTCTAACTCAAAGCCGAAAACATCAAAGTTCTCAGCCATGCGATCTGGACGAATCGACTTTGGAATCACGACCACATCGCGCTGAATCAACCAACGCAAAACCACCTGAGCGATGCTCTTGCCATGCTTAGCGCCAACCTTGGCCAAAACCGGGTTCGTGAACAGGTCATTCTTACCCTCGGCGAATGGACCCCAAGACTCGATCTGAACGCCGTGTTCGATCATCAGCGGCTGATAGTCGGCACGCGAGAAAAATGGGTGCGTCTCAATCTGGTTTACCGCTGGCACGATCTCGTTGTGAACGATCAGGTCAACAAGACGATCGGCATAAAAGTTCGAAACACCGATGGCGCGAGCTCGGCCTTCGCGGTTCAACTTCTCCATTGAGCGCCAAGAACCATAGATGTCGCCAAATGGTTGGTGAATCAAAAATAGATCTAGATAATCCGTGCCCAGGTTTTCACAAGACTTTTCGAATGATCGCAAAGCGCCCTCTTCGCCGGCACTGTCGATCCAAACCTTCGTGGTGATGAAAAGCTCTTTTCGGTCGATGCCACTGTTCGCAATCGCCTTGCCGACGGCTGCCTCATTGCGATAAGACGCGGCGGTGTCGATGTGGCGATAACCAACCTCTAGGGCCGCTTCAACGGCCGCGATGCAGTCGGCTTCTTCTGGAATCTGAAATACACCGAAGCCAAGGATTGGCATTTCGACACCGTTGTTTAGGGTCACATTCCTCATCGAATTTCTCTTTCTTCGCACTTCTGGTTCAAACACTAATCCAACCCTGAGACTTGCAAATACAACGGAATGATATGTACCAAAAGCGCCTTAACAATAGAGCCAGGGCAAGCTTGGATTCTCATCAGCAGGAGCACAAAATGCGCAATACCCCGAATGGAATCAACCTTCAGCAGGTCTTAGGAATGGTGCGCGACCGAATAGAAAATTTCGACCTGGGCAATTTGAAGCAAGCAGCCGAATCGAAGCCAAGCTCAGTTGACTACCGCCCTCTCATCCTGGCCTCGCTTAAAGCCGAAGCCAAAAACGGCCACCAGATTCTCACTGAAATCGCCGCTTGGCAGTCGGGCGCCAAGAAGCCAACCGCCTGCCACATTTATCCCCTGCTCGAGCAACTTGTTGACGAAGGTCTAATCACTGCGACCCAGTCGGGCGAGCGCAAGGTTTACAAAATCACCAAGGATGGCAAAGCCGCCCTAGCTGCACATAAAGAAAAGGTAACCGCTGCAACCAAGCCTGCCGCCGAAGAGAACGACCCGTGGCCACTACCCCGCTGGTTGGACTTGAACGGCAAGGTTGTGAAGGCGAGTGGGCGCTTGGCCAAATCGCTGACCGAGGTTGCCCAACTCGGAACCCTCGAACAGCAAGAGCGCGTTGCCGACCTGCTTGATGAGACCCGCAAAAAAGTGCACGCAATTCTTGCCGAGGACACCAAGATTGCAGACTAATCTGCTTGGAACCATCACACCCGAGCAAGCGACGGCTCTGAAGAGCCGCTACCGAAGAATCATCAGGTTTGCGGGTTTGGCGTTGGCCCAAACCTGGTGGTTCGAGCTGGTTTTGCCAAAGTTCGGCCTCACTAAGTTCGTAGCCAAAGGGCGAATCAAACGCATCAAGAAGTTGGCTCGCAAGTTTCATACTCTCGCTGCCGATCTCGGCGGCCTGATGATCAAGGTCGGGCAGTTTCTTTCGACCCGCCTGGATGTTTTGCCCGAAGAGGTAACAAACGAACTTGTTGGCCTTCAAGATGAAGTGGCACCCGAGCCGTTCGATCGAATTGTTGCCCAGATTGAAACGCAACTTGGGTTGCGCATCGACAAAGCCTTCGCCACTTTTGAGACCGCTCCGCTAGCAGCAGCATCGCTAGGGCAGGCACATAGGGCAACTTTGTCGGCGGGCATCGCCGAAGACCTCGGCTACTCCGATGTCATTGTCAAGGTACTGCGCCCCGGCATTGAGCAGATTGTCGAGGTTGACCTTCAGGCGCTTCGCCGGGTTGGCCGCTGGCTTTCAAAGGTCAAGCTGGTTTCACGTCGCGCCGACGCACCAGCATTGGTCGAAGAATTTGCGATCACCAGCCTCGAAGAAATTGACTATGTGCATGAGGCCGTGAACCTCGAGCGCTTCGCCGAGAACCTCGATGGCGACGAGCGAGTCTTTACTCCCGAAATCGTTTGGGAACGAAGCGGCCAAAGGGTTCTTACCCTCAGCGACGTGACCGCCATCAAGATCAACGACATCGATGGCTTGCTGGCTGCAAACCTTGACCCAAATGCCGTGGCAGCCGAACTCGCGCGCATCACGTTCGAGCAGATTTTCATCCACGGTTTTTTTCACGCCGACCCACACCCCGGCAACATCTTTGTGAAACCCGGCATCGAAGGGTCTGATGTGCCCTTCAGCTTGGTCTTTATCGACTTTGGAATGATGGGGGCGGTTGATGAGTCGCTGCGCTCGAAACTTCAGCGGTTCATTTTTGCGATCGTCGCAAGGGATGCTCGCGCCTACCTGGCTGCAATTCAGGACCTGGGAATCTTGCTGCCCAATGCCGACACCGTAGAACTGGAGCGCGCCATCGGCGCCCTGTTCGATCGGTTTGCGGGTGTGGGTGTGGCCGAACTTACTCAAACTGACCCTCGAGAGATTCGCGAATTTGCGATGCAATTCAGCGAGATTGTGCGCACTCTGCCGTTCCAGTTGCCCGGCAATTTCTTGCTCTTGATTCGCACGGTGTCTCTAATTTCGGGCGTAACCAGCTCGCTAAACCGTGAATTCAACATGTGGGATGCGGTAGACCCATTTGCCCGAACTCTTTTGAATGGTGGCGCATCATCGGCCGCAAAGAGTTTTGGCCGTGAGGCTCTGAGCATCGGCAACTCGCTTGCACGACTGCCCAAACACTTGGACGAACTGCTTACCCGCGCTAACCGAGGCGAATTGACATTCAGAAACCCAGAATTGGAGAAACGAATTCGCGTTCTAGACGCGAGCGTGAGGCGCATCACTTCTTCGATTGTCTTCGTGGGCCTTCTAGTGTCAGGCATTCTGCTCGGTCAACAAGACTCGTCGATGGGCACGACCCTGATTGTGATCTCGGTGGTGCCGTTGGTTCACGCGATCGGCCCTTGGCGCATTCGCTAGTTAGGCGCTGCGCAACACCAACATGAACTGGCCACCGCCCGGGTTGATTTGGGTTTCAAATCGAACACCTGGTGCAAGCCTGCTGAGGCGATCTAACAACCACTCGGATGCCTGATCGGCGTCACTCTGGCTAGGGCAGCGAGCAACCACTTCGCGACCGCCCTTGGCTTTGAGGCGCTCAACCGATTCAAAGATTGGCGACGGGTCGACCACGAAAAGCTCCGAACCCCAAGGCACAACCGGGGCGATCTTGCCCTTCATGGTGTTGCAGGCACGGTGAGCCAAACGCTCGACTGCGGGCACACCCTTTTTGCCTTTGGCGGCAGCAAAGTTGTCGATGCTAGGGCCAAGGTCTGAGTTGGTCGAGGCATCCGGGTCGACCGGTGCATCACAAAGCCAACAACGCCAAGCATCTTGGTCGCCAACAACATTCAAATCGCTCATAAAAGCAGATTACGCTATTAGAAAGTTCACACCCCCGGGAGCAAAAAATGGCAATGTCAGACGCAGAAAAGCAGGCGCTAAAAGAGACCATGGCCGAGCGTGCCAAGGCTCGCAAAAAGATGACGCCCGAGCAACTCGAGCAAGAGGTAGTCGACAAGATTGCCGCCATGGCCCCGGCAGACCGCGCACTTGGCGAAAAGGTGCACGCACTCGTCAAGAAGGTTGCACCAGGCCTTCAAGCAAAGACCTGGTACGGCATGCAGGCATACTGTGACGCCGACGGCAAGACCGTGGTTTTCTTTCAAGATTCGGGCAAGTTCAAGGCTCGCTATTCGACCCTTGGCTTTCAAGACACCGCGAACCTTGACGACGATCTAATGTGGCCAACCTCGTATGCGCTCACCGGCTGGAGCGCTAAAACCGAGAAGCAGATCGAGGCTTTGCTGAAGCAAGCAATTAGCTAAGCAGCGACCATAAGCGGCTAGATACCACTCATCTTGCAAGCGATGATGGTCAATTGAACCAGCGGTCATAAACTCGCCACATGAGATTTGTAGACCTTTCAGTTCACCTCGACAACGAGACCCCGCTAGACCCTGCGTTCTTGCGCCCGAAGATCGAGTACAAAGACCACCAGGGCGGCCTAAAAGACATGTTCAACATGTATGGCATAACCCCAGACCAGTTGCCTGATGGCGAAGGACTCGCCGCTGAGACCGTAACCATCACAACCCACTCGGGCACCCACATCGATGCGCCTTGGCACTACCACCCGACCATGAACAATGGCGAAAAGGCGTGGACCATCGACGAGGTTCCTCTCGACTGGTTCTTCCGCCCAGGTGTGAAGATCGACCTAACCCACCTGCCAAACGGCACCATCGTGAAGCCTCACCACATTCAAGAGGCCTTGGCCAAGATTAACTACACCTTGAAGCCATACGACATTTGCTTGTTCCACACCATTGCCTCGTCGGCATTCGGTCGCGAAGACTTCATCGACACCGGTGTTGGCTTTGGCGAAGAGGTCACCATGTGGCTGACCGACCAGGGCATCAAGGTTGTTGGCACCGACGCGTGGGGCTGGGACCTACCGGTTTCGATCAACCGCAAGTTGTTCGAAGAGACCGGCGATGCATCGCTCGTTTGGGATGGCCACAAGGCCGGCCGTCGAGTCGCCTACTGCCAGATCGAGAAGCTTCACAACCTCGAGTCAATTCCGGCCACCGGTTTTACCGTCGCTTGCTTCCCTACCAAGGTTCGTGCGGCCTCTGCCGGCTGGACCCGTGCGGTAGCAATTTTCGAAGACTAGTACCTAGCTAGAGAAGGAACGGGTCGTGCGCTTAGCGTGCGGCCCGTTTTCTTTGCTCGCTCTAGCCGAGTGCTTTTTTGATGCGCTGAACCGAGACCGATTCGGCAGTGCCAAGCGACTGGGCAAATAGGCTCACTCTGAATTCCTCGAGCAGCCAACGTGTGCTGATCAGTTTTTCTGGCGCGGTTGAAGCTAGGGGCAGCGTGCCACCTGCAAAAACATAGAGCCCCAACGCCTGATCAAATTCCTGGGCTGCAATTCGGTCGCGGCTCGGGTTGTCGACCATCTTCTCGATGCGCATTTTGATGGCCTGCACATAAACCAGGATGCGCCCTAGTCGTTCAAGCCCAGCATCACTAACAAACTTGGGTTGCAGCAACTCGGCGATGTGGGCCTTTTCGGCTGAGAGCACCGACAAGAAATCGAATCCGTTGACCGATGAAATTGCCTTGGTAGCCTCGCGCGCAGCACCGGCAATCTTGGTGACCAAAGCGGCAACCTCGAAGGCCTGCTCAACGATGATTGCCGAAACGGCATCGCGAACCTTCTCAAATTCGGCGCGACTAAATATCAAACCCGCGGGTTCGATTTTTCGAAGCTCTCGCTCGCTAACCGCGTCAATCACGTCATCGATGAAGGCCCCGAACGAACCATATGGCAGACCCGCAATAGCGAGCTTTTCGGGTTGGGAAAGGTGCGACTCAACATATTTGGCAGGGCTCGCAATCGCCGCGCGAACCAACGCGACCACCCCGCGAATGTGATGACGCGCCTGCTCAGATTCGGTCGAGAAAATGCGAATGTTCACACCCTCGCCAGCCTTGCCAACCACCAATGCCGGAAAAGCCCGCACAACATTAGAGCCGTGTTTGCTCTCGATGCTGCGCTCGAGAACATCGAAGTCCCACGAGGTCAAACCATCGCGCTCGATTGGCGAATTCACCTTTTCAACCACTTGAGCAACAGCGCCACGACCACTCTCGGCAAGCTTGGCCTGCAGGGCACTCAAATCGGTGCCCAAACCGAGAGGTCGACCGGCGGCATCCATGGGTCGATAGGTCATTTTCAGACTGTTGGGCAACTTGCTCAGGTCAAAATCGTCTGCGGTCACCTTGATGCCGCTCAATTGCTGCAGCACCTTTGCCAACACAACGCGGATGTTGCCCTGCGGCTCAGCGGGCATCACGGCGAGCGCCTTGTTCGCCCAGTCGGTCGCGGGCACAACGTTTTTGCGAATCGCCTTCGGCAGGCTTCGAATCAGTTCGGTGACCAGCTCGACCCGCATGCCTGGAACGAGCCATTCGAATTCATCAGGGTTGATGGCGGCCAAAATTGGAAGGGGCAAATCGACCGAGACACCGTCGTCGACAGCACTCGGGTCGAAGCGATAGCGCAGCTTGAGCTGTTGGCCGTTGTGCAGCCACTCGGTGGGGTGTTCGTGCTCATCGGGCGCCGCGATCTGGGCGCCAAGCAGGTCTTCGCGAGTCATGGTGAGAAGGTTTGGGGTTTCGTGCTTAGCCTTCTTCCACCAGCCCTCAAAGGTTCGGGTCGAGAACACCTCGGCCGGAATTCGAGACAGATAGAAGCGATACGCATCTTCTTCGTCGGGCGAATGCTGCGGCTTGCGCGCGCGGTTGGCCTCGGCTTCGAGTTGCTTCATCAGGGTTCGGTTTGCTCTGTCGAACGGTGCCTTCACATCCCATTCGCCACCGACGAGTGCGTGACGCACAAATAGTTCTCGGCAAAGCTCGGCATCGATGCGCGAATACTGCATGCGCCGAGATACCACAATAGGCACACCAAAAAGCATCACTCGCTCATAGGCAACCACCGAACCCTGGCTCTTTTCCCAGTGCGGTTCGCTATAGCTGCGCTTGCAAAGATCACCGGCGAGTTTTTCGGCCCAGGCCGGGTCAATCGCCGCATTCATGCGAGCAAAGAGACGACTGGTTTCAACCAACTCGGCGCTCATCAGCGCGGCAGGCCCCTTCTTGGCGAGTGTTGAACCCGGAAAAATCACGAACTTCTTGCCATTCGAACCCAGATACTCACCCGGTCCTTTGGCCTTGGGCGCATCCTTGTTTTTTGCTTGGTCAGAGGCTTTCTTGTCAGACAACTGGCGAAGGCCGATTTGGCTTAGCAGGCCCGACAAAAGCGCCTTGTGAATGCCGTCGGGGTCAATCTTTGGGTTGCCGCCCACGATGCCAAGCGGCTTGGCTACCGAACGCAGCTGACGAATCAGGTCTTGCCACTCGCGCACGCGTAGGTAGTTCAAGAACTCTTTCTTGCACAGCCTTCTAAACGCCGAGGATGAAAGTTTTTGCTGCTGCTCTTCGATGTAGTTCCAAAGGTTGAGCAGGCTCAAGAAGTCGCTTGTCGGGTCGGCAAAGCGGGCATGCGCTTCGTCGGCTTGGGGGCGCTTGGCGAGCGGTCGCTCTCGCGGGTCTTGAATGGTCAGGCCGGCCACGATAATCATGACCTCGCGAACCAAGTCTTGCTCTTTCGCTTCGAGCAGCATGCGCGCAAAGCGCGGTTCGATCGGCAGGCGAGCAAGGCTCTTGCCTATCTGGGTGAGACGCACACTCTTGCCCTTGGCATCTTGAACGGCACCCAGTTCCGCCAGCAACCCAAGGCCATCTTTCACACCGCGCGCATCGGGCGGTTGAATAAACGGAAACTCGGTGATATCGCCAAGACCGAGATTGGCCGCCTGCAGAATCACCGAGGCTAGGTTGGTGCGCAGAATCTCGGGGTCGGTAAATTCGGGGCGAGCATCAAAATCATCTTCGGCATAGAGGCGAATCACAACACCGGGGCTGGTTCGACCAGAACGACCGGCTCGCTGGTTGGCACTCGCCTGTGAGATCGCCTCAATCGGCAGTCGCTGCACCTTGGCCTTTGGGCTGTAGCGCGAGATTCGAGCAGTGCCGGCATCGATCACATATTTGATGTTGGGAATCGTAAGGCTGGTTTCGGCAACATTGGTGGCCAGAATCACTCGTCGGCGCAGACCAACCATCTTGCTCGGCTGAAACACTCGGTGCTGTTCGTCGGCACTCAAACGACCATAGAGAGGCAAGACCTCGGTGCCCTTTTTGAGAGTACCCGCTGTGATGCCACCCTCGATGGCCTCTTGCGCGTCGCGAATCTCAGACTCACCCGACAAAAACACCAGGGTGTCGCCCTCTGCCTCGGCTTCGAGTTCTTTGAGTGCTTTGATGATGCCGTCGATGTAGTCAGAAGCAGTGGTTTCTTCATCTGGGTCGGTGTCGTCGTGCGCCTCGCGTGCGGTTGGCCGATAGCGAACCTCGATTGGGTAGGTGCGACCAGAAACCTCGATGATCGGCGCATCGCCAAAGTGTCGGCTAAATGATTCGGGGTCGATGGTCGCCGAAGTGACGATAACTTTTAGGTCTGGGCGCTTTGGCAATAGCTGCTTTAGATAACCAAGCAAAAAGTCGATGTTCAGGCTTCGTTCGTGGGCCTCATCGATGATGATGGTGTCGTATTGCTCGAGGTTTCGGTGCCTCTGCATCGCATTAAGCAAGATGCCGTCAGTCATGACCTTGACCTTGGTCTCGGCACTCACCTTGTCGGTGAAACGAACTTGATAACCCACGAGTGAGCCAAGCTCGACCTTTAGTTCTTCGGCAATGCGCTCGGCTACCGCTCGCGCAGCAATGCGGCGAGGCTGGGTGTGGGCGATGCTTTTGCGGCCAAGCTCGAGGCACATCTTAGGAATCTGGGTGGTCTTGCCAGAGCCTGTGGCACCGGCGATGATCACGACCTGGTGGTTGCCAATTGCTTCTAGGATTTCGTCTCTGCGACCACTTACCGGAAGATCTTCCGGGTAGTTGATCTGCAGGTCATCCATAGTTATCTAATGGTATTTCACCAGCGAAGAGATTAGTCTTGCGGCCAACCACCCGGCGGGCCGATCAGTAAAAGCCCCGCGAAAATAACCGCGACAATCACGAACATGGTGGCAATCAAAAGCGCTGGGCGATTGATGAACCAGCGGAAAAGGCGGTCAAACCAGTTAGCATCGCGAGGGTCGGCCGATTCGGTGCGACGCCAGTCGCCGTTCAAAAGGCCGCGGCCGTCAACTCGGCGCTCAAACGGAATGGTCGCGTAGGGCACGATTGCCAACAGGACGCCAAGCGCGATGCGCCAGAAACCCCAGCGCTGATTTACGCCAACCACCGCTGAAGTTACCGCGTAGCCCAAGAAAACCGCACCGTGAATTCCACCGATGATGGTGAGCATCAGCGGCGGTGCGCCCATGATTGCCCTAAAAGCCAAGCCGCCAAGAAGCAGGGTCCAGGTCAGGGCCTCGCCGAGGGCGAAGAGCAAAAACAGTTTGCGGGGTGAAGTCAGTGAACTTTGGGTCATGCCGCAATAATACTGAGCGTCTTTGAACCGTG
>JACCDY010049406.1_pt1 | contig 11673 bp, 14 predicted proteins | sample 7446391 | NCBI WGS metagenome assembly JACCDY01 (sample SAMN15323451, study PRJNA562643) | freshwater metagenome | isolation source: river surface water | place: USA:Blue River Watershed | collected 2017-08-18
ACAGATAGATGGGAATGTTGAAGAATTTTGTAAAGAAAATGATTTAAATATAAAATCTGTAAAGAAACATAAATCTATTTATTTTGTGAATATTTGTGAAGAGAAAACAAATATGAAAGGTTTTTATTCATTTCATGAAAAGGTTGCTGAAGGACTTGAGGTGTGGAGGAATTTTCTATGGGTCGATGAAGAAGGTAAGGATATTTGGAATGTAAATGGGAAACTGAAGGATATAAGTATTTCAGGCTATACTGTTTTTGATTTAATAACAACCATCTAAGACATTATTACTTATATAGAATAGAATGAATCCTTTCCCAACATCTACAAGTTTACGCAACAAGACGATGCGTAAATCAACTCTAAATACAGATGTGAGCGGAGCAAGGCTTCGCATTGATTATGCTGTGAATGAAAATCTTTCACGTCTTCTTGATTCTGAAGCAAATACTGCATTTAAAAAGCCATGGCATCGTTTGGAGCGTGGACTTCGTATTAATAGACTTCGCCAATTTGCGCAGGAGATGATGGCAAGTCGTCAACTTAAGCAATCTGAAACAGATTCTCTTTTTGCTCTATTGATGAAGGCATTGGATAAAAAGCAGTTGAATTCAAAAACAGCAGTTATTTATGATCCACAGACTGAAAAGATCACAGAGATCCGTCAACTTGTTATGCATCAAAATGCAGAGGGCAATGTACTTTTTCAGCTTGTAGAAAAGAAGAATGCTGTGACATTTCGCAAAAAGTCATCTTCTGCGCAGCAGCAGCAGCAGCAGATAGAGCCTTAAGTTTTGGTTCGTTTTACCTGTAGGGTAAAGTTGAAGTGTAACCATGCTTCGTCAGTATCAAAGCATGTTTTCACCAGTAGCAGATATTGTACAGAATTTTACAGAACTTCAACCAATTACAACTCATCCAACATTTCAAAATCAATGGGCCTATTCTTTATCTGAACTCAATGAGCAATTAGAAAAGGAGGTGGAACTAAGAAAAGATGATATGGAAAAGATAAAAAAGATCCAGGCAATTTATATATCAGCTTTACAGCTCTTTCTTGAAAAGGAAATAAATTTTTCATGGTCTCAAAAAACAGTGGAAGAAAGAGAAAGTCATGTTGATTCTATTTTGAATCGGCCACAAATTCCACAGCGCACAATGGAATGGTATGAGCAGGCCCAGAAACTATTGACAGCTAGTGAGTTTTCAAAACTATATGGATCAGAAAGAGAATATGCAAATCTTGTTCTTTCCAAAGCCTTTCCTCAGCCAATTGCAAATGTCAATCCTAAATTTGCAGCACCCACCCAGGAAATGAATTCATTTGATTGGGGAATTCGTTTTGAACCAGTTGTAAAAAATACATTTTCAAAGCACTGGTCTGTGGATATTGTGGATTCAGGAAGAATTGTACATCCAAACGATGCTAAAGTTGCTGCAAGTCCAGATGGAATTCTTAGACATTGTAATCAAAATCCTGAAAAGACTGCGCGACTTCTAGAAATTAAGTGTCCTATTTCACGAGTCATAAATGATACAATTCCTTTTGAATATTGGTGCCAGATGCAGATTCAAATGGAAGTTGCAGATATTGATGAATGTGAGTATTTGGAAGTAAAGATTGAATCCAAAACAGCAAGGCAACTTGAATATAAGAAACCTGAAAACCCACATTTCGAAGGAACAATTTGGTTAATGAATAAGGATATGGAATATCGATATGCATATACACAAGATGAAAAGGGTAAATTTGAATCAGACAGCTGGTCTGTTGAGGAAACAATTCCATGGTCTGTTTCACACTATTATCATACAGTTGTACAAAGAGATAGAAAATGGTTTGAGAGTACTGCGCCTATTCGTGAACAATTTTGGAAAGATGTAGAATCAGCAAAACAGGGAACATTCACACTTCCAAAACCTCTAGCACCAAGAAAGAAAGCTTGTCTCATTCAAGATAGTCCACCTAATGAGGCAGCATCTATCACTTCAACTTGATACATTCTTTTCATATCTACAAATTGTAATTGTCGCAAGAGTATGCGACGAGTACAATTTTTTATGAATTTTCTGCGGAGTTTAAAAATGCGTTGAAAAAGTAATAATTTTGATGTTATATCAACTCTTTTTCCAGATTGTTTACATATACGATAAATATACATACTACTGATATTGCGAAATCCTATGAGACTACAATCAATTCCCCTCGGAAAATAGTGTTCAATATTTACATTTTCATGCTGATATTTAATTCTTAACATATACGCTGTCATTTATGCGGCGGGTAGAGGGTCTACTTTATAGAAAGAAGTAACGAGTTCAGTAAAAGGGGCTGTACAACTATCAGGATTTAACCGCTGATAATTATTTGTCATTTGCTTTCTACTGCTTTTCATCAGACGATTCTCAAAATCTGCCTCATAGCAGCGCTGAGCAGACATACCTGATAATTTACTTCCATCCGATGGTAAAACACCTTTTAATAAATTGTAAGGAGTTCTTTGGTCTGCTATATCAGCATCTGCAGGCCCAGAAGCCACCATCTCAGTTATCCCTTTATACTCATTCTTTTCCATCTTTGTTTGAAATGGCTCCTTCACTTGAATTGCATCTCGTACAATAAAAAGAGAAGCATATTCTGACATTTGCGCTGATAATATCATTATTAGGAATACAATGCCAAATAGAGTTAATGTTGTAGTCCACTCTTTACTGAGCATTCTTCTACCAGAGGGGTAATTTTACTTACTGGGATTTGCATAAAGCAATGTCCATTTTCTTGCCTCGGCCTCATAGGTCTCACGATCGCGCAAATAGAGATTCGCAATATCAGGAACAAATGGATCCTTTGGATTTGGATCCGTGAGCAAACTACAAATACTCAATAGAACCTTACTTATTGTAAGCGCAGGTGACCATTGTCCTTTTAGAATATCCAAGCAAATCAAGCCAGAAGCATTGATATTCGGATGATAAATCTTTGTTTTGAATTGTACATGAGGAGGTTTAAATGGATAATCAACCGGGAATTGAATGTGAAGACGAAACACTCCACCACTATAAGGACTATCTTCCGGTCCAATAATCACTGCTTCCCATTGATAAATATCATTATCAATTTGACCAGCACTACAATTGGAGGGAGGATCATTTCGCAAGTCCTGAATTTCCTTTTGAATTCTACGCAAAGACATTTTTATACTATAACTTATCAAAGTTGGGCGTTCAAATTTTAGACCCTGATGAATAGAGAAAGAAATGAACTCTTTACCGTTGGCTGTTGAGTTTCTGGGAACTGTGCTTTTAGTGTTAAGCATTCTTATTACAAACAATGCGCTGATTATCGGTTTGACGCTCGCAGTAATTGTTTATTTGGTTGGTGGCATCAGTGGCGCTCACGTGAATCCGGCTGTCTCCTTAGCAATGTACATGAAGGGAAGTTTAACAACAACTGAATTACTGTCGTATGTTGGTGTTCAGCTACTGGGTGGTGCTTCTAGTGCTTATCTGTATTCTATGTTCTTATAAACAAACTAAAGGCACTACACTTATATTCTATAGATAAAAGCAATGTCAAAACAAATTGTATCTATAGCAACATTGGTAAATGAAAATGCTATAGATGATCTGAAACTTCTTCTTTTCACATTGGAATTATGGGATGAAAACGCTCCCACAGTCTATATCTTATGTGATACAAAGTCCGATTCAATCATAAAAACCATAAAATACAAAGGTAAAATTATAACTAAAGTAGCTCTAGATTTATACACAGGTTTATCACGGGCGCAAATGGAACAGATGCCAAGCAGAACCTATACTAACCTATTCGGTGATTTCACTGCAGAAAAGACATTTCTGATGGAATGGGCAATTGCCGACGCACGCACAGGTGTTCTTTTCTGCGATGCAGATATTTGTCATTTGGCATGCCTTCCAGAAATTCCTGAAAATACGAAACTTGCTCTAAGTCCTCATTTTATTCGCGAATATGATGCGAAGCGATATGGATATTACAACGCAGGATACTTGTATATTGATACAGTTGAAGTAGCAACTGAGTGGAGAAATCTCTGTAAAAAAAGTCGTTTTTTTGAACAGGCATGTCTAGAAGATCTTTTCAAATATACACAGGAAAAATACGGAAAGGAAGCAGTTTATGAATTTCCAATTCAAGTGAATTATGGTTGGTGGCGCCTCTGGCAGGGATTGGCTCCTTCGGATGAACTTCAAAAGGAATGGACTTTTTTTAGAAAAGATGATTCAAATTCAGGAATTCTTGTTCGCGGACAACCACTCCAAAGTGTCCACACACATTTTTATGAAAAGAAAGATATCGCAACAATCAGATACAATAAATTTGTACTTGATATGTTATCAAAACTCGTTTCTATGAAAAATACGAAAGCACTGGTTCAGTTTATTAAACAAAATTGAAGCTCCCTTGAATGGTATAAAGTTTAGCAAACATGGAATCCCTATTTCCAGGTATTCAGCACAAGGATTCGACCGCCTTTTCAGAGAAATGGTTTGATGATATTGATGAAACAAAAGAAGAAAAGGTAACCACTGAAAGAAGGCAATGTCCAAATTGCTCTTCAGAAAATATTGAGGAGCAAGAAATGGTTGTCTGTAATGATTGTGGTGAAATCATAGAACGCCCTATTGATTCCTGCGCAGAATTTCGTTTCTTTGGTTCTGAGGACAGAAGTTCTATTGACCCTTGTCGCATTGGCGCTCCTACAGACACACGCTTTCCTGGTTCTACTTTGGGAACTATGATTCTATCACGAGCTCAAGGTGGAAATGCGTCCAATCGTATTGCGATGGCGCGTGTTCGCAGATATCATACGTGGAACCTCCTTCCCTATCGTGAGCGCGCCCTTCTTCAAGTGTTTGAGCAGCTTTCGCTAGCTGCAACAAATCATGGATTAGATGGACGAACTGTAGATTTAGCAAAGGATCTCTATATTCGCCTTGTGGAACATTGCGATAGGCGAGGAATGTCACGAACAAGTGTAGTAGCAAGTTGTATTTATTCTGCTTTGAAGATGGTGGGTCAACCACGCAAACCAAAGGAAATCGCTGATATCTTTCATTTGAGTAGTACACAATTTACAAAGTCATTCAAATATTTCCAGGAAGTTCTGAGCATGGCAACACAGAGAGGGCTTCTAGATGAACATTCTGCGCCTTCTGGTCTTTCAAGTACACGTGCTTCTAACTATATCGCACATCCTCTCAGTCAACTTCCAGTCTCTAGAAGTTCATTTGTACTGATTAAATCAATTGCGACGCAAATCGCCGATACGGCAGAGGATAGAGATTTATGTTCAGAGAATATGCCACCATCTCTTGCTGCTGGTGTACTAGCCTATGTTTTGCCTCGCTGTGGTCACCCTGAAGTAAAGAATGCGAGAATCGCAAGTGTTTGTGGTGTAAGTGAGGGAACGCTTGTCAAGTGTCTACGCAAGCTGGAATCAGCGGAGGAACACTTGAAGCAATTCTTTGAGCCTTATGAAACACAAAAAAAGAAATAAATATAGAAGAGTAGAATGGGAGCAGGTACTTCAATACCCTCTAGAGAATATTTTCAAAAAAAAACAATATCAACTTCTGAACTCATGCAGAAGATTTTTTCATGGATGCTTCAGGAGGCAAACTTATTTGATATGTATGCGCTCGCTTCACCCTCTGAATGTAAGAAATATATAACTTTTACAAATGAATCTTTAAAAACGTTTTTTAAAACAGTTCGCATTGCGCCATCCAAAGATCCACTCACAGGAAAAATCTATTTTCAGAAATTATCGGATCTCACAAAAGTCCCTGACCGCCTCACAGAAAAACAACTAGAACAATGTACAGCACTTAGTTTTTTCTTTGTGCGAATCCTCCAGATTTTTGCTGCTCTTTCTCTCAGTGTATTAGATACAAATATTCCTATTTCACATGCTGAACTTGATAGACTTTACTTAAAAGAAGCTATTGAAAAGAAAAAATACATTCCTTATAATCAATTCCGCAGAGCCCCTTTTCAACAATTAGAACAAGATGGTGGTGGCAGAGAAGAAGAACTTGAAGCACTCCGCAGATTAGCTATTTTAACAGGATCAGATTTTTCAAAGAAATCATCTGCAGAAACTTCATCTCCTTTATTAAACCGTTATCTCCGTTCCTATGATCAGAAACGATATGTATTAATTGATGATGATGAGACAACCACTATTTATATTGAAAAGGAAGGAGCAAAGAATGGACGAATCATTTTAAAATACAATACTAGAACAAAGAATGATAAACCAGTAGCTATTGCTGCAAAATTAAATATAGTTCCTCTCAGTGCTTCTGGTCAATATTCTATAGAACTCAAACCTATTGAAATACAAGGTGGATATTCACTCTCTCAGGTTTTTGCGACACGCCAATTCAAATACAATGAAGAGGAAAAGTCAATTGGTCCTGTTCTTTTTAAAATCTCAAATGAACTCTCTACAGATCCAACTTATAATCAACAAACACTTCCACGTTTTTTGAAAACAATATTCTACACACTTTCTGGTAAAAAGGTAACAGATGTAGATATCTTGAAATCAGATTCTATTCGTAAAACAATAAAGGATCTGCCAAGTGATATGCCACCAGGACTGCAGGTGAAATCTGTCTGGGACAGTTTGACAAGAGATCCTCCTATCAAGGCATATTGCGTTGCTCGTTCTATGCAACTACTTTCTCCTGAATATATTTACAAGGATTTATCTTCTGCTGCTCGCACTTCCATTTGTAATACAGGTTTTGTTCTCAGTAAAAAAGATATAGTTCCACGCCCTGACTCATCCATTTTTGAAACAAAGAGTCTTTTAACACTGAGTCTCCTTTTTATGGATAGTTTACAGAAAACTGTTCCCAAAGCGAAGGAGGAAACAGAAAAGAAATACCAGGACTTTCTGAGAACTATGCGCGCAGTTTATGAGGAAAGAACAGAATTTGAAGAGGATAATCGTGTTATAACAGAGAAACTTCCCAGATTTTGTGAGGACAAAGGTAAGGGTCCTTTATACACAACGGATAAGGCACTCGTTCAAAATATCCGAAATTACATTGGAAAATTGTTGAATAGACAACTGACACACAATGCAGAAGTGATACGTGTGTTAGGTAAACTTTTTGTCATTTCAAAGGAGGAACCACTTGTTCTTCAAAAAGATATTCTGGAGAAAGGTATGCCTGAAATTGAAAAGGTAGCAGAGGAAGCAAGGATACTTCTCCAAAAATATTATTCAGATTGCGAAATAACTTACCGAGAAGCAGTTGTTGAAATTGCGAGAAATAAGGATAAACTGAGCAGAAGTGAAAATGGAAAGCTCGCTGTTCCTGTCGCTTTACCACCTAAAAAAATTGAGCCTTAAGCGTGCCAATTATTAAATGAATAAAGTATAGAGATGGATATCCCTAAGAGATGTCAAAAGGATGGCTGTAAGCATAAGCTAACCATTTCTAGCTTTCCTTGTAAATGTAAAAAGTATTTCTGTAATTCTCACAGATATGAATCAGAACATGAATGTTCCTATAATTATCAGGAGGAGCAGAAGAAACAACTCAATACCTTTATGAGTTCACCTGTTATCAAGGCAAAGGTTGAAATTTTGTAAAAATTGACGACACAAAACTATACATTTTTTGTTAGGAACAACAAATGAATAGTCTTACAAATAATAGTGTGGGTATCAATATCCATTTTCAGAGAGATGCGATGGACGCAAAGAAGGATGATATAGTTATTATTAACAAGTCAAAAACTAAGAATGGTTATTATACAGTTACACTCAAGAATGTGGAAGCAGGTATGAGGATTGCAGGTGATATGGATAGGGCTTCACTCTTTACATACCTGGCTTCTATGTTTGCTCTTATTGAGTCAGATCGTCAGCCTTTCCTCAAGGTACAGTTTACATTTCCTCTGATGCCACCTATCCTGCTTGAGCACAATGATCTTTTGGATGAAAAGATCAATATTTTCAAGCAACTCAAGGTTACACTGGCGGTTTGGCAGACTATGGAAACTCCATGGTCTCAGGGACAGCCTCGAAATGCTTAAGCAAATTTGTTCAAATACATTGCGACAATAGAGGGTGACCAACGACCCATGAGTCGTGTTTTCCTAGGATGAAACCAAGATAAAGCATCCTTTTCTCGCTTATCTTTTTTCATACGCGCAAAGGCGGCTGGATGTTCGTTCAGCCATTCAAAAGTTTCAAGTGCTTCTTGTAGCTCAGTAGGAGAAACATAAGCTTGAAAGACATGATATTGGAAATAGGTATTAGGTGGATAATCTTTTTCAACTCCTTGAAATACAATACCTGTATGACGAACATTTTGTAATTTGAAAATCTTTGCTTCCTCTTCCACTTCACGATCAACATTTTCATATAGAAGCTGTAAAACGGATTTCTTTGCACTTGTATCTTTGGCTTCCATTTGGCCTTTGGGAGGCTCCCATGTATCTTTCGCAGGATCACCACCAGTTCGTTTCACCACAAGAAATCGCTCAGGATCAAAAGGTACACCTTTTTCATGAATGAATGTGGCAGCTCGTAAATACACACGCCATCCCTCTTCAGGGTGTTCAACATAGAAATAGCGCTTATGAGGCGCAAAAGGAAGACGAGCTGCGCCTCGTCGGAGACCTGGTTGGAATACATCCAAGGGAATTTTGTCCTTGCTCATAAATCTATACTCTGCTTCCTTTTTGTTTCCGCTTCATAGTCGCTTTTCTCTTTTTCATTCGCGCACCACCACGCATTGATTTTAATGTCTGAATACTATTTCGGACAGCGCGAATAGATTTCAGCATTCGCTGAGAAGGAGAATTTGTACGTGTAGGTTCCGAGGGATGATGCAGGAATTTTGCTGTGGGAGCAGAATCCCAACCAGCCTTTGTTTTATATCTGTCATCAAGAAGCAAAGCCATTTTTCCGCCACTTTCATTGAAAAGTTGTTTTTGATCTGGACGACAGAAAATCATAATAATATCCTTTGGATCTGCATCATTTAGAATATTTTCAAGATTTTTATTTATTTCCTCTTTTTTAGCACCAAAGGGAACAGAAAGTGTATGAATTTTACCTCCATCCTCAAGAAAATGTTTACGTACCCATTCCTCTTTTCCTTTTTCTGCAAATTCACGATAAGGTGGTTTCGGGCAACCTGTTAGGAAAATTGGAATCTGTTGACCAGATCGTTCAAGAAAAGCGCGTACTTCTTTCCAAAGATTTTTAGCCTCTGGCATCGGGTCTAAATTTTCAAAATAATGCGCATTATTATCTTCTGTCATTGGATCATCCATTTCTTTTTTCATAACAACTGGCCAAAAGGCGGCATCATCCGTATTTCTTGAATATTTACCTGTTTTTTCCTGCGCAGCCTTTTCAAAATCACAAAAGACTCCATCCATATCAAGAAAAAGTCTTGTATTTTTAATATTATACATCTATTTACTATTCCGTTTTTTTCTACATGTGCGTGATCGGATAGTTTTATGGCAACCAGAACGTTGACTCTGAAGTAATTTACAAAGTGAAGAATAGTCTGTGCGATTCAATAGTTCAAGTGCGTCCTCCATTTCGCAGCGTATTTTCCAAAGTGTTCCAATGGATCTTTTTTGTGTTTCCCAAGCGTCTGCTTTCTGGGCTACCCAAACATTTCTCCACTCCTCAAATGGCAAAACACTAGGTAGGGTGTTCCAAAAACGTCTATAATAAATCATTCTTTCTTCAGGATCCATAACATTCCAGCGATTTCTTTCCAAAGCAGTTTTTACTTCAGAAGGAGCATCTTGAATTGGCGTTGAATTGCGCGCAGTGCTAGAAAGAGGGTGATTGTCTGCAATAGAAAACAGAAAATCCCATCCATCAAACGTTGTCTTAGAACATCCAGAAGCTATTTTTTCCTTATACAATTTTGTAACAGATTCAAAAGGCGGATCATTATAAGTATTTAATCCTTGATTTCGAAGTTTCTCATTTACACGATTATGAATTCTCCATAACCACTTTTGTAAACGAAGAGGAGAATCACAAGCTTTTTCAACGGGATCTTCAATCATATATTCACTCAAAGAAGCACGGCAAAATTTACAAGGTAATACATAAGGTAATACTTTGAAAAAATCACACATATTTTTCTTGTCTCGACTGGGTACGTATGTAAAAGTGATTAGATGGAGTAATTTCCATCCTGAAGGTCCCCAAAAACGGGTATCCATTTTCTATTATGAATATAAAGATTAATATTTAAAGAAAACTATGGAAAAAAATCCTGCATCTCTTCATACATATTTAGAAGCAGCAGATATTGTTCTACTTTCTAGAGGAGTGGAATATAGATATACACCCTATTTGTCTAAATGCATTTTCACTGATGATCCAAAAGAAACTATTGTTGAAAAGCTAAAACAATCGAATATTCTTTTTCTCTATTCTGAAGGATATGATGAGTGGACGGATATGTTAGTTGAAATAAATCAAGAAACTGAATTACCAATAAAACTTATGATTCTCGGTGGAACAGATTGGATACTAAGACCAGAACACATGGAAATCTATGAAGCTTTTTTTCCTCATACCGAATTTTGGATTGTGAATTTTATCGGAAAAACAGAGAAATCAAAAGTTGTTCCTCTTTTATTTAACTGGGATGGAGATAAGGAGTTTGTAAGGGCTGAAAAGAAAAATATTTTTGGAATTCCTTATTCAAGTTTGAACAGTATAGCACGCAAAGAATTTTTTGATGAACTTGAAACTTTATCCTTTTTACATCCTTATTTAATGAAACCAATGCGCTATAATCTTTATTATCGTGGATTATCTTCTCTCTATTTTTGTATGTGCCCTAGGGGAAACGGCCCTGATACATATCGGTTTTGGGAAGCACTAGTCTGTGGAGCAATACCTGTTGTAATAAAACACCCATTTTTTACAAGCCTTTTAGAAGAATACCCATCTTTGCCTGTAGTTGTCATTGAGAAACTATCAGATTTAGAAACTGTTCTACCAACTCTAACAATTGAATATTATTCTGAGAAAATGAAACATTCAAATGTTGATATACTTTGGGAAGAGTATTGGCTAACAAAATTTAAGAACTACCGAACAAACCAACACTTAGTGGTGCTAGAAAGGGACGAACAGGCGAGCTGCTAGTCTCCTCAGCCTTACACTTCACCACTTGTGTCGGACATGTTTGACGAGGGCAAGGAGGACATGTTGGGCAGACAGTAGGAGGAGGGCACTTTACTTCAGGGCAGCGAGGGCGAGGGCAAGGAGGGCAATCACCACATTGCTTTTTACAGGCACTGCTATCAATGATGATCGGTTGCTGTTTAGGAACACTTGATTTGAGTACATATTGACTCATATCAGGTGTAGGCGGGCACTCCGTCTTGAGCATATAGTTCCTCATATCCGGGACAGCTGGGCATGGCGGGATAGAGGATTTCAGCACATACTTGCTCATATCGGGGTAGGGAGGACATAGAGGGCATTGGCCGCGATCCTCAGGATGTTCGCTGCAAGGAGTATCACCGCCGCAATTTGTACATCTGGGTTTAGCAGGAGGAGCTTGTACTGTCTGGAATCCTTCTGTGGGCTTCACCATACATGTTACTACATAGCC
>JACCDY011045490.1_pt1 | contig 11673 bp, 11 predicted proteins | sample 7446391 | NCBI WGS metagenome assembly JACCDY01 (sample SAMN15323451, study PRJNA562643) | freshwater metagenome | isolation source: river surface water | place: USA:Blue River Watershed | collected 2017-08-18
GGAGTTAAAAACTGCGCTACCTGCGACGAAGGTGTCAGCTCCTGCCTCTCTGGCAATTTCAATCGTCTTCAGAGAAATCCCACCATCAACTTGCAGCCAAATGGGTCTATCTCCAATGATCGATCGAGTTCTGGCGACCTTATCCATCATTGTGCTCATAAATTTCTGTCCGCCGAAACCAGGCTCAACAGTCATAATGAGATACATGTCTACATCGTCAACGAGGTCCGCGTATTCCTCGATTGACGTTCCTGGCTTTATCGCTAGACCGGATCGCGCACCTTCGCTCCTAATCGCTCGAAGGGTGGAACGAATGGATGAACTCGCCTCGGCGTGAATTGTGACGCTGGCACTACCCGCATGGGCATATGCCGGAGCAAGTCGATCAACATCTGCAATCATCAAATGGGAATCTACCGGGATCGGTGATGACCCGATAATCGATGCTGCTTGATCAAAGTCAAAAGTAAAATTGGGCACAAAGATGTTATCCATAACATCAAGATGCAGTAAATCAGAGACAGATGCTATCCGATTGATCTCTTGATCTAACTGAGAAAAGTCCGCATTTAAAATACTCGGAGTAATGCGAATTCCCATACCCTTACTTTACCTTAAGAGGTTTTTCTGAAGAGTGCCAAGAACATTGCATCAGTATTGTGTCGCTGCGTCCACAGAGCCATGCATTTATCGCGAACTCCGCCTTCAAGACCTTGCGGCATAAAGGGTTGTATATCAATCTGATCAAGTTCAGGATGTTTCTTTAGTATGTCGGCAACCGCGATACTTGTCTCAGCTAGATGCGGTGAACATGTGGCATATCCGAAGACTCCCCCAACATTTAACACCGAGATCGCAGCGTCGCTGATCTCTCTTTGGAGGGCTCCAAGCTCGCGTAAATCTGAGAGTTTTCGCCTCCATCTCACCTCGGGGCGACGCCTCAGCGCTCCCATTCCAGTGCAAGGAACATCAGCCAACACTGCATCAAATGTTTCACCTTTTGCGGCAATCTCACGAGCATCGCCGACCCATACATCGTTCTTGCCAATTACTTGCTTTACCAAATCTGCTCTCACCTGAGAGATTTCATTGGCAACAAAGTGATGCTGCTCCTGATCCGCAATCGCAGAAAGAAGAGCTGCTTTCCCACCAGGACCGGCGCATATATCGAGCCACGATTTTCTATCAGCAGCAGCCAGTGCGAAGACTGATGCAACGAGCTGCGAACCTTCATCCTGAACACCCGCTCTACGATGACGAACAGCTTCAAGTGCTGAGGGTGTGACCTCTGCTCTAAATCCATAAGGAGAAAAGGCTGTCGGAGTGGCCTGCCATTCTGAAAATTCGTCTAGCTTTGATTTTCCGGGCCACGTAACAAAAGTTGGCTTAGCTGGAGTGTTATTTGCTTCAAGAAGTGCACGAACTTCATCGTAGTCGCGAAGCAGATCAAAATAGGCACTCACCATCCATTCAGGATGAGAATACGTGATTGCCAATCTACTCACTTGATCATCGATGAGAGCCAATGGCGAAAGCCACTCTTCAAGCGACTGAGCACTTACTTTACGAAGGAGAGCATTCACGAAGGATGCTTTGGATTCACCCAGAACCTTTCGTGCGAGTTCTACAGTCTCCGAGACTGCAGCATGCATCGGCACTCTCATTTCGAAAATTTGCTGAAGGCCCATTCTGGTGACATCAACAATCCCAGCGTCGACCTCACTCCATGGACGATCACTTACTTGGGCGAGTATGTAATCATGGCGCCCCTGCATTCTCAACGTTCCATAGAGAAGCTCCGTTGCAAATGCCTTGTCACGTTGGTCGAATTCCGAAGAATCTAACGCTCGTGGCAATAGGAGGTTTGAGTAACCATCACGTCTATTTACCTCAGTGAGAATGTCAAAGACCAAAAGTCGAACTGGATCAGCTTTGGGTTTCTTAAAAGTATTCCTTCGCGCCTCAACCACAGCGCTCACCAATGGTGATTCTTGCGCCACGAGCCCAGTCGCTTGCTCTCATCTCCGATTTACCCTGCGGAATAACTTCAATGAGTTCCAGTGGAGTCTCGCTTGTTCCAACAAGGACCCTCTCTTTTTCTACGAAGAACTCTCCGGGTGAAAGCTGATGTTCTGACCCGAAATCATTGCAGATGGTGCTTCTAGTAATCTTAAGAACTTCGCCGCGGAAAATAGTGCGAGCAATCGGGTTCGGATAAAAGGCCGCAATTTTGCGTTCAATCGCTTCTGCCCGCATGGACCAATCTATGCTGGATTCTTCTTTACTTAACTTTCTTGCCAGTGAGACGCCTATCGTTCTCTGCGCGGTTGGAAGAATATTCTTTGAAATATCCTCAAGAGTGTGTGACAGAAGTTCAACGCCCTTCTCTCCTAAAAACTCCAATGCTTCCTTGCTCCGCATCTTCTGATCCAGTGGGAAAGAAGACTGTCGATAGATCGGACCCGTATCCATCCCAGCATCAAGTGCGAAGACAGAGATGCCTAAATGATCATCGCCGTTTTCAATCGCACGCTGAACTGGTGCAGCACCCCTCCAGGAAGGAAGAAGTGAGAAGTGCAGATTGATAAATCCGTGCGATGGGATATCTAGAATTTCTTGCGGCAAGAGAATTCCAAAAGCAATCGTTACGACACAATCAATGTCAGCAAGAGAGTCAGCCATATCGATCGCTTTTCCGACCTTAATACACTCGACCCCATTGGTTTCTGCCCATGTTGCAACCGGACTTGGCATCATCACTCGCCCTCGCCCTACCGGCTTATCCGGTGTTGTGAAGACTCTGATTAAAGAGTGTTGTGCACCGCGAAGAAAATCCAGCGCCGGAAATGCAACCTCCGGTGTTGCTGCGACTGCTAGACGCACTAGCGCCCTTTACCAAATGTCTGGTGAGGGGAAACTTTAATTATTGGAGTTGAACCACTCTCGCTAGCGCTCATAAACCACTCTGAGTCACGAATCTCCTTCATGGCAAGCTTTCGAAAATCTTTGGGCAATCTTTCGATAAAGAGAATTCCGTCCAAATGATCTGTCTCGTGTTGTAGTGCCCTAGCCAGGAACTCGCTGCCTTCGACAGTTATTGGCTCACCATGCATATTGAATCCACGAGCAACGGCGCGCATAGCTCTTGGAGTGTCATAACGAATCTCCGGAAAAGAGAGACATCCTTCTTCTCCATCCTGTAGCTCATCGCTCAACGTCAGTTGCGGGTTAACTAAGTGTCCAATTTCTTCGTCAACACACCAGGTGAAAACTCGCAAAGGAACACCAATTTGAGGGGCAGCTAGACCAGCTCCTGGAGCATCGAGCATTGTGTCAATCAAGTCACTCACGAGGTTTCGAAGCTCTTTATCAAAGTCAACCACTGGGGAGGCTGGGGTCACTAGAACCGGATCACCGAATAATCTGATCTCCTGAATGGCCATGGGTGCATCTTAACGCAGAATGATTTGTTCACAGCGAATGCGAGAGGGTGTACGGGTCGATACGCATACTTGGAATCGATTTCTTGGCCAATCCCCGTTTTCTACGATAGGTAACCAGAAAATCAAATAGTTCTTGCCCTTGATTACGAGAGACAGTCACTATGACACGCGAAAGTTCTCCATCTAACTGCGTAGGACCAAGAACTCGAACAGAATCCGGCAGACGACCCTGACTAATCGCGGATTTGAGGCCACTGATGAAGGCTGCACTTTCTGACATTTCAAACTCGAGCACCACCGCATGCACATATGGAGGCAACTGAGTTTGCTCTCGCTCTCGCAATTCGCGTGCTAGTAGAGGTGAAAGATTCCATCTTGAAACGCTCGCAACTATGGGATGAGAAACATCAACCACAATTAAAGCTTTGCCGGTCGCTGACAGAAGAGAGGCGCTTTGCATTATCGCTTCACGTGCACGTTCTTGCGCCCTGAGATCAAGCTGTGAGAAAAGGTTATCCCCCTCAAGAATTATGACCGCCTCATATCCCCCGTCAACAATTGGAGCCATGCCTGCCGTAGCCAATACGATTGAATGTGGACTTGTAACCGCATCAACAACATGAGTTGCATCGGATGAAAAGAGTGCATGTCCAGGAAATGCCCTTCCGATTTCCTGTGCAAATCTGAGATTGCCACGGCCCAAGAGATTCGCTCTACTCTTTTTGCACCACCTACAGCTCCACTGTGAAGTTGTTGAACTGCAGAGTGAACAGATGTAACCCTTATCAGGGCCACCAAAGTAGATTCGACCACCGCATTGGCAGAGCGCGACATTTCGACAAGAGGAGCATGAGATCGCTTGTGAATAGCCCTTTCGAGGGACCAGGAACAACACCGAACCACGCTTGAGTGACTCCCTTATGGGCGTGAAAATTCGATCAGGAAGTAGCTCACCGTGTTGTTGAGAAAACGACGAAGCATGAACCTTCCCACGCTTACCTCGAACGGCAATCGCTTCCTCTTCAATCAAGAGGGAGAGCTCTGAAGATGGAGAAAATCCAGCAAAGGTAAGGTCGATCGATGCGAGCTGTGATCGGATAATCGCAACATCACGTACATTCCAACCAGGTGTGCGTCTTTCGTAATGCGATTCGGAACCTTCCCTGAAAACTATTAGCGTCGCAAGATTAACAACCGGAGCAAAGATTGCACTTCTGGTTCCGATGACAATAGATGATGCCCCTGTTGCCACTTTCAAGAAATTTGAATATCGAGTGCTCCTTGGAAGGGATGCATCTAAGACTGAAAAAACTAATCCCAATTCACTCATTGCCTGAGCTAGAGAGTTCACCTCGCGTAGCTCCGGAAGTACTACAAGTACTCCCCCTTTCCCTGATCTATCTCTTACCCAAGAAGCCATCGTTTGGTAGGGGTTTTCTCCAGGAGTGAAGAGATAGAAGGCGTGCGATGGATTCTTTCCTCGTGGAACTACCGATTGGTCGGGTTGAGGCACATCAGCCACGGATTTTTCTGAAGTCTGAACACGGGGTGGTATCGCCGACGCAAGGATTTCACTAGGAAGTGATCCCCATCTTCTCGATACCGCAGCAACAAGTTCCATTACCTCCCTCGTGAGTAAAGGGACCGGAGAAGTAACCTTCTCAATGAACTTTAGATTTCCAACCGTCGAAGTGCTCAATCGGTCTACGACAAAGGCATCTACTTTTCGTCCTGAGAAATCGACTAATACCTTCACACCAACTGCAGCATGTGAATCAAGGCTTTGCGGCACTAGATAGTCATAGGTGGGTTCAAGATGAGACAACCCTGTATCTACCCAAAGCCGCGCTACGGGAAGGTTTGCTGATGCTGTGTTCTCACCACGATCGACTTTCTGTACACGCAATCGAAGAGGTGCCGAGGTCATCTGCGACCCTTACATGGTTGGACTAGGTCGCCTAGATCGCCGCGCGGAGTTCGTCCACGCGATTTGTTACTTCCCACGTAAAATTAGGAAGCTCACGACCAAAGTGACCATACGCTGCAGTTTGTGAGTAGATCGGACGAAGCAGATTGAGATCTCTGATGATTGCAGCTGGACGGAGATCGAAAACTGAAGTGACCGCACTCTGAATCTTGGAAACTGGAACCGTTTCCGTTCCAAAAGTCTCAACGAAAACTCCAACGGGATGCGCTTTTCCAATTGCGTATGCAACCTGAACTTCGCATCGACGCGCGAGTCCAGCCGCAACGACATTCTTTGCGACCCAACGCATTGCATAAGCGGCTGACCGATCCACCTTCGACGGATCTTTGCCGCTGAAAGCACCACCACCGTGGCGGGCCATGCCGCCATAGGTGTCAACAATAATTTTGCGTCCTGTAAGACCGGCATCACCCATCGGTCCGCCGATTACGAAGCGACCGGTTGGGTTGATCAAAACTCTCAAATCATTCTGAGGAAGGTCAATCTTTGAAAGAACAGGCTTGATCACATACTCGATTACTTCTGGAGTCAACTTCTTTGCGACATCAACATCTTCTGCATGCTGACTAGAAATGACAACAGTATTGAGTGCGATCGCCTTGTCACCGTCGTACTCAATGGTTACCTGAGTTTTCCCATCCGGGCGAAGATACGCAAGTTGGCCACTCTTTCGAACAGCCGTTAGTTGTTCTGCGAGTTGGTGAGCCAAATAGATTGGAAGCGGCATCAATTCTTTTGTGTCATCACATGCGTAACCAAACATAAGTCCTTGATCGCCAGCACCTTGAAGGTCGAGTGGGTCAACTGCAGACTCAACGCGGTGCTCTACCGCATCATTTACACCTTGAGCAATATCTTGTGATTGCTGACCAATGGAGATGGAGACTCCGCAGCTATTTCCATCGAATCCTTTAACAGAGGAGTCATAACCAATGCCAATAACTGTGTCTCGGACAATCCCCATCACATCTGCGTAACCATCAGTTGTGACTTCACCTGCAACATGCACTTGACCGGTAGTGATGAGGGTTTCAACCGCAACGCGACTCTTTGAGTCCTGTGAAAGAAGGGAGTCAAGGATGGCATCGGAGATCTGATCTGCGATCTTATCTGGATGGCCTTCAGTTACTGATTCTGAGGTGAAGAGACGTTTTGACATTGTTCTAACCTAACCTATGTAGTGCCTGATCGAGGAGAAGATCGGCGAGCGTGTCTTTATCGGTGCGATCAACATTGATCTCTTGAACGGATTGTGCCTTATCTGAAATCAAAATCACACCCTGGTTCTGGTCTGAACCGAAGATCTCACTTCCAGCAACATCATTAAGGAAGAGAATGTCGGCACTCTTACTCAGAAGCTTTCGCTTTCCCTCTTCTATATCGAGAGATGTCTCCGCAGCGAATGCAATAACGACTTGGTTCTTCTTACGAGATGAAACAGTTGAGACTATGTCTGGATTAGCGGCTAGTTCTATCGACGTCAGGGCGCCTTTTTTTATCTTTGACTGACTTACATGCAAGGGCTTGGCATCTGCAACGGCGGCGCTCATTACCAAGAGATCACATCCATCAAATGCTTGATCAACTTTCTCAAACATCTCCTGAGCGGTACTTACTCGAATGCAGGAGACACCGGAAGGATCTGGCAACTCGCTATTTGCAAGAATGAGAGTTACATCGGCGCCACGACGTGCTGCTGCACGAGCTAGTGCATAACCCTGTTTTCCTGACGAACGATTTCCAATGAAACGAATTGGATCGAGTGGTTCGCGAGTACCGCCAGCGGTTACCAGAACCTTGCGACCAATAAGGTCGTGTACCGGATTCGCGATCGAATTAAACTCGGCAAGAATTCGTGAGGTTTCTGGAAAACGACCGACCCCAACATCTTTTCCAGTCAATCGTCCGTGATCAGGTTCCATGACAAAAAATCCACGATCACGCAGAATTTGAACATTCGCAACTGTCGCTGGATTTGACCACATAGCCGGATGCATTGCGGGAACGATGAGTTTAGGTGCACTACTTGCAAGGATGGTGTTGGTAAGAAGATCATCTGCTCGACCATGAGCGATACGTGCAATTAAATCTGCTGTAGCGGGTGCAACGACTATGAAATCGCTTGAACTCCCCAAAGAAACATGACGAACTTCATCAACTTTCTCCCACACCGAGGTTGTGACTGGGCGACCAGAAAGGGCCTCCCACGTTGCACTACCAACAAAATTAAGGCTCGCCGGGGTCGGAATTACGGTGACTCCAAAACCTAGATCTTGAAGACGACGAAGCAAATCACACGATTTGTAGGCTGCGATTCCTCCACCTACGCCAAGAATTACTTCGCGCGTGGACAAGAGAATAACTTTTCTAAGAGTTACTTAACTGCTGGGTCAAGATTTTCGATTGTAAGAAGACCTTCATTAATTTCGCGAAGAGCGATAGAAAGCGGCTTCTCGTGAACATGTGTCTCAACCAAAGGTCCGACGTACTCAAGGAGTCCTTCTCCGAGTTGTGAGTAATATGCATTGATCTGTCGTGCGCGCTTTGCTGCATACAACACAAGGCTATATTTCGATCCACTCTTATCGAGTAGTTCGTCAATTGGTGGATTTGTGATGCCGTCCATCAGTGCCCCCTAGATTTAGCGCAAGGCAGCCTCACAAGTTAAGACCGCTGCGAATGAGCCAATCTTATCAGGCTGGCAACCACATGTTCGACCTGATCATTGACCAGGATATGGTCGAAAAAGGGCGATTGAGCCATCTCATCTTGGGCTAATGCCAGGCGCTGGGCCCTTCTTTCAGGTGAATCAGTTGCTCGACCCTCTAATCGAGAGACAAGCTCTTCCCATGAAGGTGGTTCGAGAAAGACGAGAATTGCATCGGGCCAATTAGTCTTCACTTGCTTGGCACCTTCAATATCTATCTCAAGGAGCACATCTTTACCACGTGCAAGGGCATCAAGTACTGGTTGTCGCGGTGTGCCATATCGAGCTCCGGCGAATGCTGCCCACTCTAAGAAAAACCCATTACTGATTGCGCGATCGAATTCTTCATCACTCATGTAAATGTAATCAACGCCATGACTTTCGTTATGTCGAGGTTTGCGCGTTGTTGCAGAAACACTGACCCAGAAATCATCGTGAGCTCGTACTTCCTTCGAGACCGTACTCTTGCCAACACCACCTGGGCCCGACAGTACAACGAGGGTGCCTGCGTGCAACTTGTCTCCTGGAATAGAAAACTCCTTTATCAGCAGTGAACGTTGATGGTGTCCGAGACCCATTATTCGTCGTGTTCGAGAGATGCCGAGTCTATCGAGAGTTGCGACCGCTCTCACTTTTCCAACACCAGATATCGACTCGAGTAATTCACACACTCGCATTTTTGCGATCGCTTCATCGTCGATAGCCATGTCGATTACTTGTGCGACTGTGAGATTTCCAGCCTTCACCTCTGCTTTGATCCGAGCTCTATGTGCTCTGGAACTTCTCGCCTTAGCTAATGCTGCCGCACGTTCGGCTTCTGTGAGCACCGGCGGTTTTCTCATGTCGCTAATCTAGAGGATCAAACGGCTTACCCGTAAATAGAGGCGACTAACTGCGAGGCTCGAGCAGCCATCGCCGCCTTACCTTCGCTCCAACGGGATGTAATCGGACGACCGACGACCAAGAAATTCGCACCAGCACTCATCGCTTGAGCCGGAGTCATTGTGCGAACTTGATCATCGCTTCCTGCCTCATCGCTTGGGCGAACACCCGGAGTAATTATCGAAACCGTCTCAGGAACTACGGCGCGAATCGCTTCTATCTCCAATGGTGAACAGACAATCGATGTTGCACCCGCCGAAGTTGCTACTCGAGCCATGGCTACGGCAGTCTCCAAGGAGGATTTGGCATAGCCCAATTCCAATAAATCAGAATCCGCAAGTGATGTCAGGACGGTGACAGCGGTAATTGATGTCGATGTAACCGCTGAAACAGCGGCAGATACCATCGCTGCTCCGCCACTTGCATGAACCGTAAGAAAACGTGGATGAAGATGATCTACGACTGCGGCGGATTTCTTTACAGTGTTTGGAATGTCGTGAAGCTTGAGATCGAGGAAAATCGATGCACCGCTTTCATCGGCAATTGTCTGTATTCCTTTGGCACCGAAGGTGAGGAAGAATTCGAGGCCTAACTTATAAACATCAATGCTTTCACGCGTTGCCTCTATCCACGCGCGGGCTGTATCAAAGTCAGAGGTATCTACTGCAAGAATTATTGGTGATTCGCTCATTTAACTTCTCTCCTCGCGATGGGCAAAACCCACCGCATCCTTTACCGACGCAAAGCCTTTTGCGCGTAGTAGAGATGAAAGTTCTCGTTGAATTCGAGGGATCGCGGTTGGGTCTCCAAAACTTGCCGTTCCGACCGAGACACCAGATGCACCAGCCAAGATAAGCTCAAGTGCATCTCGACCAGATGCAACTCCACCCATTCCGAGAATTGGAACTGTGGGCATAGCGTTGTGAACTTGGTAGATCGCTCGTACTGCAACAGGTCTAATCGCAGGTCCTGAAAGGCCGCCTGTCTTGCCACCGAGATGTGGCTTCAGCGTATCTAAATTAATAACCATTCCGAGGACGGTGTTTATAAGAGCCAAACCGTCTGCACCAGCATCAACGACGGCAGATGCGATACTCGTGATATCTGTGACATCTGGGGTGAGCTTTGCGATTATTGGAATCTCTCCCCCAATAATCTTGCGAACGCCATCAATTGCACGTGCTGCAGTATCTCGTTCGCAGGCGAAGACCATTCCGCGATTTTCAACATTTGGACAAGAGATATTGACTTCTAGCGCACTTATTCCCTGCACTGCACGAACCTTACGAGCCAACATTGCATACTCATCGGTCGTTTCACCGGCTATTGAAACTATGACTCGAGAACCTTTTGCCAACAACCAAGGAACGTCTTGAGCCAAAAACTGGTCGATCCCTGGACCTTGAAGTCCAATTGAATTGAGCATTCCTGAAGGAGTCTCAGCCATGCGCGGTGTTGGACGACCGTGGCGTGCTTTATTCATCACTGACTTTGTGACGACGGCTCCAATGTCACGGAGATCAAAGAACTGTGAGAGCTCCTTTCCGGAACTAGCGCATCCACTGGCCGTGAATATCGGAGCTGGAAACCACGCATTACCAAGCGTCGTCGAAAAATCTAGAGTTGCATCGCTCATGGAGTACCTATCGGTGGAACTTTGCCAACTAAATCCCAGGCAACCTCAGCTCCATCCATCACTGGACCATCGATACAGGAGCGCAACATTGAAATCGAACCATCTTCGTTCTTAACCGGTAGAACACAGGTCATGCAAATACCAATTCCGCATGCCATGGATTCCTCAACTGCGCACTGATGAACAACGTCAGTTCCTTCAGTGAGCTCAGAAATTGCTCGCAGCATAGACATGGGACCACATGAATAGATAACGTCTACAGAACCCTGAGTTATGAGTTCACGAATTGGGGCAGTTACCCGCCCGTGTTCACCCATCGAGCCATCTTCGGTATAAATCTTTAGAGTTGATGCACTTCTTTTTCCTTCAAGTGGTGCATATATCTTGGCACCCGTACTCGCTCCTAAGAGCATATCTACGCGACAACCACGCGCTTTCAACACTTCAGCAAGACCAAAAAGTGGTGCCGATCCATATCCGCCTCCAACAAGAAGGGCGTTGACCGCGTTAGTAGGAATTCCAAAAGCTTTTCCGAGTGGAGCGACAATGTCTAGTTCGACTCCTTCTTCTTGTGCACATAGCCACTTAGAGCCCGAACCATGTGGAGCAACAATAAGCTCCATTGCTCCACCTGAAGCACTGCCATGAGTGATGCGAGAGATTGCGAACGCTCTACGCAAAACCATTCTTGATGAGTCACCGCCTACTGAGATCGCGACAAAGTTTCCAGGACGGCAGACTGATGCGAGATCACCAATAGCTAACAGTATTTGGTGATAGGCGCCCACTCGTTTGTTACTCAAAATTGTTGCGCTGATTTGTGCCGCACTCTTATTGATCGAGCTCATTAATCCCGCAACCAATCTTGAATTGGGCGAACATCCAAATCTCCCGCTTGTAAAACCTTTATTCCCTCAACCGCAGCGCTAAATCCAGCCGTAGTAGTAATACACGGAATCGACCTTTGGATCGCCGCCGTTCGAATAGCCCAGCCATCGGCTCTCGTTCCACGTCCAAC
>JACCDY011293737.1_pt1 | contig 11672 bp, 9 predicted proteins | sample 7446391 | NCBI WGS metagenome assembly JACCDY01 (sample SAMN15323451, study PRJNA562643) | freshwater metagenome | isolation source: river surface water | place: USA:Blue River Watershed | collected 2017-08-18
AAAACCTTCGCAGATGTTTCAGAGGAGGTGCTACCAGGCCTGTTCTAATTTCAAATGTCTATTTAGGCCACCGCCACTCATAAAGATTCGCGGCGCCACTTCCCCGGTGCCGCGTGTTATTAAAAGTGATCCGTCGAGGGGCGGTGACCTAAGTAGATAAGTGAGAAGGATTAGAAAACAAATAAGTAGGAAAAAGTAAGTCAGAAAAAGAGATTAGAAAAGAAAAGTTCGAGAAAGAGGGGGAGCAGTAAATGAGTGCAGAAATTACGCATATACCAGTTGCGTTAGAGCGCTGCCTTCAATTACTTACTCCGGCGCTAAGCAATAAATCCAAACCCTATTTGATTGATGCCACATTAGGACTTGGCGGGCATGCCCGTGCGTTTCTAGAGTTGTTTTCAAACTTGCATTTAATTGGAATAGATAGAGATACTCAAGCAATCAAAATTGCACAAGCAAATTTATCGGCATATCAAAATCGAGTAAGTATTTTTCATGGTACCTATGACCAGATTGAGCCGGCAATGGCTTTGGCTGGTGTTGCCAAGGTTGATGCAATCCTTTTTGATTTGGGTGTCTCTTCAATGCAGCTTGACCAGATTGAACGAGGCTTTTCTTACTCACAAGCGGCCCCACTTGATATGAGAATGGATCAAAGCAATTCTTTAACGGCTGAAAAAATCTTGAATACCTACTCACATGGTGAGTTAGCAAAAATAATAAGTATTTATGGCGAGGAGAAGTTTGCTAGCAAAATTGCAGAAAACATTATTAAAGCAAGACAAGCAGGTAATTTAAAGACCACCCAAGATTTAGCCCAGATAGTTAAAGACTCAATTCCGGCACCAGCCAGACGCACAGGTGGAAACCCCGCAAAAAGAACTTTCCAAGCATTACGGATTGAAGTAAATCAAGAGCTACAGGTTTTAGAGCGTGCTATTCCCGAAGCATTAGAAGCGATCGCCATCGGTGGTCGAATCGTTGTTATGAGCTATCAATCTCTTGAGGATCGAATAGTTAAGAAAATATTTGCAAGTGCTACTCAGTCAAGGACTCCACTTGGTCTACCTGTTGATCTTCCAAACTCTGCTGCAGCATTTAATTTGATTGGAAGCGGAAGCCAAGGTGCGGATGAGTCTGAGCAATTAGCAAATCCAAGATCTACATCTATGCGCCTTAGAGCAATTGAGCGGGTGAGTGCATAATGGCAATTTTTGAATTCGCACCAGCAATCCAGATCTCTCGAAAAATTGTAAGGGAGAAAACTAATCAAGCGGTATTGCGTTTAGTTCCAGAGGCCAAAACAGGTGAGGTTGCAGGTGATAAGACTTTCATTATTTTTTTGGCAACAATCTTCACAACTGGCTTATTGTCTTTATTAGTGATTAATACTGCTCTAGCCAAGGATGCTTTTCTCTTACAACAACTTAAGCAAGAGGCACAAGTGCTAACTGATGAGCAAGAGGCAATTCTTCGTCAAGTGGCCGTAGTTTCTTCACCAGATCGCTTGGCTCAAAGAGCCAGTGAGCTTGGAATGGTTGCCTCGGTGAATCCTCGGTTCTTAGATATGTCAGCCGGTGCTAAATGAATCAACAACTAATAGTTCAAGACCGGATTCGGAAAATCGTCGCAATTGCTGTTGTTATTTTCCTTTTATTCGGATTAAGGTTGATTGAAATTCAAGCAATTAGAGCAAGTGGTTATGTTAAAAAAGCTGAGGTTGAATTAAGTAAATCAGCAACATTATTGGCACCCAGGGGCACTATTTACGATATCAATGGCGTGGAATTGGCGCGCAGTATTTCTGCGATGAACATCGCAGTTGATCAGACAGTGGTTAATGATCCAGCCGCCGCCGCCAAGGTTGTTGCCCCAATATTGAAAATGACACCAAGTCAATTGCAGCCAAGTTTAACGGGTGAGCGCAGATATGTTTTGATTGCTAAGGATATTACTCCTGAAACTTGGCGCCAGGTTAACCAAGCGATTAAAGATTACAACACACAAATTCTGAAAACCAAAGATGGAATAAGCAAAAGAATTGGCGGATTCGTTCCAGAGCGAAGCTTCATAAGAGATTATCCGAGCGGTAAATTAACATCCTCATTAATAGGAATCACAAATGATCAAGGCATTGGTGCATCAGGGATTGAAAGTAGCTTAAATTCATTGTTGGCCGGAACCAATGGTAAATATATTTATGCGAATGGAAGAGGAAATATTATTCCAGGATCAGAGCAAGTAAGTGTTGAGGCAAAGTCTGGTACCAGTGTCCGATTAACGATAGATAGAGATGTCCAATGGGTAGCACAAAATGCAATCAGCCAGGCTGTTGCCTCATCTCGAGCAGAATCTGGAACGGTAATAGTGATGGATCCAAAAACAGGTGCGATCTTGGCCCAGGCGAGTGCGCCGACCTTTGATCCAAATATTTCGAGCACAATCACATTAAATAAGTTAAGAAATCCTGCAGTACAGGAAGTTTACGAGCCTGGCTCTACTGGCAAGGTAATAACAGTTGCGGCAGCGTTACAAGAGGGCTTGGTTACTCCGCAATCTGTTTTCACGATTCCATACAAAATGAAGGTAGCTGATGAGTACTTCCATGATCACGAAAAACATCCAACACAGAGATTGACAACTACGGGCCTTCTTGCAGTTTCTAGCAATACTGGATCAATTCAAATTGGGCAAAAACTTGGAAAAGATAATTTATACAACTATTTACGCAAGTTTGGAATTGGCCAAAGCACAAACTCTAAACTTCCCGGGGAATCTGCGGGAATTTTGCATCCAGTTAAACAATGGTCTGGCACTTCACTGCCAACGATAGCCTTTGGTCAGGGGTATTCATTAACGGCAATGCAAGCAACATCAGTTTTTGCGACTATTGCAAATGATGGAGTCAGAGTCGCACCATCAATCTTGGCAGGCGTAGTTGATGAAAGTGGGAAATACACTCCTGCCAAAGCGAATGAATCAGTTAGAGTCTTAAGTTCACAGACAGCTTCGGATATGCGCGCAATGATGGAAAGCGTTGTTTCTAGCAACGGAACAGCTCCCACTGCGGCGATTTCCGGATATCGAATTGCTGGGAAAACTGGAACAGCAAATAGATTCAGCACAGCTTGTAAATGTTATAGCGGGTATACCGCATCCTTTATTGGGTTTGCACCTGCCGATCAACCAAAGTATGTAATCAGCGTGACAATTCAGGATCCAAAGGGAATGCATTGGGGTGGCGTCCTTGCCGGACCAGTATTTAAAAAGGTGATGAGTTTTGTTCTACAAAGTGAGAGAGTTCAGCCTACAACTGCGCCGGCTACAACTTTTAAACTAACTGAGGCAGCTTTGAAAGATATAAAGAAGAGCAGCAAAAAGGCAGGGGCATAAATCATGCAGATTAAGCCACGGTCTATTAAGCCAAAACTACTTTCAGATTTTGCCCCTGCAATCTTTGATGAATCGGTCTCAATTACTGGAGTTTGCATAAATGCTCAAAGAGTGGAACCCGGTGATTTATTTATTGCCTGTCCTGGCCAAAACTTTCATGGTAAAGATTTCATTTCAGAAGCTATCGCCAATGGAGCAGTTGCTGTTTTAAGTGATGTAAAAATTGATTGTTCTATTCCAAGTTTTACCCACAACCAACCAAGAGCTTTGGTTGGAGAATTATCCGCGTGGGTGTATGAAAAACCCTTTGAAAAATTAAGTGCAATTGGAGTAACAGGTACTAATGGTAAAACCACTACCGCAAATTTAGTTTCTCAAATTTTTAATTTAAACTCTTCAAAATGTGGCCTAATCGGGACTCTAGGAATTGAAGTTAATGACCAGATTGTTAAGGGTTCTCGGACTACTCCAGAGGCTGATGAGTTGCAAGCTATTGCTCAGGCAATGGTGGAGCAGGGGTGTTTACATTTATCGATGGAGGTTAGTAGTCACGCTATAGTTCAAAATCGAATTAAGGGTGCAAGTTTTAGGGTAGTGGCATTCTCAAACTTAACTCAAGATCATTTGGACTATCACAAAACTATGCAGGCATATTTTGAAGCAAAGGCCGCACTTTTCACTTCAGAGTATGCTCAAAAAGCGATTATTAACATCGACGATGCTTATGGTGAAAAACTTTCAAAACAAACCAAATTACCAGTTGTTTCCGTATCTCGAAAAAAGCAATCGGCGGATTGGTATTTTGAGAAAGCAGAGCTAAGAAACAATTCATATGATGTTGAAATTAAGGGCATAGGTGGTGAAGTTGTAAAGGGAGTTTTCCCATTAATTGGTGATTACAACTTAGATAATTTAATTCTAGCGGTCGCGATTACACATCAGCTGGGCATTAGTGGTAATCAAATTTCCAATACCTTGAATAGATTGAAAAGCGTGCCTGGACGTTTAGAGGCAGTTAACGTTGGCCAATCATTTATTGGATTGGTGGATTACGCCCATACTCCTGATGCGGTACAAAATGTAATCGCTACTGCTCGAAAGCTAACCTCTGGACAGGTTATTGGGGTATTAGGTTGTGGTGGAGATCGTGATAACAGCAAACGTCCATTAATGGGCCAAGCGCTTTTCCAAGGTTGTGATGTATCGATTTTCACAAGTGATAACCCAAGAAGTGAGTCTGCCGATTCAATCCTTAAAGAAATGATTTCTGGCCTTAATTTAGGTCAAAAGGGAGAAGTACGGATCGATCGAAGGGAAGCTATTTCACTAGCAGTCAATAAAGCAAATCCGGGGGATGTGGTTTTGATTATGGGTAAAGGCCATGAAAGCGGGCAAGAGATAAATGGGGTAATAACACCTTTTGATGATCGCCTAGAACTTACCCAAGCGATATTGGAGAAGGGTAAAAAATGATCAAAATATCTGCTCAAGATTTTGCATCAGTTGTGTCAGGTTCACTTCACGATATTTCACCTTCTCAAATTCTTGACCAAGATCCAGTAATTAATTCAAAAGATGCATCAGGGAGAAGCTTTTTTGTAGCCTTTAAAGGAGAAAAGTTCGACGGGCATGATTTTGTATCAGAAGCTTTAAATTCAGGCGCAGTATTTTCCTTAGTTTCAAAATCAGTTTCAGGTCCACATGTATTAGTTTCTGATGTAGGTCAGGCATTAATTGATCTTGCTCGGTTTACCAGAACTCAATTACCGAACATGAAGGTTATCGGTATTACTGGCTCGCAGGGAAAAACAACAACTAAAGAATTTCTCTACTCAGTATTACAAAACGAAGGCAAAACAGTGGCAACTGCCGGTAACTTCAATACTGAAATTGGCGTTCCACTAACTTTGCTCAGATCTACAGAAGAAACTAAATTTTGTATTCTCGAAATGGGTGCACGACATGTTGGAGACATCGCGAAGTTGACAGAGTTGGCTAATCCAAATGTAGGAGTAGTTCTAGTAGTTGGAACCGCGCATCTAGGTGAATTTGGGTCGGTAGAAGCTATTGCAAAGACAAAATCTGAATTGATTAGAACCCTTACTCCGAAAATGACAGCAGTTCTGGGAACCTATGACCAGTTCACACCCAAGATGGCAGATTCGCTAGATTTAAATACTGTTTTGTTTGGTGAAGGACAAATTGTTCGGGCAGCTGATGTTGAACTACATGGAGGATTTGCCCATTTTGATTTAGTCACTCCAACAGGTCGAAATTCAGTTTCGTTGCAGGTAATGGGTGAGCATCAAATTCCAAACGCTTTAGCCGCTGCAGCTGCAGCATTCTCTTTGGGAGTCAAGAATGAAAGTATTGCAATTGGTTTAACAACAGCAATGCTTTCAAGTAAATGGCGGATGCAGATTGAAACTGTGAATGGAGTACAAATTATTCATGATTATTACAATGCCAATCCAGAAAGTATGAAAGCGGCTCTTAAAACTTTAGTAATGCTTAGCCAGGAAAGTGGAGGATCTAGTTGGGCAATTCTTGGAAAAATGCATGAGCTTGGAAGTATGGAAAGTGCAGGTCATTTTGAAGTGGCCCAGTTTGCAGGCCAACTTGGGGTTGACCACCTAGTGTCTGTTGCACCTGCCGTTTATCAGGAGAGTAATATTCAAAGTTCTGATGAAAATATGCTGATTCATAACTGCTCTTCTGCTGCTGCTGTTTTAGAGTTAGTCAATAACATTTCGACTGGGGATGTCATTTTGCTAAAGGCCTCTAGATCAGAAAAGTTTGAGGATTTAGCAGAGTTAATTAAGAATGCCTTAGAGGGAGATCAAGTATGAGAGGTATTTTGCTCTCTGGAGCGATCTCAGCAGTGGTGGCCTTTTTTGCAACACCTGCTCTAATCAGAATTTTAGCTCGCAAAGGTTACGGACAAATAATTAGGGATGATGGTCCAACTACCCACCAAATAAAACGCGGTACTCCAACTATGGGAGGGCTAGCTTTAATTTTCGCAACATTGGTTGGTTATTTTTCAAGCCACTTGTTAACAGGAGTTACTCCAACAACCTCAGCATTACTGGTATTGGCATTAATTTTAGGATTAGGTTTTGTTGGATTTATAGATGATTGGCTGAAGGTATCCAAACAAAAATCCATGGGCCTAAATGCTAAGCAAAAACTTCTTGGTCAGGCGATCGTAGCGGGTGCATTTGCGTACGCAGGATTACAATTTCCAGATAAGAATGGATTGACTCCAATTTCTTTAAACCTGTCAACGGTTAGAGATACTTCAATTAAATTAGGTTTGTTATTAGTAATAATCTGGGTGATTTTGATGGTACTTGGAGCAAGTAATGGAGTGAACCTAACAGATGGTTTGGATGGGTTGGCAACCGGTGCTGCCGTAATGGTGTTTACCTCATTCATACTTATCGGAGTGTGGGAGTTTGGACAAAGCTGCGAACTAACTGCTGGACTTAAGTGTTATCAAGTTAGGGATCCTTTGGACTTAGCAGTTTTGGCAGCTGCACTTGCTGGCGCTTGTGGAGGATTTCTTTGGTGGAATGCTTCTCCTGCAAAGATATTTATGGGTGATGTTGGTTCATTAGCTCTTGGAGGAGCGTTAGCAGGTTTAGCAATAACATTGCGAACTCAGCTGCTTCTGGTTGTACTTGGATTTATCTTTGTTTTGATTACTTCTTCTGTCATTATCCAAGTGGCCTATTTCAAAATTTCTGGTGGCAAAAGAATCTTCAAAATGGCCCCTTTGCAACACCATTTTGAGTTGATCGGTTGGGGTGAAGTTACAATTGTTATTAGATTTTGGATTATTGCAAGCCTTGGCGTAGCAGCAGGCCTTGGACTGTTTTACGCTCAGTGGGTTGCTTCTTAACATGAATTTTGTTGAGAGTTTATCAGGTAAGAAATGTTTAGTAATTGGAGCAGGGGTAACTGGTAAGGCTGTTGCTAGTGCTTTGAGTGGATTTCAAGCAACTGCGATTTTGTTCGACGAAAATCCTAAATCTCATGAAGGAGTAGTTAGTAAAATTCCGGATGGCATTGATCTAGCTATTGTCTCCCCTGGATGGCGCATGGATCACCCGGTCTTTGAAAAACTTAAGAAATCAGGCGTTGAGATACTAAGTGAAATAGATTTTGCTTGGATGGTCAAGCAAGTTGTTGCACCAAAACAAAAATGGGTCGGTCTAACTGGAACTAATGGAAAAACTACAACTATCAAAATGGTGGAGACTATTTTCAAAAGTGCCAATATTAATGGCGCAGCTTGTGGAAATGTCGGTCAAACGGTTATCGAGTCTGTCTTGAATCAAAAGCGATTTGATTTCTTAGCACTAGAACTTTCTTCATTTCAAATTCAATGGAGCCAGTATCCTGAGTACGAATCTGTAGCACTATTAAATATTGCTGAAGATCATATTGATTGGCATGGAAGTTTTGATAATTACGCAAAAGCTAAATTGAAATTGATTAATCAAAGTAGAAAAGCAATTGCCAATAAATCAGATAAGGAACTAGCCACCAGAATTAAAGACCAATCTGTTACATGGTTTTCGCTAGATACTCCAAAGCCAGGGGAATTAGGCTTGGTGGAAAACCTTTTAATTGATAGGGCCTTTTCTCCAACCCCCGCTGAGGCTAATGAGATTTCAGAAATAGTTGATATAACTCCGACCGTTCCACACAATGTGTTAAATGCTCTTGCCGCCGCCGCACTTTGTTTGTCCATTGGAATTACTTATGAATCTATCAAGGCAGGACTTCAAAATTTCTCAACCGATCACCATCGAATGGAAGTTGTTTTAAACAAGGATGAAATAACATGGGTTGATGATTCAAAGGCTACTAATCCTCATGCAGCGATTGCCTCTCTTCAATCCTATTTCAACGTTATCTGGATTGCTGGTGGATTAGCTAAAGGTGCCAGCATGGATGAATTAGTAATAAGAACCGCTGAGCGAATTAAGAGTGTGATTTTGATTGGACAAGATCGAGAGATTATTGCCCAGGCTTTTACAAAACATGCTCCGACCATTGAATTAATCAGAGTTGATCAAATTAGTGATGCCAAGCAATTAATGGTGGAGGTTGTTGATAAAGCAAAAAGTATTGCAACAGCAGGTGATACCGTTTTACTCGCCCCAGCTTGCGCTTCAATGGACCAATTTGATTCATATGTCCAACGAGGCCAACTATTCAGTCAAGCAGTAAAGGCTCAGGCATAAAAATGAGTAACAGTTCAACACTAAATCGCTATTCAAGAATCTTGAGCAGACCTGAAATTCCATATTACTTAATTATTTGGAGCACTATATTCTTAGGAGCGCTCGGGTTAGTAATGGTACTTTCTTCTTCCACTGTTACATCACTTGAGGAGAATGGAAATGCTTACACGATTTTCGTTAGACAATTTTTCTTCCTCGGTCTAGGAGCATTTAGTTTTTACTGGGCTTCAAGAGTAAGTGGAAGAATTTGGCCTAAAATTGCCCGATATTCTCTGAGTATTTCAATCGTTATTTTACTGTTGCCTTTTGTTCCATTCTTGGGCAAAAACGTTAAAGGTAATCGTAATTGGATTGAAATTGGTGGCTTCACTTTGCAGCCCTCTGAATTTGCCAAATTCTTGTTAATCTTATGGTGCGCTTTTCAACTTAGAAAAATCAGTGAAACCAGTGGCAAGTACACCCATTTTGGGTTGATACTTCCAGGATTATTTGTAGTCATAACTTTGATTTTGTTTGAACGTGATCTTGGAACCGCACTTTTAGTATTTATCATTGCCTCAGGGATATTGTTTCTGTCAGGAGCCTCTCTAAAACCCTTTATAGCTTTGGCAGCAGCAGCAACTATGGTCGGTGCGGCATTAATCCTCACCAATTCTTATCGAATGAATCGATTTGGTGCCTTGTTTGATCCTTTCGATGAGCGTTATTACAAATTTGCAGGTTGGCAGCCAGCGCACAGCATCATGGGACTAGCAAGTGGTGGCTTATGGGGCAGTGGACTTGGTGCAAGCAAACAAAAATGGGCAAATCTTGCAGAAGCTCATACAGATTTTATTTTTTCAGTTATTGGTGAAGAACTTGGGTTACTCGGAACGTTGTTAGTATTAGTTCTTTATGCAGCACTAATTTATTCAATTCTTAGGGTTGCTCTTAAAACAAAAGATGATTTTTCTAGGTATGTTACTGCAGGAATTGCTTGTTGGTTAATTGCTCAAGTCACAATTAATATTGGCTCAGTTACCTCACTTATCCCAGTTATCGGAGTCACGCTGCCATTGATTTCTTATGGCGGCTCATCTCTTTTAGCCAATTTACTGGCTATTGGTTATGTTTTGGGAGTTGCTCGTCGCACACCTGAGATTTCAGAGGGCATAAAGTCTAATCGGGTGAGAAAATTATCCCAATGAAAACCAAGATTCTTTTTGCAGGCGGTGGTACAGCAGGACATGTCGAGCCAGCCTTGGCGGTAGCCACATGGCTTCAAGCCAATCGACCTGATTTGCAAATAACTTTTGTCGGCACAAAAAATGGCCTAGAGAATCAACTAGTTCCAAGAGCTGGTTTTGATTTATTGCACATTCCAAAAGTTTTAATGCCAAGACAGGTTACCCCTGGAATTTTGCTATGGCCGTTTAAAATATTGATTGCGACTATTGATGCTATAAAGATTTGTCGTAAATATAAATTAGTGATTGGTTTTGGAGGCTATGCCTGTCCGCCAATCTATATAGCTGCAGCTTTACTTCGTAAACCAATCTTTATTCATGAAGCAAATGCTATTCCAGGTTGGGCAAATCGACTTGGGGCACCTTTTGCAACTCAAATTTTTATCGCCTTCGCAAGGGCAGGCTTAAAAATTGGGAGATGGCGAAATGCTCAACTTACCGGCATGCCAATAAGGTCTGAGATTTTGGCTGTAAACAAAGCCACCCCAGAACAATCTGCGCAAATCAAAGCAGGTCAATTAGAAAAATGGCAGTTATCCCAAGATAAACCAACAGTTTTAGTTTTTGGCGGTTCGCAAGGTTCAAGGCATATCAATGAAGCAATTCTTCAATCCCTGTCCTTGTTTACTGAACGCGGGGTACAAGTTGTTCATTCCGTGGGTCGCAATAACGCCTTGCCTACATCTACAGAAAATTATCTACCGCTTTCTTACATCGAAGATATGTCAGCGGCATATCAGGCAGCAGATTTAGTGATCGCTCGAAGTGGAGCTCTAACCTGCGCTGAGTTGGCTGCCGTTGGTAAATTTGCTGTTCTGATTCCATTGCCTGTTGGCAATGGTGAACAAGCTGCAAATGCCACTGATTTACAAACTGCAGGTGCTGCAGAGGTGGTAGATGATAATAAATTTAACGCGGATTGGTTGATTAGTAATTGGGATGAAATATGGCGAAAAGCAAGAAGTTTTGTGCCCAAGAATTCACAGGAGATTTCAGCAAGTGCAGTTATTGGTAAAGCGATCATTGATGAATTGGAAAAACAAGGTGGTTAACAACGTGAATTATTCTTTGGCCGATTTGGCTAAATTAAAGATTCACTTTATTGGTATTGGCGGGGCTGGAATGAGTGGAATTGCCCGCATCATGTTGGCCAAAGGTTTTGCTGTTTCTGGCTCGGATAAGAGTGACTCTGCCGTCCTAACCTCTCTTAGAGCACTCGGGGCAACTATTTTTGTTGGGCACGCACCAGAAAATATCACCGATTCTGAGATTGTAATCGTCTCATCTGCCATTAGTGAAAAGAATTCTGAATTATCAAGTGCCATTGCAAAGGGCTTACCGATTGTTGCGAGGGCAACTGCTTTAGCTTGGTTAATGTCAGAATCGATTTCAATTGCAGTAGCAGGTACTCATGGTAAGACAACTACAACCGCGATGCTTACGGTGGCTTTGCAGTCAGCCGGAGTTGATCCTTCATTTGCCATCGGTGGCACAATAAATACTGCTGGCACAAATGCTCACAGTGGTAGTGGGCAGATATTTGTAGCTGAGGCCGATGAGTCTGACGGATCATTCTTGGCTTATCGTCCATCTGGAGCCATCATCACCAATATTGAATTAGATCATGTTGATCATTTTGCAAGTGAAAAAGAGGTATTTGCTGTTTTCTTGCAATTTGTTGAATCGATTAAGCCCGGTGGTTTTTTAGTTGCATGTGGTGATGATGATGGAGTTAATACCTTACTTAAACAAATTACTAGAAAAGATTTAAAAGTATATTTATATGGAAAATCTGACA
>JACCDY010043458.1_pt1 | contig 11671 bp, 11 predicted proteins | sample 7446391 | NCBI WGS metagenome assembly JACCDY01 (sample SAMN15323451, study PRJNA562643) | freshwater metagenome | isolation source: river surface water | place: USA:Blue River Watershed | collected 2017-08-18
AAGAAGCAGATGCTCGTTTACAGACTAATGATACTTTAGATCATGCCAGAATAGTTGCAGATAGAAAAGCCAGAAAGGATGCAAAGCAAGCCAGGAAAGCCAGTAAAATGGCTGCAGATCAATAATCTTTTGAATATATAATTTTATGTCCATATAAATAGTATATGGACACAAAATTTTGGGGTCCACCTGGTTGGAAATTGTTACATGTTCTGACGCTAACATATGAACCTGCGAACAAGAACTCAATGCGTCGATTTTTGAAGACACTACCATATGTACTTCCATGTAAATTCTGTCGATCATCTCTAACAGACTATTACAGAAAGGCGCCTTTCGAGCCTGCTCTTAAATCCAGAGAGGCATTAGTGAAATGGCTCTGGCAAATCCATAGTATGGTTAATGATAAATTGAGACGACAAGGACAATCTATTCCTCACGATCCAACATTGGGTCAAGTCTACAACATTTATGAACGTTATATTCCATCGCAAGGTGAAGCGAAACCTTGTGAATCATTCCCGGGCTGGGACTTCCTTTTCAGTATAGCCTACAATCACCCCCTAACTGTTCGTAATTCGAAACCAATGCCTGACTCCCCTTCATCGACAGAGCTGAAAGGAGCAGATGATGAGGAGCTGAATAAATGGAATCTTTTGGCCCCTCGCCGTCGTTTCTGTTATTGGAGACAATTCTGGTTAAGTCTACCTGCAGTAATGCCAGCGCAATGGTATTATGCATGGATGAATACTAAGCAGAGACCATGTTTAAGTGATAGGAGATCAACGGTGGCATGGCTCTGGCGTCTTCGCTGTAAATTTGCAGATGGAGCAGATCCATATAAGATGGTCTGTAATCGCCTGGCAACTTATGAAAGTGGTTGTTCAAAATCGACCCGCGCTCGTACTTGTAGGCGTATGCGTAACTCATTAAATAAAACTATTAAGAAATAGGGACAATGTCAACTAAATATTTGATTTTAATAGCTATAGGGTTATTTATAATATTAAGTATTATCTTATATTTCAAAGTCAAGAATGAATATGAAACTGATTCTGATAGTGAATCTGAATCATGCGCAGGATCTGATACATGTTCTATTGAGGGTTTTATAAGTCAAAAAAATAAGAAGCGTGCTAAAAGGGTAGCAGCCTCTGCTGCTATTCGAGGAGTGCAGTTTATTCCTGGTATTGGACAAGTAGTTACGATCGGAAAAATAGGAAGAAAATTATTTAAATGGGGAAAGAGAGCAAAAAGGGCGAAGAAAGCTCGTGCAGCACGTAGGAAATTACAAGCTGCTCGTCGCAAAGCTGAGGAGGCTAAACGTAGAATTGATTCCGTAAAAGAGCGTTATGATCGTGCAATGGAACCATATAATAAGGCAAAAGAGAAATATGATTCATTAAATGAAAAATACGAACAAGGAAAAGAGTATTATCAAAAACTAAAAGATCTTCGTAAAAAAGTGGAAATAACTTATCCTGAGAAATTTGCAATTGGTGCATATGGTCTTTGGTGGAAAGCTGCAGAACTTGGTGAAATAAAAGATCGTGTTCTAAGTGAAATGCCTGATAAACAAAAAGCATATTCTGAAGCAATTGAACGTAACCTAAATGTCATTAAAACATCACATATTATTAAAAATCCACCCAATGAATTTACTGGTCCTGAAAAAGAGTTATGGAATAACTTCCTTTTACCTGAAGAAAAAGCAGTGTATATTAATGCACATCCTCTCGGTAAATATAAAATTAGAAACTATTTGAAAAAAGGTAAAGATGGTATCATTGAACTACGCAATATGAAATATGATACTACAGAAAGAATTTAATAGTGGAAAAATTTGAATATATTAATATCCCATTAATAACATCACATATGCAAGAAGTTAATATACAAAAATTAGTTAATCAATGTGTTCCAGATGATTATTCGATTCCGTTTGATATGAATCGTTTGAAGTCAGGATTCAATATTAATGATTTTATCGGTTTGTTATCGGATAAATGTGCTGCATTCTTTATTGAATCGGGAGCACAAGCTAATTATAAAGTAATATTTAATACATATAACTTTATGATTATATATGATAAAATGACCTTGAATGATAAATTTAAATTACATTTAGAGCAAAAGAGACGTGAATTTTATGCGGATTTATCGAACTTCGATAAAATCATATTAATGAATCCATTATTCATGGTTATCTACATGTACGCAGAAGATGGTTATAGAGTTGGTGCTGTTCCAAAAGAGGATGGAACATTTGAATTTATTGGTTATGCGTCGCCTATATTTTATAAAACTCAAATTGCGACATAAATCGATTTACATCAATACGTATTTTTTCAAGCATAGCTTCATTATTAAATGCCTGAAGCGCTTGATCAATAAAATGAGCAACCTGTTCCATATGCTGAGGACGTAGACCACGACTGGTGATAGCTGGTGTACCTATTCTTATTCCTGATGGTCTGAGGGCGGATTTATCACCATAGATCATATTTTTATTAACTGAAATATCTGTTGCTTCTAATGCCTTCTCTGCCTCCGCTCCTGTTAGACCTCGTAAGCCGACATTAAGGAGAAATAGGTGATTTACTGATTCAGTTGTTGTCCAACCACGTGTCCTAAGTGCTTTTAGTAATGCTTGACAATTTGCCCGAACATGCTCCATATATTCCCTGTAAGTTGGCTGTGCCACGTCACGCATCTGCGTTGCAATAGCCGCAATCTGATTTTCATGTGGACCACCTTGAAGTCCAGGGAAAACCGCGGCCTCTATTTGTTGTTTGAGACCAAGACGATAAAAGATCATTCCTGCACGTGGCCCCCTAAGTGTCTTATGTGTTGTTGTTGTTACTATATCACAGTAGTCAAATGGATTTGCCATTAGACCTGTTGCCACAAATCCTGCAATATGCGCTATATCTGCCATTAAATATGCTCCAACCTGATCTGCTGCAGCACGGAAACGTGTATAATCAATATCATATGGATATGCTGAAGCACCGCAAATAATTAGACGTGGTTTATTTGCGGCCACAAGTGATTCCATCTCCTCATAATTAATTCTTCCATCTGGTCCGATCTTATAAGGAGTAGATTCATAATAAATACCTGATGAACTGACTCCACGACCTGTAGGTGTTCTATAACCATGTGTGAGATGACCACCTGAAGGAAGATCAAGACCCATGAGACGTTCACCAGGTTTCAGAAGACCCAAGTAAACAGCTGCATTTGCAACTGAACCACTGTACGGTTGTACATTGACTGACCAGAGCGCCGGATCGAGGTTGAATGCCTTGAGCGCTCGCTCTTGAGCCAGTCCTTCAAGTTTATCAATGATCTGATTTCCACCATAATAGCGACGACTAACTTGTCCCTCGGCATATTTATTTGTTGTAATAGAACCAAGACATTCAAGGACGGCCCGGCTGGTGAAGTTCTCGGATGCTATTAATTCTATACCACGAGCCTGTCTTTTGTGCTCATCTTCTATCAATTGTGCTATCTCGGGATCAACATCTTTTAAGGTCGAAGTGAAGATTGACATACTATTTAATTTAAAACAAAAATATATTAGATGTCAACGCAAACTATAGGTAAAATTCTTAGTACACCTGCTGAAAAAGTAGGATTATTTCATGAAAGACAAAATAGCGCGGCTTCATGTGGTAGACATGCTATTAATAATGTTTTACAAGAAAGTAAATGTATCGAATACGTTGCAAATAAAAGTATTGAATTTGTAAATCCTGGTAATAAGCGAGGAACAATAGAAGATTTATTAACAAATTCTAATTGTAAATTTAATATTGAATCATTATGTATTGATCCACATCCTGCAAATTATTGTGGATTAGAACCAATGTTATTAATGCGAAGAAATAGATATCAATGGTATTCTGATACTGCCTTAATGAAAGCAATAAGTAAATTAGGTTATAATGTATTTGATCGTACTACTCGGGATATTTATGGTTCGTTTTTACCAATAGATACATGGATTACACATTGTATTAATATTTTATCGCAACCAGGCTTTATTGGAGCAGTGTTAAATGAAGGTAATAATCACTATACTGCAATTACTATTGCTGCCAATCCATGTCGCTCGGATGTAAATGGTAGTCGTATCTATACATTCATAGATTCTATGTCTGAAGATGTACTCTGCATGAATATTGTTGAATTAAGACAATTTCTTATTTCTAAACATGGTAGAATTCTTGGATATTTTGCTATACAATATCCTCATAATCGTCGTTATTATCAGTGTCAAGCAATAAATAATTTGAGAGCATCTGGAGCACCAGATTCAAGACCTCTTATACCCTCATTATTGACTGAAAGAGATGATTTAACTCGTGAACAATTTGAAAATGAATTTAATATTTTTGTTTCATGGGCGATTCAACATTTAGGCACCAATGAGAATTTAACTAATATAATTGTGGATCAAATTATGAATGATAGTAATACAGATATTACGAGAAAAATAAGGTTAGTTGCTGAATTATTAACACGATTTACTCAAATTAATGTTGATAGAGCACCAGTTTCAATTCCATTTAAAGGTGCAACTTTTGTTGATAGAGCACACATTGTACTTACATTAGATCAACGCAAAACAGCAAGGAATCCAGTTGATAGAATTAGTCCATTTAATAATGGTCCTCCAGTTAGATATATACCTGTTCCTACTCCTGCTACTGCTACTGCTACTGCTACTGCTACTGCTACTGCTCGGGCAGCACCAGCACCTGCTGCTTCTACTCGTAGACGTACTCGTTTATTAGAATTGTATGCAAAATATTCTGGAGACAGTCGAAAGATAAATGTACTTAAAGGACTAAAAATTAGTGATTTACCTGAAAGTGCTATAATGGCAGCATTAAAAGATAAAGGTGTAGAAGAATTCTTTATTGATGCATATTTAGAATCTGATAAAAGTATTTCTAATGTTCGAAAGGATTTAGGGTTATCCTCATCTGATTCTACTTTGACAAATCAATTATTGACAGCAGTTGGACTTAAAAGAAGCAGCACTGCACCTGCTCCCCCTGCACCTCCTCCTGCTCCTGCTCCTGCTCCTGCTCCTGCTCCTGTTCCTGCTCCTGCTCCTGCTTCTGCCCCTAAAAATGATCCTGAATTAGCTGCAGCAATAGCAGCATCATTACGAAATGTACCACAGACACAAGCAAAACAAAGTTGGTCAAATTATATTAGTAGTAAAATACCATCAGCAGGTAATGTTTATAGACGGTGGAGTGAATTAAGCCCACTTGAGAGGTCATTCTTAACTCTTGCAGGAGCTATTGGAATAAGTTATGGTGTAACAAGAAAACGTGGAGGAGCGAAAAAAAGAAAAACCAGAAATCGTAGACGCAATTAGATAGATGACATTTATTGAAAAAATAGAAAAAGCAACCAATTTATCGGCATGGCAAATCACATTCATTGCCATCCTAATTGTCTTTGCTGCAAATTACCTTACAATAATATTTATTCAACGCTTTACTGATCCCAAGCCTCTTACCTCCGGTTTAGGAACAATTGAAGGTTTTTCAAGCACTATTAAAACAGAGGCAGATGAATCTAAATATGAATGGTTAAATAACGATCGTATATATGATTCGTTTTATGCCTCTATTTATGACCAACTTGTACAAGGCTCTAATCGTAATCAAATTGAAGTAGCACTTCTCATGAGTAAATGGAAATTCGATGATCGTGCACCAAATGAAATGAGAGTGCTTGATGCAGGTTGTGGTACAGGTGTAACAACTCTTGCCTTTGCTAAGGCAGGTGTTGGTAAAGTGGTTGGTCTCGATAAAAGTCAGGCGATGATTGACTTTGCTAAATCAACAAATATCAGTAAATCGGTTTTAACTGATGAAGAAAAGAAACATATTGAATGGCGTGTAGGTGATTTAATTGATCCCAATGCATGCAAACCCCAGGAATTTGATGCAGCGTGTGCTTTATACTTCACCATCTATTATTTACGTGATATGGATGGATTCTTCAGAAATATGTCGCTCTGGATTCGTCCTGGAGGACGCTTAGCAGTACAGGTCGTCAATAAATACAAATTTGATCCAATTCTGGATGCAGCGAGTCCATTCGTTTTCTCTGTTCAAAAATATTCCAAGAAACGAGTCCAGAAATCGAAAGTTGTATTCGATAAATTCGATTATGAGGCAGATTTCCATTTAGATGATGATGACGAAAATATGGCAGAATTCCGTGAAACATTTAGATTCCGTGATAGCTCAGTTCGCCGTCAACGTCATACATTTAATATGCCGTCCATTACCACAATAGTCAAAAAAGCGAAAGCCGCCGGTTGGTTATATGAAGGATATATTGATCAAGTATCATCCGGATTTGAATATTCCTATTTGCTTATGTTTCATCATTAAATCTTCTCCATACGTTCTGGAGCAACATGAACAAGCATAGTCGATAACTGTTGCTGACCGACAGTTTTATAATCGAATGTACATCCATGAGTTTCTGCTGTTACGTGTGATGAGCAACAAGTCTTCCCACAACGACACTTAATTCCGAGAATTCCGATCTTCTTATTACAATGATCACAACGCTTCTTCATGCCTGTATCCGTAACAGTATTATTCATCTTATTATTATATAATATATTTATTATATAATAATATGTCAGTTTTATTATATAATAAGGTAATATAAAAATCAACTATTAATATATAATAGTAGACGCGTATGAGTTTTTGGTCAAAATCTCCTGGACCACATTTATCGCATTATATAAAAAGTATATTTTCTGGTCCTAAGGAACCTGAACTTTTAGAGAAGAATGATATAACGGACGAGGTTATACCTTCTACTTGGACTTGTAGAACTGCCACGAATGAAGATATTCAAAACATCATCCAATTTTGGCGTGATCAATTCCGTCGTCCTAACAGTCCAATATGTAAATATAACCCAGATGAATTAAGGAATCAAATTATGAATCCTGATTTTATACTTCTAATTGTCGTTGATAAATCCACAAATAAGATTATTGGATCTATAATGTCCCAACAACTTGGGCATATAAAACGTATTGGAGTTTCAAAAAAATGGTCTCCATTTGATGTTCGATGGATTGATATGTTTTGTGTTCATCCAACATATTGGCATAAAGGAATTGGATCAGCACTTTTAAATAAATTAGATAGTGAACATAGACGTATAAATTCTGCGGCCTGTTTTTTCATGAAGGAAGGTAGTCCTTTAAAATTACCTGCAATACGTTCTTCAACATATGTTTATAAAATTATTAATAATCCAGTAGTGCATTCTAAAGTTGAATCTTGGTCTATCAAAAATTTTATTAATTATGCTCAGACCATTCCAGAAAAAACAGCATGTATAATACATTCTAATTGTGGTTCTAAAACAAAGATTTTCTGTTATAATGGTTTTCGAGGCCGCATAATCGCTGCTTTTGTTGCGGGACATGAATACGATTATGATGGTGTGAAACCTATAATTTGGAATTCTGGATTTCTCAAATATGGCGATTTCCTCGATTCTGAAATTGCCGATGCAGCAAATTCATTAAGTGATACAGCTGCCCTGGAATTTAATAGTCCCTATATTTGGATGGATGCTCGACATGTAGGAAGGAAAGCAATTGAAGCTGGTCATTGGTCTCATGATGGATCCTATCATATGTATGCATATCATATGGATACAGGTATTTATTTCAATGCAGAACCATTTTTAATTCTTTAGATAACTCCTTGTAAACTTGAAACAGTTGTTTGATAAATAGTTTCACAATTACTGTAATAGTCAAGAAGTAATTTTCGTGCTTCAGCTGCAACAAATTCAATTGCAGGAATACCTTTAGCAATAAGCAATGGATTAATGCTTATTCCTATTTGCCCTGAAGGGCTTTTTTCAATACGGAATAATTTACGGAAGATGACTTCAACACGTTTAGCATGTTCGACTTGATATGCCCACAGAGTAGCAACTCCTTTACGTGCTCGTTTAACAGAATCTCCTTGAAGAATTATATCCTTATCGCGAACTTGACAACCAGGTTTACTATATCTTACTTGTGACATTGCTGCAGTGCCAGAAGATACATTAAATTCGGGAATTTTATCGGAATAGAGTGTTGCTAATTGTTTAATTGTCCTTTCATATTCTTCGCGTGTCTTCTCGGAAAGTTGTACAGATTTCTCAAGAACGAAGAAGAGGAAGTTGAAGGCATTTAATCCTGGAATCTTCGTAATTGGATCACCAGAACTGAGAGCAGGTGTCTTTAATGATTCTTGGACGAATTTAGTATTACAAATATAAGATCTGGCAGCACGTGGAATCTTCGGTCCCAGTGCATCAATCTGTAAAAGTTGGAATGATCGTGCTAAACAATGTGCTAACGGCTTTGCCTTGAGGGAACTAATAGAAGATTCATAATCAAGTGGGGTACCACGAGAACCAGGTGCACCAAAATAACGACGACTTGTACGCTCTTTCAGCATAGTCAATGTCGATGTACTACCATTAGTCCATTCACCCATAATTGTCTTGAAAAATTCAGGTAGAGCGGGGACATCTGAATCTTGAGGTTCATAATTTTCAGGGCGAAGTACAATATTTACACCAATATTTGATAACGTTCTATCTGCTGTTGGACTTGTCAATTGACTGATCTGTAAAATAGGATATCCATTTGGTGCAGTGATTAAGTTAAATGTAATACTTGGTTGTTGTATTTGTGTGCGTCCATACATTCCAGGATATGGTTGTTGTCCTTGAGCTGAAACATAATTTGTATCAATCATGGTTCCTGAGACACCGGATGAAACTATTGTTAAATTAGGATATCCATGGACTGAATAACGATTACCGCCAAGAGTTGTATCGAGGATTCCAACACGAACAAGTTCATCGAACGTGAATTGCTGTGCTCCGCCACGGAGTGGCGTTTGGTTCCAAGTTGCACTTGGATCTGAACCTCCTTTTGCAACATAAATCATTTTGGGTAGATTTCCTCCTTTTAGTCCCAGTTCAGCGGCAGTAATAACTTGTGGTTCTCCGCTCTGCGAACCGCCGCGTTGTCCTGGAGTTCCAAAAGAAACTGCTGCTCCAGGAGCAAGCTTTGGTGCGCCAGGTAATAAAGGTTTCCGTTGTTGTATATATGTCTTTTGTCCTGGAATTAATGATGCATTATCAACTAATGTTAGACCAAGTGCAACATAAATTTGGAGTAGACGCACATAGAAATAAGAAAGAGCGAGACAATTATTACGCACAATCTGTTTTTCTTCCTCATCGCGTGGATTAGTAATATCTGATACTTTGGCGAAATAGATCTTACCTGCTTTGTCGGCAGTTGGTTGTAATTTGATCTCAGTGAAGAAATGTTGTAAAGAATCTGCACCTAAAATCAAAAATTCCCTACATGTAGCCTCATCTTGTAATTTGAAAAGATCCTTCTCCGTAAACTCTTCAGTAATATATTTGAAAATACGATTCATTATAAAGGCAGGCCTACTCGTTTCCCTAAGAATAGCCTTTCTATCTAATGTTGGATTTATATCACCTATTTCAACACCTCCTTTTGAAGCACCTGCTCCCATATCTATTTGGAATCGATAATATATGGTTCCAAAATTGTATTGGCCGCCTCAAGACGACGTAAACATTTATTTAATGTCGCGACACTGATATCACACACTTCTGCAATATTAGTAATAGTAATACCTATGTCTTTTTGCCGGAGCACAATAAATGCAATAACACCAGCAGCCAATGATGGTGGAATATTTTCAATTGAGATATTCTTTTCTTCGGCTGCACGACATACACGTACACATGCTTGTTGAATTGATTCGCGTTGCAAACGAGGGAGAGCAAGTTTACTAAGTGGAACATCAATATAATCTTCTGCATGTGTTGTACCACTTTGAGGTTTGATCTCAATTGCTGGAGTGGTACTGGCTTTCTTTTGTTGTGCCAAAGTCAATACTTCAAGTGAATATTTGAGGGCCTTGGTAAATGTTGTAGTCGTAATTGAGAACATTTCCGCAATTTCAGTATGTTTACGAGGTGAGTTCGCATTTTTAAGGACGAGATAAGTACATGATGCCAAAATAGCATCACGACTTAGTCCTCTACGATCACACAGTTCATGAATCTTCACAAACATATCTTTTACATCTTCCAAAATGGATGTACCCAGGCCATGATTTGTTGCAACAATATTGAGACGTTCATAGACCTGGAGAAGAGAACGTTCTTTGTATGGCATAGAATTCCAAGTATGAAATTGACGAATACGATGCATAGTTTTTGCATTGCCACGACCAGCCAAAATCACTGTACCAAGCGAAGATTCTGGTAGACGATGATCCTGGGGAGGACCAATACGACAAGGATCAGCACCACGATCTTCATGAGCGAAGAATCTATATTCCGCACTTTGATCAAAACCTCGTTCTAAAAGTAGTCCACATCCCTTACAAACATACACTTCTTCAAATATACGATTATCCTCACCACACGTACATGTAATCTCAGGAGCAATAAATTGCTTACGCTCCTCAATCAATGCATTCAATGCAGACGACCATGCATCACTTCCCGCACCACCGCCACTTCGTGTTTGGTCTCCACTGGAGACTGAACCGCCCAAATCTGTCATTTTAGAGCTCATCTTTAAGTTTCTTACAATTGATAATATATACAAAGTCTTTATATTCTTTCTCTGTCATTTTTTCATACTATCTGTTAGGTATGGCTGCTAAACCCAAACAAATAGGAGCAGAGAGTCGAGGTAATATGTTACCTACGGACATGCCGAGTCAAAGCAGTGCTTTCGGTGTACTTGGTCCTGATTATGATTATGCAAGTGAATTAGTGCTTCCTGGTGATATCGGTGTTCGTCGAGCTGGTACATTTGGAGCTGTTATGGATGGTGTTAAGGGTGTTAATTATTATATGGATACAATTGCATTTGGCCAAAGCAGTAATTTTATGACTAAAGGAATGCCATTCAAACGATATGGTATTAATTATTTCATTAAGACCGGTACTCAATGTTCAAATGGCGCTGATATGTATTCATACATTGAACTTATTCCTAAAGGTGATGCACTTGGTAAGAATTTCCAACGTGGTATGGCAAGTGTTGGATTTAAAACAGAGTTACGTGGACTCGCTCCCGGTGTTATTGAAGATGTTAAAGCTGGTATGGATCCCATGGCTCTTATGAAACCATTATTTGGCACTGGATATAGTCGGTGCAAAAAAGTGACTAAACGTGTCGGTGATGAAAGTGGGCGCATTAAAGATAGTGAAGGTAATTCTTGGGTTGATAATCCGAAGACAGTTCAATACATCGGTGGACTTCCTTATCAGACAAAATGGGTTCGTGATGTAGACATAGATGCAGAAGAATGGTCCGATACACCGAAGACAATGAATCCTGATGGAAGTCCACGTGAAGAGTCCTATATCAACTTTGAGAAACCAGATAAATTCCTTGATGAAATGCCACTCTCACAGCTACTGAAGATTGCTTCAATACTTCTAATCGCAAATATTGCCGTTTACAAGTATCGTTATTAAACAGGTACCGGTTGAAATTTATCTTGAATTTGATAGAATTGTATTGTATTCC
>JACCDY010993549.1_pt1 | contig 11665 bp, 15 predicted proteins | sample 7446391 | NCBI WGS metagenome assembly JACCDY01 (sample SAMN15323451, study PRJNA562643) | freshwater metagenome | isolation source: river surface water | place: USA:Blue River Watershed | collected 2017-08-18
AAGCAATGTCATTAGGCGCATCTCATGTAGATGTGCGAATCGAACGTACACGTACTGGATTACTTGCTCTGCGTGATGCAAAACCTGAAACTCAGAGCGATGAAACTGTTCTTGGGATAGGCGTGCGGGTAATTGTTGATGGAGCATGGGGTTTTGCTTCTTCGCCAGAGTTAAGTAGTTCAGTTGCGGCGCAGCTTGCTGAAAAAGCAATTTCAATGGCTCAAATCTCCAAACCGCTTTCTACTGAATTTGTTAACTTAGTAAGTGAACCAATTTATAAGAGCCAACAGTGGGTTTCAGCATATGAAATTGATCCATTCTCAGTCTCCGAATCAGATCGAAAAGGTCGTATTGAAGAATTAAGTTTGAAGCTCCTAGCCGATAAATCTGTAAACCACGCAAATGCCAACACAATGTTTGTAAAGGAACAGAAGTTTTACGCTGATTCTTACGGAACCAGTACAACTCAGCAGCGAGTACGTATGCAGACGCAAATTGAGGCAATTTCAATTAGCGATTCCGGGTTTGAATCAATGCGCACCTTGGCGCAACCAGCCGGTTATGGCTGGGAATGGATGGATAACCGAAACTGGAATTGGGACGAGGAAATTTCAAAGCTTCCAGGACTACTTGCAGAAAAAGTTAAGTCACCTTCAGTCACTCCTGGAAAATATAACTTGTTAATTCATCCGTCGAATCTTTGGCTGACTATTCACGAGTCGATTGGACATGCAACTGAACTTGATCGCGCAATTGGATATGAAGCTAATTACGCCGGGACCTCGTTTGCAACACCCGACAAATTAGGCAAACTTAAATATGGCACAGAATTGATGAATGTGACCGGAGATAGAAATACAGAACATGGTCTAAGCACAGTTGGCTGGGATGATGAGGGCGTTGCTGCTCAGAAATGGGATTTAGTTAGAAACGGTGTATTAGTTGGCTATCAACTTGATCGCAGAATTGCAGCTAGGGTCAATCAAGAGCGGAGCAACGGATGTGCATTTGCTGATTCTCCGGCTCATGTTCCGATTCAGCGTATGCCTAATGTTTCGCTACAGCCAAATCCTTCTGGACCAAGTCTTGAAGAGATGATTTCATCCATTGATGATGGCATTTACATTTTGGGTGATAAATCTTGGTCTATAGATATGCAAAGGTATAACTTTCAATTTACCGGACAACAATTTCACAGAATTAAGAGCGGCAAAATTGTTGGTCAAGTAAAAGATCTGGCATACCAAGCAACTACCACTGATTTTTGGGGATCTATGAAAGAAGTGGGTGGACCTTCTACTTATGTCTTAGGTGGCGCCTTCAATTGCGGAAAGGCGCAACCTGGCCAAGTAGCAGCAGTTAGTCACGGTTGCCCTGCTGCATATTTTGAAAATATAAATATCCTAAATATAGTTGCAGAGGCCGGAAAATGATTTCGGCTCAAGACTTAATTGAAAAAGTTATTTCTAAAGCAACTTGTGATGACTGTATCGTCATAGTTAAGGAAAAATCTCAGGCAAATCTCCGTTGGGCAAATAGCACTTTGACGACGAATGGCGTAATTCAAGAACGAAATGTCACAGTTCTAGCTTTTGTCTCAACGGGTTCTGTCATTTCAACAGGCGGGGTTACTCGAACTAATGTCGCCGAATCAGAGATTGATTCACTCTTAGAGGAAGCAATATCTGCTGCAAGAGCTGCCGGACCAGCAGATGATTACGCTCCCCTAGCAAGAAATTTAGCGATTGGTGAATGGAGCGGTAGGCACATACCAACTGGTCCAGAAGTATTTTCGAAATTTGCTCCTGATCTTGGTGAGATGTTGAAGAACTCCGTTCGGGAGAATATTGAATTATTTGGATACGCAGAACATACAAATCTAACTACTTGGGTGGGCTCTAAAGGTGGCTTACGACTTCGTAATGATTCACCCATAGGTCGAGTCGAGATGACTGGAAAATCTCATAATCGAACTCGCTCAACTTGGGAGGGCGTAGAAACTCACGACTTTAAAGATGTATCGATAGAAAAGATAGAGAGATCAATTAAAGAACGTTTGGAATGGCAAGCCCGAAAAATTGATCTTCCTGCTGGTAAATATGATGCGATTCTTCCATCTGGCGCCGTGGCTGATTTGTACACTTACATGATCTGGGTTTCTGGTGCGCGCGATACCTGGGAAGGTCAAACCGTATTTTCCAAAAAGGGCGGCGGTACCCGAGTTGGTGAAAAACTTTCTAATCTTCCAGTCAATTTATTTAGCGATCCTTCAAGCCAGTTGTTGCCAGGTTCGCCCTTTGTCTCACATGCTGTTTCAAGTTCCTTAGGCTCAATTTTTGATAATGGACAGCAAACTACCCGAGTTGATTGGCTAAAAGATGGAGTTTTACAGAACTTAATTCAAACTAGAGCTTCTGCGAAATTAACTTCACTTCCTTTTACTCCAATTGGCGATAACTTCTTTATGGAAATACCTGAATCAAAGGGCAGTCTTTCTGATCAGATCAAAATAATGAAAGAGGGTCTGCTTCTTACAACTCTTTGGTACATAAGGATGGTTGATCCAAATACGCTATTGCTTACTGGTTTGACTCGAGATGGCGTCTATTATGTAAAGAACGGTGAAGTCCAAGGAGCTACTAATAACTTCCGATGGAACGATTCTCCAGTCAGCGCGCTTGGTCGCATTAAATCCTCAAGCAGCAGCGAATGGACCCAACCAAGAGAATGGGCCGAATATGCAACCCATCTTCATATGCCGGCACTAACAATTGCAGATTTCAATATGTCTACAGTTAGTCCAGGAAATTAACGTAAATGACCGCGTTCGTTTGTCGAACGAATAGCCATTAAGCCATCAGATTCCCAGATTGAAATAGAAGAAATACTTGCCGGAGAAACATCGAGATTAAAAATTGCACTAGGTTCGGCTTTAATTGCAGCAGCTAAAGCAGTCTTAATCATGCCATTGTGCGTAACCACGCAAACTTTCTTTCCAGGATAGTCAGCAGCAATTGAAAGTAAACCTTGAACAGCCCGTGCCATTGCGGATTCGTATGATTCACCGCCAGGTGGGGCAAATGAGGAAGTTGATACCCACATTGCGTAATCTTCAGGATAGTCATTCTTTACTTCTGCAATCGACATTCCGTCCCAAACTCCAAAATCGCATTCGCGCCAGATTTCATCAAATTCAATCTCTAAGCCAGTAGTTTCACTGATTATCTCAGCAGTCTCTTTGGTTCTACGAAGTGGTGATGAAATTAAAACATCTGGTGCGATTTTCTTGATTTCAAGAGCGACTAATTCAGCTTCGCCTCTTCCCTTTTCAGTTAATTCAGGATCTAACGGCCCAACTCCAGAGAATTTGCGCATTGGAGTTAAAGGCGTCTCGCCGTGTCTAATTAGGTAGATCATCGTTGGAACTTCGGAAGAGATGAGTCGCTCCGTTAAATAATTACGACGTAATGGGCCATTAGTGTCGGGGAGAATTCCATCTAAGGCTTCATTAACTAAACGATCAGCATGCGTGTTTAAATCTCTAGGAATCCATTCATATCGAACCAGATGAATTGGATGCGCAGAACGAGCCTCTAGGGCTAATCTCTTCATTTCCGGATTCTTAATTTTCCAGTTTCCACTCATTTGTTCGACAATCAATTTAGAATCTAACTTAACTTTTACATGCGCAGTTTCATCTAACTCGTGAATGGCTTTAAGACCCGCAATTAGACCCTTGTACTCCGCCACATTGTTGGTAGTAACGCCCAATCGATCAGAAAGTTCAATTAATACTTTTGACTCTTCTAATACAACGGCACCATAGGCAGCTTCACCTGGATTTCCACGAGACCCACCATCTGCAAATAAGGTTAAACTTCTAGCCACTACTTAACTCTAATCAAGATTCTTCGACATTCCTCGCAACGCACCAGTTCATCATCTGGCAAACTTTTTATTCGAGTCACTTCTGCGGAATTCATAGTCAAGTGACAGCCTTCGCATTTATCCCCAACTAAACGCGCTGCTCCCACCCCGTCGGAATTTGACCGAATCTTTTCGTAAAGCTGTAACAATTCTGTATCTACTTTTTTCGCTAACTCTGCACGGGCCTCAATATCTCTTGCTTTGGCGGTATTCAATTCATGTAATTCTGAATCTAGTTGCGCCCTTAGCTTTGTAACCTCTGAATCCCAATTCGAAACTTCAGTTGTAAGGGATTTAATTCGCTCATCCAAACCCTCTATACGGACCATTATTTCTAGTTCGACTTCTTCTAGTTCACTTCTTCGTTTCTCTAGTGAACCTAGTTCATGCTGGATCTGTTCTAGTTCCTTAGGTGTTCCTGTACCGGCGGCAAGTCGTTTTTCATCTTTCTCAATGCGCGATACAACTTGTTCCACATCTACTTCAGATTTGGAAAGTTCGTGCTTGATGTCGCTCTTCTCAGTTTCAGCTGCAATCAATAGATTTCGAGCGCTAATTAGGGATGCTGATGCAGTTTCAAGTTGTGTAGCCAATGGAAGATTCTTGATTTTATGCTCAAGCAGAATGATGTCAGAATCAATCTGCTGCAACGCAAGTATTTGATTTTGGGAGGCTTGCGAAGCTTTCATACATACATCTTAACCCTATTCGGAAAATGTATTAAAACTTAAGCTAGTAGCTCAGAAACTAGACTCTTTACTCGATTTTCGATTTCATCTCTAATCAATCTAACTTCTTCGATTGATTTCCCGGCAGGATCTTCCAAAACCCAATCCTCATATCGTTTTCCTGGAAAGAATGGGCACGTATCCCCACATCCCATTGTTATTACAACATCACTGGCTTGCACTGCCTCGGTGCTTAAAATCTTTGGCTTTCTATTTGCGATATCAATACCTTTTTCCGACATGGCCTGAACTGCAATTGGATTAATAGACTCCTTTGGAGCACTTCCAGCAGATAGAACTTCAATTTTTCCATCGGCTAAATGTTCCATAAATCCAGCAGCCATTTGTGATCGTCCAGCATTATGTACACAAACAAACAAAACTTTCTTCATCAATCATCCAAAGTTCTAAGAGCTAAAAATGCGACAAGAGCTCCAATAACTTGTGCCGCAAGAAATGCAAAGAAAGACAAAGGCGAAATACCGGCAAAACTATCGGTAAAAATTCTGCCAAAGGTTACGGCCGGATTTGCAAATGAAGTGGATGAGGTAAAGAAGTATGCGCCAGCAATCCAGGCGGAAACTAAGACGGCTCTCTTATGAGCTTTGCTGGAGTCAATTCGAATCAATGCAACAATTAGAAGTCCAGCACTTGCAACTATCTCAGCTACAAATGTTCCAAACCCATGGCGTTCAAAGCCAGAAATTTCTACGAGATCTCTTTCAAATATGGCTGCTACAAGTATGGCGCCGCTAAATGCGCCAAGTAATTGAGCAATGACATCCTTTAATACTTCCCGTCCAACTAACTTTCCATCCATCCATTTCAGAATGGAAACCAAAGGATTGAAGTTTGCTCCACTCTTTGACATGAAAACTACTATTGCAACGTAGAGAGCTGCTACCGTGCTAAACATGTTTACAAGCAGCTGCAATAACACGTCCTTGGTGAGAAAACTAGCCATAATGCCCGACCCAATTACTGCCATAGTAATTAGAAGGGTTCCTAGAAATTCAGCGCTTATTCTTTTCACGAGACCAAAATACCTATTCCATTATTTCTATTAGATTCTCTAAAGTGAATTTCACGTTAACTTCTAAAATTCTTTACAAATCGCAGGTCAAAGAGTTTTTCAAAACCCGTTCGAGCATAGAGCTTCTTAGCCGGCTCGTTATCACTTAGGACCCCCAGGCAGACTTCTCTTATTCCTAAGTTTGAAAGGTCGCTCTTAATTACTTCCATCAACTTTGCACCTAACCCTTGACCGCGCAAATTTCTATCGGTTGCAACCGAGGCAATAACGTGATGTCCGGATTCCCACTTACATATTGCTGCAACTCCAAGTAGTCCATTCTCAGAACTAAATAACGAACTCCAATGCACAATCTCTTTGTTTCCGGGAAAAACTGAAAGGTCTGGCGCATTTGCTTTTATGAACTCGCCGATCTCCTGATCGCTACTTCTTTCAGAAAGTGGCAAGGTTGGTAAACCTTCTTGTTGCAGATAATGAGCTTCCCAATCGGTTTGTTCGGAAAAACTGCGATTTGATAGCCAGTGAGAATTACGCTCAAAACTAATTCTTTCCCAATCATCTCTGAGCGGTGCTTTCAATCCCAACGCAAAGGAAAATACGCCATCGTCTTCCCTGCTTATTGAAATGCCATTTTCGTTATGTAAAAGCTCGATAAATCTTGTTTCGGGAACCCAAGTCTGAAAAAGTCTTAAATGATTCTTCTTATCTTCTAGAAAACTTACGGCTTGGCCGTAATTAGAAATTACAGAAAAGGTCATGCATACCAAGAGAAGACTGCAACCACAATTGCCGCTATCACGATTAACCAGTGGAAGAACTCATCTTCGCCACGCCTATGATTGCGACTCTTGGCATCAGGATTTAAATATGACTTGCCCATCTTCTGCCAAGCGCGAAATCCAGCGAGCACTGTAAATGCGATCAAGCTGTAAAGAAATGTCTGCAAGTCCATGATGAGGCTCCTAACTGGCACGTAGTATGCCAATCTCTGTAAGAATTTGCGCCATGCCCCAGGCGATTCCCTCTGCTGTTAAGAGTAAATACACCGCCGCTCCCCCAGCACATAGAAAAATAATGCTGGAAATTCGCAAATCAATTCTCGAGATAATACCGCAAGCAGAAGAAGTCGTTTCCTACGGGATGCCTGCTTTCAAATATCAAGGGAATATCGTTGCCGGCATTCTTAACAATAAATATTATGTCGGTTACTACCCATTTAGTGGCAGTGTCTTATCAGTTTTGAAAGAAGATCTACGAAAGTACTCGCAAACCAAGAGCGCCCTACATATCCCTCTTGATAAAGGTATCTCAAAAACGTTACTAAAGAAATTAATTCAAGTTCGAATCTCCCAATGTCCAGTGAAATCAGGAAAAGTTGATTTAAGCAAATATGAAAAACTGGATGCTAATTGGAGAGAGTTGGGACTTGCAGCTCCCGCCCGAAGAGGCCTTGTAGATGCAAAGATTTTAAAGTTAGCAGATCTTAAAAAAATAACTGAGTTGGAATTTCTTAAAATACATGCAATCGGTCCTTCTGCAAGAAAAATTGTCACAAGCGAAATGAAAAAGAAAAAGATTTACTTCGCAAAATCTTCAGCGAAGAAAAGGTCTTAGTTCCACTTTTCTATTGCAAGCTCTTGACCCAGCTTTAGCCAAAACCTCTGCCTGTTCCAGATTATCTGCTTCAATAATCCAGAATCCTGAGTAGTTCTCTTTTGAAGTTACCAATGAACCTGCAACAACTGAGTCTTTACCATCTCGATTATCAATTACTAAAGATTTATCAGCAGCTGATATTCCAGCCGCCGTTACCCAGTTTCCATCTCTTTGGAGCTGCTCATTAAAGATATCGATGTTGGCCATCTCTGAATTGTTACCAAGATTTCCTGGTTCGTCGATTACAAATATGATGAATTTCATTTAGCTATTTGCTCCAATACCCAATCCACATCTTTGTTACTTGGAAAAACTGGATAATGAACTTTCTCAATGACACCTTCGCTTACTATCAAAGTTAGACGTTTTAAAAGCTTTCTTCCTTCAACTTCAAAAATTGGCAGATTTAGACTTTTCTGCAATTCAAAATTCTCATCGCTAAGAATCTCATAAGGCAATTCGAGGCGATCGTGTAATTCCTTTTGATAATCATTGCTCTGGGTACTAACTCCAAAAATATTTGTAAACGAATGACTCAACTTGGGATATGCATCGCGATATGAACAAGCTTGTGGAGTACAACCTCTAGCACCTGGAATATCGTCCCAACCGGGAGGAAGTGGAACTCCAGGAACTCCCGTCATTGGATAACAAAAGAGAACATTCAGACCAGATAACTTTCCAACATTTATAACTGCACCATTTGTACTTAATAGATTTCTCTGGGGCATTTTCATACCCACCAAATGAGTAGCCGCTCCATCATCTTCGGGAATTGGGAGATTATCTGGCAGAGATAAGTAAGAGGAACTCTGATCATTACCCACGAGTAGAACAATAATGGATTAAAAGACTAGTAAAGTCTGCTCATGACATTTGATAATTTAAATTTAGTCGGCGTACTCTTGGCATTCGGCTTCTCTTTTGTAAGTGGCGCCATCTGGTTTGGCCCGAAGACTTTCTATCCGATTTGGATGAAGGCTCGTGGGGTTTCTTCCGGTCAACTAACTACTCAACAAAATAAGCCAGCTCTACTTTTTGGCGGAACAATTATTGGCATATTAATTCAAACAATAACTTTGGCTCTCGTAATTACAGGACTCCAAAATCGCAATTCAGATTTCTCCATCGCAGATGGTGCATTGGTCGGTCTTGCCCTTGGCGTTGGTATCGCTGCCTTTGCATCACTATCTCATCGTCTATTCGGCGGTGAATCCCTGAAGGTTTGGATAATTGAAACTGCTAATGATGCGTTAAATCTGACTGTAGCTGGCGCAATAATCACCTTTTTCAATTAAATGAAGCTAACAACCTGTCTCTGGTTTAACGGAAATGCTCGCGAAGCGGCAAATTTCTATGCCAGTATTTTTCCGGATAGTTCAGTTGAAGATAATTGGATGGCTCCGACTGATACTCCCGGTAACAAAAAGGGCGAAGAGATTGTCGTTAATTTTAAGATATTTGGTCAAAATTTCATTGGCTTAAACGGAGGACCGCAATTTCCTCACTCTGAAGCTATTTCATTTCAAATCCCATGTCGAGATCAAGAAGAAATAAATAAGTACTGGGATTTACTAACTAAAGATGGTGGAGAAGAAAGTCAATGCGGATGGCTTAAGGATAAATTTGGAATTTCTTGGCAAGTTACTTCGCCTGAGATGATGAAATATCTTGGTGGACCAGATCCAGAAGGCTCAAAACGAGCAACTGAAGCAATGTTGCAAATGAAAAAGATTGATCTCGAAGAGATGAAAAGAGCTTATCTTGGATAGCCAGAATTTAAGAATTCAATGCTTAACAATTGACTGTAAGAATCCGAGATTACTAGCGGAATTCTGGGCAAAAGTTCTAGGATGGAAAGTCACGCACGAAAGTGGCGACGAGTCATACATAGAAAAAACATTAAATAGCGAGGCCCTGCCAGATTATCCAGATATCCTCTTTTTAAGAACCCCTGATGAAAAAGTAATTAAGAATCGTCTTCACTTAGATTTGCGTCCAAAAAACCAAGATGAAGAAGTAAATCGCGTCTTGAATTTAGGGGCAAAGAAAATTGAAATCGGCCAAAGTGAAGATTCGAGTACAACATGGGTGGTATTGGCAGATCCAGAAGGAAATGAATTCTGCATACTAAGAGCTTTGTAAATCTAGTATTTTTGATACTTGGAGTTCTGGTGGGCGCTGAGGGTTTTGAACCCCCGACCTACTCGGTGTAAACGAGCCGCTCTACCACTGAGCTAAGCGCCCTGAATTGCGGAGTCTATAACGAAGCGAGCGCGGTTTTGTAATCGGCTAAATTTCGCGCTTCTGCAGGGCTATTTACAACGCTCCAACGAACGATTCCAGCTTTATCAATAATAAATGTGCCGCGAAGTGCTAATCCGCGATCTTCATTAAATACACCGTATTTCTTTGCCACCTCACCATTTGGCCAGAAATCAGAGAGCAATGGGAATTGATATCCCTCTTTTTCAGCAAATACTTTCTGAGTAAACATCGCGTCACATGAAATTGCCAAAAGTTGAACTTTCTCATTTTGAAATAATGAAATGTCATCACGTAACGCGCAAAGCTCGCCAGTGCAAGTACCTGTAAAAGCAAAGGGAAAGAAAACCACGACAACATTCTTTTGGCCACGAAAAGAAGATAGTTTTACCTTTTCACCATTTTGATTTACAAGTTCAAAATCTGGAGCTTCTTGTCCAACTGAAATTGACATGATTCCCTAACTTTTCTTTCCGAATTTCCGTGCAACTAATCTAGTTGCTGACCAATCTTTGGCTACTGGCAATGTAGAAGTCAAACTAAGTCCAGCTGTTGGAGCTGCATCTTTGATATCGCTTGGCTCAACGTGCCCTTCTCTTCCTACTTTTGGAGTCAAAAGCCAGATCGGACCGCCTTCTGTTAAATAAGTAAGGCAATCCACCAATTCATCAACTAGATCACCATCATCTTCACGCCACCAAGTAATTACTGCGTCTACAACTTCTTGAGAATCTTCATCAAGTAATTCACTTCCAGCAACTTGCGCAATCTCTTTGCTTATCGATGAATCACAATCATCAGCAAATCCCCGCTGCAAAACCAAGAAGCCAGATTCAATTCCCATCCGGGCTGCAACGCCAGGCCCCGCCGGGGTGCTCAATGACCTCTCCTCTCAACCAAGTGCGAGTAAGAGAAGTCCACACTTTGAGAGGGAGATACGCAACTTTTTTCCCTCGGAATTTCGATTTCGCCCTGTAGCCAGAAGGCGGAAAGATAGGGCTGTGAGCGTTGACCAGCCAAACTCAATCCAAGACCTCCACCTTTCACAGTTAATTGATACCAACCCAGAAGAAACCAAGGAATGGCATCAATCGCTAGAAGCACTTCTCAAAAATGCAGGACCGGTCAGAGCCAGATATTTGATGCTCTCTCTTCTTCGTGAAGCGCATGAAGCAAATATTGATTTACCAAATCTTCGTCTTACCGATTACATGAACACAATTCCGCCAGAGAGCGAGCCCGCTTTTCCTGGTGATGAATTTCTAGAAAGACGAATTCGCGCATATATCCGTTGGAATGCTGCAATCATGGTGCATCGCGCACAACGACCAGGCGTTGGAGTCGGCGGACATATTTCAACATTCGCTTCTTCAGCTGCGCTTTATGAAGTTGGTTTCAATCATTTCTTCCGCGGTAAAGATCATCCTGGTGGCGGAGATCAAATATTTTTCCAAGGACATGCATCACCTGGAATGTATGCACGTGCTTACCTCGAAGGACGTTTTACTGAAGATCAACTAGATGGATTCAGACAAGAACTTTCTAATCCAGGTGGCGGTCTATCTTCATATCCACATCCAAGATTGATGCCAGAGTTCTGGGAGTTTCCAACAGTCTCGATGGGTCTTGGTCCGATTAATGCCGTCTACCAGGCGCGTTTCAATCGTTATCTTCACAACCGAGGAATTAAAGACACATCACAACAACATGTTTGGGCATTTCTTGGCGATGGTGAAATGGATGAACCAGAGAGCGTCAGCGCATTAACACTTGCCGCTCGTGAGAATTTAGATAACTTAACTTACGTAATCAATTGCAACTTACAAAGACTAGATGGCCCAGTTCGTGGCAATGGAAAGATTATTCAAGAATTAGAAGCTCTCTTTACCGGCGCTGGCTGGAATGTCATAAAAGTTATTTGGGGACGCGAGTGGGATCCACTTTTTGCAATGGATAAAGAGGGCGCACTAGTCGATTTGATGAATAAGACGCCAGATGGAGATTTCCAAACTTTTAAAGCTGAAAGTGGCAAATATGTGCGTGACAATTTCTTTGG
>JACCDY010796022.1_pt1 | contig 11663 bp, 10 predicted proteins | sample 7446391 | NCBI WGS metagenome assembly JACCDY01 (sample SAMN15323451, study PRJNA562643) | freshwater metagenome | isolation source: river surface water | place: USA:Blue River Watershed | collected 2017-08-18
CCTGGCCGACCATGGGCTTCAGGCTGAGCAATGTGCTCTTGCCGGTGGCATCGATCACGCACAGCGAGCCGCCTTTCGGGCTGACCACGAACAGCCGCGAATCGCTTTTGCGCTGATAGGCGGGTGACCAGCTCTTCACTTCTCCGCTGATACGCGCCGGGCACTCATCGCTGCTCTCGGCAGCGATTTTCGTGGTGTCGTCCGCCTTGGGAGCACCCTCCGGTTTGGCAGGCACCTCGGCTTTGGGGGGGGCAGGTTCAGGCGTTGCCTCCGGGGCTTTGCCCGGCGTCTCGGCCTTGGGTGGCGCGTCGTTCCGGGCAAGTGCATTCAGTTTTGCCGTTGGATCGCTGCGGGCGAGGTCAGGTCCCGGGGATTTGTCTTCTTCCTGCCGCACATCGCTGATGTTGTCGTCGTTCGGAACCTCGTCCGGGGTGCCGCGCAGCTTCGCATAGACGGCCAGCACGATGCACAGCGCTATCGCCCCCATAGTGAACAGGCGACGCAGTTCGGCATTGCGCTCGACGGCCGCGAGCCGCAGATCAGTCGGCTCGGGCATTTGTGCCGGCGACATCATGGACGATGGTGCATCGTCGGGTACGGGAATCGTCTGGTCTGCGCCGGGGCCGGTGACGATCTCGTCGTAGGGAATATCGAGCGCCGTCGTGTATTTGCGAACCGCCAGCAGTTTGTGCGCGGGTGTATAAAACGGGCGGTTGCCCCCGTCTTCGATTGCCTGGATCTGCTCACGCGACAGCGTCACTGCCGATGCCATCTCCGCCACCGAGGTGCCGCGCGCTTCCCGCGCAGCTTTGAGGCGAGCCCCGTCAATGAGGATATTGTCGAGATCGATCTCGGTCGTCATGGTCTGGCTAGCAGCTAGGGCGTGCGGGAAGCGGGCGGTATTGATGCATTTCCCTAAGATAACATCTTAGGAAGATGAAACGATCATTTTGTCCGCACGATCGTCGTGATTATTTAAAGAAGCGCTCAAGGCTTGCCAACGGCACCCCATAGCCGCGGGCCAGACGAACCATGGTTCGGAAACCCGGTTCTCCGTAAGAGCCGCTTTCGATTTTCGACACGGTCGGCAGAGACACGCCGCTGGCCGGATCGCCATCCGTCTGACTGGCGCGGCAAACATCGATCTTGCTCATGTGACGGGCGAGGCGGACGGCGGCGAGGTATTCGTGGCACTCGGCGAAATTCTCAGGAGAGATATCAGCCAGCCACTTGCGAGAAATTTCCGCCAGCGATCCGGCAGATTCGCGGGAATTAGGCATGGTGTTGGCCGAGTGGGCGAGCGACAGGTGGGCGCTTTCCTGCATGAGAGTCTCCATTGTTGTTTTTTTCGCGCGGTGTCAGTGCACCGGCTCAATGTAAGCAAGTTAAAGGAAAATTTCCGTGTGGAAAATAGACCCGAAGGGCAATCCCCTTCACATCGCACGCCCTTCCTGGCAACCGATTTCTGATTGCTAACAGAGTGCGGATCTTTATTCCGCGATTCTGTCGACGATGCGTGCCAGTTCGATAACGTTGCTCACGCCGAGTTTGCGCATCATGTGCATGCGATGAAGCTTGACGGTGCGCACCGCAATGCCGAGACGCTCAGCGATGTCTCGGTTGAGCATGCCCTCGGAGACCATGCGCGCAATCTGCGATTCGCGCTCGGACAGGCTGGCCAGTCGGCTGCTGGCATCTTTGTCCTCTTTCAGGTGGGCCTGCTGGTTGAGGCTCTTCTGCAGCGCTTCGCTGACAGCGGCCAGCAGTGTCTCTTCCTCGAAAGGCTTGATCAGGAAATCGATCGCGCCGTTTTTCAGGGCCTGTACCGCTTCCTGAGCGCCGCTGCCTCCGCTCATGAAAACCAGTGGCGTCTTGTCACTCAGCGCATTCAGTTTGTGCTGAAGCTCAAGGCCGGTTTGTTCAGGCATTTTCACATCCAGCAGGATGCACCGCGGTCCCGGGAAGCCCGGCTCTGCACGTTCCATGAACTCGATGTACTGGCTCGCCGACGCATAGGTCTGCGTCGCATAGCCTTCAAGATCGAGCAGCGTCTCGACGGCTTCGCGAATCGCATCATCATCGTCAATGATGGCGATGCATCCGCGCGCGTGCCTCGCCGCTTCGCGTTCATCGTGAATCGTCACTATCGGGCGAAAAATTTTGTTGGGCATCGACTTCCTCCAGACCCGCATCCGGAAGGTGACATGTCGTTTTCTGTCGTTGTGGCTCGAATAACTGAATGACCGAATGACCGTTGGAGCGAGCGAAGAACGGCGGCTCAATCGTGATGGACTATCGATACAAAAAGTATTGCGTTAAGGAAATTATAAGCCCTTGGCATGATCTCGGGCTTGCCCCAAAGGGCAGACCTGACGGGGCAGAGCGCAGCGATGCCTCGCCCCGGTGACGGACGTCGCCAAAGGCAATTAACGGCGTGGCGGTGTCGCAGGGTCCGGATTGACGGGCGGATCGGTTGGGAGGGCTGGCCGCGCGGGCACCTGACGGATCATTTCCTCAGTGTCTTGCTGCGACAGAGGCTTTTCGCCGCTGCCGATATCGGCCTCGTGCATTTCATGACCTGCGCCGGAAGATGTTTGCATCATGACCACTCAGGAATCGCGATCCGAAGCTCATTGGATGTCCATCCATCGCGCGCGTTCCCACGTCACGCCTTACTCACAATTCGCGTGGACAATCCTGTGGACAAGTCGCGGAACCTGAACCCAAGCGCATGATTTTGATAGGTAAACAGCACATGACTCAAAACAAGGCAGGAGCGGTTTCTGGCGTTGCGCAATCCTGCCCTTCAGTAAGCTTCTCGCAGCGCTTCAATCTTGTTTGCCAAACGCCAGCGGATGTTGCGAGGCGCAGGCGGCGGTGGATGAGCGCTTGCCGCGCGATCTTCTGGCCGGTGTGGCGCGCAGTGAAGCCGGAATCAGCCGATTGACGCTGTGGCGGATATTCATCAACTGCTCGGAGCGTGCCAGACGCAGCAGGCTGTACATCGTCTCTCGCAACAAATACTGCTCGCGTGGACTGCGCAGAGGGCCTGCGGCTGCCGTCAGAAATTCCTCAATCAATTCGTCGGATATAGTCGCGGTCGTCATCGGATCTCTCTTCATGTCAGTGCGCAAGTTAATCACTAGAAATGGCAGTCTAGCGATTCTTCCGTTGAATGCCAGAGGTACTCGCTTGAGAGAAATCAAGGCTCCGACATCGTTTGAGATTTCATAAAATTGTGTGACTCACACACCATAGTTTTTTAGTAATTCACTTGTCTGCACAGAGAAACTCAGTCTGCCGCGCTTCCTTGTCAAAAATCAAACGCTGTCTCATTCAACCCTCACACAATCGATTACCTGTACCTCAGAGAAGGCTATCGGTCGCTGTAGCTTGCCCTGAATTTTTACAACATCACTGCCGTCGCGAGGACACCATGGACAGCCTGAACCCGCAGCAAAAGACCCAGCTATTCGCTGTGCTATCGGACCGGGAGCGCACGCTGCGCGAAGAGATACGCCGCGAGATGAGCTTGCAGGATGATTACGTCCAGCTGGCCAGCGAAGTGCCGGATCCCGGCGATCTGTCATTCGCCAATCTCTCCATCGATCTCGGCAATGCGGCGGTCACGCGCGACATGAATGAGCTGCGCGCCATCGAACTCGCGCGCAAAAAAATGGACAGCGGTACGTACGGAGAATGCATCTCCTGCGGCTATGACATCCCCTTCGAGCGCCTGCAGGCGATACCCACCGCAGAGCGATGCGCGCCCTGTCAGCAGAATTTTGAGCGCACGCATCATCAGGAAGGAATGAAAGGCGCGAGCATGTGACTCGCCGGCTGCGCGCGGGGGCGCCGATCGCCCCGTCGCAGCCGACTTTGTCAAAGCCTCCTACAATCTCCGTTTGCCCGCAGTTGCTGGGCGCACGGAGATCACCGATGGCATTTGGCCGCGTACCCCTGCTAGTACAGTCATTTCGCATGACCCGTCGCGACTGGCGCGCGGGCGAACTTCGCTTTCTGCTGGCGGCACTGGCCGTCGCCGTCGCTGCCTTGTCGGCGGTTGGCTTCTTTGTTGATCGCATGAACGCCGCGCTCACGCGCGATGCGGCGCAGCTGCTGGGCGCCGACCTGCTGGTGCGCAGCGACTATCCGTTGCGCGCCGAATGGCGCGATGAGGCCAGCCGACGTGGCCTGCAGATGGCCGACACCGTCAATTTTCCCAGCATGGCAACCACAGGCGCCGGTGAAACCGCCGACACGCGACTGGTCGCTGTGAAAGCGGTTTCTTCCACCTACCCGCTGCGCGGTATCGTCAGTGTGAAGTTCGGTCCATCCTCCGAGCAGCGTGCCCGCGGACCGGCTCGTGGCACGGTGTGGGTCGATACGCCTTTTCTCTCCACCCGCCATGTTCGCCTCGGCGATCGCTTGCAACTGGGCGAGCGAGAATTCACCATCGCCGGCGAGATCTTGCTGGAGCAGGACAGGGGAGCGGGCTTCATGAATTTCGCGCCGCGCGTGATGCTGTCGCTGGACGATCTTCCATCGACCGGGCTGGCGCAGAATGGTTCGCGCATCACTTATCGGCTGCAGCTGGCAGGCGATGCCAGCCGCGTGACCAGTTTCCAGCGCTGGCTGGAGGATGAGATAAAGCGGGAATCGGTGAGAGGCGTTCAGCTCGAATCCCTTGAATCAGGCCGACCTGAGATGCGCACCACGCTGGAACGTGCGCGGCAGTTTCTCGCTCTGGTGAGCCTGCTGACGGCGATGCTGGCCGCGCTTGCGGTGGCAATGGCAGCGCGTCGGTTCATGCAGCGGCATCTGGATGCCTGCGCGATGCTGCGTTGTCTGGGCATGACCGAGAATGAGGTGACGCTGCTGTATCTGCTGGAATTCCTGCTGGTCGGCCTCGCGGGCAGCATCGCCGGCGTGCTGGTGGGTTTTGGCGCGCACCTGCTGCTGCTGGAGTGGCTGGGATCCCTGATCACTACGCAGCTGCCGCCGCCCGGCGCGCTGCCCGCCGCGCAAGGCATCGCCACCGGACTGCTGTTGTTGCTGGGTTTTGCGCTGCCGCCGGTGCTGCAGTTGAGAAGCGTGCCGCACAATCGCGTGATACGGCGCGAGCAGCAGGCGCCGCAGGCGTTTAGTGTCGCCGGCTATGCGCTGGCGATGTCCTCCTTCGTGGCCCTGCTGCTCTGGCAGGCGCGTGACCTGAAGCTGGGCCTGCTGACCTCAGGCGGTTTCCTCGGCGGTTTGCTGATCTCGACGCTGGTGGCGTGGCTGCTGCTGGCGGCGATGCAGAAGCTGCGCTTCCCGCTGCACTGGCCGGCCTGGCGCTTTGCGCAAGCCTCACTCAAGCGCAGGCCGTCAGCCAGTGCGCTGCAGATCGTGTCGCTGGCGCTGGGCCTGATGGCGCTGCTGCTGCTGACGCTCGTTCGGGAAGATTTGCTGGCCGCGTGGCGGCAGTCGTCACCACCGGATGCGCCGAATCATTTCATGATCAACATTCAGCCTGAGCAGAAGCCGCTGATCGCCGCCGAGCTGGCCTCCAGCGGCATCACCGGCGCGCCGCTGTATCCCATGATCCGCGGGCGATTAGTGCAGGTGGAGGGGCGCGAGATCACGCCAAGCAGCTATGCGGAGGAGCGCGCGCAGCGTCTGGTCGAACGCGAATTCAATCTCTCGACCATGGCCGACATGCCGCAGCAGAACACCGTCATCGAGGGTCGCTGGTTCGATGCCGCCCATGCGCGCGCCGAAGCCTCGGTCGAGCAGGGGCTTGCAAAAACGCTGGGACTGAAGCTGGGCGACCGTCTTCGTTTTGATGTCGCCGGCCAGCCCGTCGATGTGACGATTACCAGCCTGCGCAAGCTGGACTGGGGATCGATGCGGGTGAATTTCTTTGTCGTGCTGAGCCCTGATGTTGCCGCCCGCTTGCCGAGCACCTGGATCACCGCCTTTCATTTGCCGCCCGCAGCACAGCCGATGGTCAACCGGCTCGTGCGCAGCTATCCCAACCTCACCATCGTCGATGTCGGCAGTCTCGTCGCGCAGGCACAGCAGGTGATCGATCAGGTGATTGCCGCCGTCGAGTTCCTGTTCATCTTCACGCTGGCCGCGGGAGTGATGGTGCTGGCCGCCGCCATGCTGGTATCACAGCAGGAACGCATCCATGAAGGCGGTTTGTTGCGGGCGCTCGGCGCGACACGCCGGCAGCTGACGCGCGCACAATGGGTCGAGTGCCTGCTGGTCGGCGCCGGCGCAGGCGCGCTGGCTGCGACCGGCGCATCGCTGGTGGGCTGGGTGCTTGCGCGGCAGGTGTTCGATTTCGAATGGAGCGTGAGCCCCTTGCTCTGGGTTGCGGGCCTGTGCGCCGGCATCGTTTGCGCATTCGCAGGCGGCTGGTTCGGTTTGCGCGGCGTCTTGTCGCGCGCGCCGATGCAGATCTTGCGCGAGGCCTGAGGCAGCTGCGCTCATGATCACCGCAGCGTCAGGATGAGCGATCTCAACCGCTGACGCTCAGCGAAGGCCTACATTCCTTGCTCGGGCAGGAAAGCCCAAGTCCTGCAAGGAGAGGGTTCATCATGCAGAGCCGGGACGAAGAGGGCGTGTCGCCGCGCAGCGAGCGCATATCGAAGGTGGTCATGCTGGCAGCGCTCCTGCTGCCGTTTGCCGGCTGCACGTCGATGGCTCCGGGAATACAGTTCGCCAGAGCGCCCGCGGCGCAGTCCGGCGATCATCCGCGAACCGAGATACGCAGCATCACCCCGGATCTGGTGCGCAAGGAACGCGCACTGCGCGATCAGCAAGTCTCTGACGATATCAGCGCGCTGCTGCAACCGCCGCAGGTCTACCGCATCGAAGCCGGCGACGTGCTGCAGGTCGTTGTCTGGGACCACCCCGAACTCTCGGCCTCGATGCTGCCTGCGCCCGTGCTGGGCGCACCGGGCGGCGCGGGCGTCGCCGCCAGCCCGCTGCAGCCGCAATCCGGTTTCGAAGTCGACCAGCAAGGCATGCTGGATTTTCCCTATGCGGGCAAGCTGAAGGTCACGGGACTGACGTCCACGGAAGTGCACCAGCAGCTCACAGAACGGCTGGCGCGGTACCTGCGCAATCCCAAGCTCAGCGTGCGTGTGCTGGCCTACCGCAGCAAGCGGGTGTATGTGGACGGTGAGGTCAAGCAGCCCGGCGTGCAGGCGATCAATGATCTGCCGATGACGCTGACCGAGGCGATCAATCGGGCGGGCGGCATGAACCCGACAGCTGACCAGAGCCGCATCCTCATTCATCGCGAGGGCAAGAGCTATCCGATCAACCTGCCTCAGCTCGTTCAGCGCGGCGTGAATCCCTCATCGATCATGCTGACCAGTGGCGATGTCGTGCGCGTGCTCTCGCGCGACGAGAGCAAGATCTTCATTTCCGGAGAAGTCACTGCGCCCCGCGCGCTGCCGATGCGCAATGGACGGTTGACGCTGAACGAGGCACTGGGTGAGGCAGGCGGCATCAATCCTGTCACCGGTGATGCGCGCCAGGTCTATGTGATTCGCCGCAGCAGCACCGAATCCATGGTCTATCAGCTAGATGCGAATGCGCCGGGTGCACTGGCCGTGGCCGAGGGCTTCGAGCTTAATCCCAAGGATGTGGTGTATGTCGCGGCAACGCCGCTGACCAACTGGAACCGCACCATCAGCGCGATGATTCCGGGCGCACTGCCCACGGCCGTGATCGCCACCACGCCGGGACGGTGAGGTGGCGCTCATTGCGCGGGCTGGCTGAACCCGAACCGCACACCCTCACGCCACCCTGACGAAACGCAACCCAACGTAACCCAACGTAACCCAACGCAATGCATTCATGAACACACCCCTGAGTCCCTATGTCAGTCCTGCCGCAGAATCGCCGCTGATTTTTACCGACCAGAGCGAAGAAAGTCTCAGCGACTACCTTGCGCTGCTGCTGGAACAGCGCTGGCTGATCGCCTGCATTGCCCTGATAGTGACCTTCGTTGGTGCGCTGTACGCGTATGTCGCGACACCGCAATATGAAGCCAACTTGCTGGTGCATGTTGAGGAAAAGGGGCAGCGCGAGCCAAAGAATATCCTTGGCGAGGCTGGTTCCATGATCGACTACAAGACGCCGGCCGCTGCCGAGGTCGAGTTGCTGCGTTCGCGGCTGGTGATCGCGCGCGCGATCGACAAGCTGAGGCTCTACATTGATGCGCGTCCGGAGCGAGTGCCGCTGGTCGGCGGTCTGCTGGCCGACAGCGGGATGGCAGAATTTTTTCCGGGGCTGCGTGGCGCATTCGGCTATGCGTGGGGCAAAGAGAGCATCGAGGCAGCCGATTTCAGCGTGCCAGCGACGCTGGAGAATCGTGCTTTCCGGCTTCAGGCGCTGGGCGAGGGACGTTTCCGTCTGACCGAGTCTCAGAGCGGTTTCGAGGCCGAGGGCAGGGTGGGCGAACCGCTGAGCGTCAGCACCCGCGCTGGTCGGGTGACTTTGCTCGTGAACCGGCTGAGCGCATGGCCCGGCTCGGGTTTTGTGCTGGTGCGCAGTTCACGGCTGGCTGCTATCGAGTCGGTGCAGGCTTCGCTGAGTGTTGCGGAAATCGGCAAGCAGTCGGGCGTGATCGCTGCCACGCTCAAAGGCGCTGACAGCGGGCATGTGTATCAGTTAATGACCGAGATCGCCCGCGAGTACATGGCGCAGAACAGCGCACGTCGCATGGAAGAGGCCGACAAATCACTCGCCTATCTGAATCAGCGGCTGCCCGAACTCAAGCAGCAGCTCGAGCAGGCTGAGGCGCGCTACAACCAGTTCCGCAATGCGCACGGCACCGTGGACATCGGCGAGGAAGGGCGGCTGACCTTGCAGCGCTCCTCCGCTGCACGCACGCGCCGGGTTGATCTGGAACAGAAACGCAGCGAGCTGCTGTCACGCTTCACGGCGAATCATCCGTCGGTGGCGGCAGTCGATGAGCAGTTGAAAGAAGTGGATCGCGAGATGCGCGAATCGTCCCGACAGCTGAAGCAGCTGCCCGTGCTGGAGCAGGAGATGGTGCGTCTTGCCCGCGACGTCAAAGTGAACAATGAGCTGTACGCGGCGCTCTTGTCCTCTGCGCAGCAGCTGCAGCTGATCACCGTCGGCAAGACCAGCAACGTGCGTCTGGTCGATGCACCCGAAAAGCCTGAGCGGCCTGTCGCGCCCAATCGTCCGCGCATCATCGCCGTCGCGGTGTTCGCAGGTATCTTCCTCGGTGTGATGGCCGCCTTCTTGCGGCGCTCGCTGCAGACGGCGCTGAATGATCCCTCCGACGTGGAGCGGGCATTCGGTGTGCCGGTGTACGCGAGCATTCCGCACAGTCGGTTGCAGCAGACGCTGGCGTCGCGCGCCAGCGATCCGGCGCGACTGCCGCTATTGGCCCGGATCGCCAGCATGGATGTGGCCATCGAAAGTCTGCGCGGCTTTCGCAGCGCGCTGCAGTTTTGCATGAGCCAATCGCGAAACAATATCGTGCTGATCACAGGGCCGACGGAAGCCTTGGGCAAATCCTTCGTCGCCGTCAATCTGGCCTGTGTAATGGCATCGAGCGGCAAGCGGGTGCTGCTGATCGACGGTGATTTGCGTGATGGCCATCTTCATCGTTATTTCCATGCCGAGCGGGCATTCGGTCTCGCGGATCTGCTGGCCGGCGCACGTTCTGACAATGATTTTCGCCATAGCACGCTGGAGCAGCTCGATTTCATCTCCACCGGCAACCTGCCGCCGAATCCGTCGGAATTGTTGTTGCGTCCCGAGCTTGCGGCGCTCATTGCGAAGCTTGCGCCGCAGTACGACCTGGTACTGATCGACACCGCGCCCCTGCTGGCGGTGGCCGACAGCCTGATTCTGGGGGCGCATGCCGGAGCGATTTTCGTGGCAGTGCGCGCCGGCGTCACGCGCGCTGCCGAGATCTCGGAATCACTCAAGCGTCTGGCGCGGGCCGGCCTGGCGGCGAAGGGCCTGCTGTTCAATGATTTCACGCCGCGTTCCGGACATTACAGCTACGGCTATGGTCAGTACGCACGGCGACAGATTACCTACACCGCAAGCTCAGGCGGCGCGGATCACGGCACAGCGCGCGCATGAGCTATTCCTCCGCTCCGCTGGCCTCAGCGTGTCTGAGGGCTTCATCTGCGCCATCAGGCCGCCCATTCGAATTCATGGAGGCGCCATTCACTGACCCTCTCTGGACGACGCTGGAGTCCTTGTATGCCAGCGTGTATTCGTCGCGCGCTCGGCTGCGCCCTCTTTGTCGCCATGATCCGTCGGGTGCTCCGGTGTGTGCATGGATAGAGCGCAGCGACGACCAGGTGAGCGCGCTGCTGCTGTTCACCTGCGAAGGATCGCTGGTGCGCGTGCTGAATGAAGTGATCGATCTGCCGGCCAGTGTGATTCGGCGCTTCGCGGCAGCGGTCTTTGCCCGATATCCAAAGGCGCATCTGGTGAAGCTCCATGCGATCGTGGTGGTCGGCGAGAGAGATTGCCCGCGCTTGTTGTCCAGTGTCTTCTCAGAAGATTATGTGCTGGATCTGCCCGACCATGACGAGGCATGGCTGGCGTCGCTGTCGCGGCAGACACGAGACAAAGTGCGCTATCACCAGCGACGCAGTTTTCGGCGCCAGCCGGGGCTGGAATTTACCGTAGCGTGCGGAACTGACATCTCACCGGCCGACGTCAGGGCAGTGATAGCTCTCAATCGCCAGCGCATGCAGCGAAAAGGGAAAGCCTTTGCCATGAGCGACGCAGAGGAAATGCAGTTGTGCGAACAAATGCCGCAGGTCGGGATGCTGTTCGCGCTTCGCCTGGATGGCAACATATGCGCCGGATTACTGTGCTCTGTGACCGGGCGCGATATCTACATGCACGTCATTGCACATGATCCCGCGCAGGATGACTTGCGCCTCGGATTGGTCTGCTGCTGCCTCGCGATCCGGCATGCGATCGAGCTGCGGTTGGCGCGCTTTCATTTCCTCTGGGGGTATTACGACTACAAGCGCAGGCTGGGTGGCCACGCACGCCCCTTGTGCCGGGTGCTGGTGCCGCGCACTGCATGGCATTTGCTCAGGCATCCGGCGCATGCATCGCGCTGGATGACCGACATGGCGCTCGATGCGGCGCGCCGCTGGCGCCGGCTGACGCGTGCGGGGGAGAGCTCATGCTGATCGACATGCGCGAAGTTGCCAACGGTCGCTCGCTGTCGGCGACGGTATGCATCATCGGTGCAGGCGTTGCCGGCATTACGATGGCCCGGGAACTGGAGAAGCAGGGCATCGATACCTGCGTACTCGAAAGTGGCGGCGTGGCGGCCGACGATGCGACGCGCGATCTCGCGCGCGGCGAGGCCGTCGGCTTCGACTACCTGTTCGCAGACGGTTGCCGCGGGCGATTCCTTGGGGGCAGCAGCAACTGCTGGGGCGGATGTCCCCAGGTCGATGAAGAGAACACGCACAAGACCGCGATCAGTGCCAGCGTCGTCAGGGCAGGGTGACGCAGGCAGATCCCCATCGCCAGTGGCAAGGCCAGCAGACAGGCGAGCAGGACGAGCAGGACGTAATGGGCGGCGTGCATGTCCATTCTTCTATGTTCAGTAGCGCAGATCTGGTTGTTCCGCAAGCCCGCGATAG
>JACCDY010963665.1_pt1 | contig 11663 bp, 9 predicted proteins | sample 7446391 | NCBI WGS metagenome assembly JACCDY01 (sample SAMN15323451, study PRJNA562643) | freshwater metagenome | isolation source: river surface water | place: USA:Blue River Watershed | collected 2017-08-18
CCAGCTGCTGCCGCGTAAGCCTCTTGGATAACCTCGATTAGCTCTTCACGGTCGTGGATTGGCTGGAATGAGTGTTCAGCCGCGGTGGTCATGAACACCTCTAGGTCTTCAATTCCGTAACCGAAGGTGTCGACCAAAAGTTCAAGCTCGCGAGTCAGTGTGGTGCCACTCATGAGGCGGTTATCGGTGCTCACGGTCACGGCAAAACCAAGGTCATAGAACACGTCAAACGGGTGGTCGCTCATTTTGTCGCCCAGCATGCTGATGGCACCGGTCTGCAGGTTGGATGAAGGGCAGATTTCCAGCGCAATGCCGCGGTCGTTTACCCACTCGGCAACTGGGCCAAGCTCAACAACATCGGTGTCATCTTCAGTGCGGCTGAACATGATGTCTTCAATCAAGCGCACGCCGTGGCCCAAGCGCAGTGCGCGGCCGCTGACGATTGCATCACGGATGCTCTCGACACCGTCTGCCTCACCGGCGTGAACGGTAACTGGGAACAGCTCGCCAGCTAGGTAGTCGAAGGCAGCCTTGTGCTGGCTTGGCAAGAAGCCCTTTTCGGCTCCGGCGATGTCGAAACCAACGACTCCGCCATCGCGGTGACGAACAGCAAGCTCAGCGATTTCAAGCGCACGGTCTGCGTGGCGCATGGCAGTAACCAGCTGGCCGGTACGAATGTAGCCACCCTGCTTCTCAATGATCGCGGCGCCCTCTTCAAGACCATCCTGCACGGCCTCAACAGCTTCATCCAGGGTCAAACCGCGGGTCAGGTGCTGCTCAGGTGCCCAACGAACCTCACCGTAGATGACGCCGTCGTTAGCTAGGTCAATTACAAACTCGCGGGCAACGCGGGTTAGGTGCTCGCGGGTCTGCATCACCGCGGTGGTGATGTCAAAAGTCTTTAGGTACTCAACCAGTGAGCCCGAGTCAGCTGACTTCTCGAACCAGGTACGCAGTTCTTCGGCTGTGTTTGCCGGCAGTTCTAGGCCGATCTCTGCAGCCATTTCGATGATGCTCTGCGGGCGCAGGCCGCCATCTAGGTGATCGTGAAGTGAAATCTTCGGCAGTGACTGAATGTCGAATTTCGCCATTTTTTATTCTCTTTCTTGGCGTTAGCCGTTGATTTTTTCAAGCACAATTTTGCGTGGTGCAGCAGAAGCCTCAATCTTAAACGACCCGCTGAGTGCATCGAGTGCTCGTTCAAAGCGTTCAGGCTCATCGGTGTGGAGAGTCATGAGCGGTGCACCGGCCTCAACGCGCTGGCCCTGCTGGGCGTGCAGCGTGATACCGGCACCAAACTGCACTGCGTCTTCTTTGCGGGCGCGCCCAGCGCCGAGGCGCCAAGAGGCAGTGCCAACCTGCAGTGCATCGAGCTGGCTGAGATAACCAGATTCTGGTGCGGTAATCACGTGGTGTTCTTTTGCCTCTGGCAACGCCGCATCTGGGTCGCCGCCTTGGGCAGAGATCATCTGGCGCCACTTGTCCATGGCGCGGCCATCCTTGAGAGCAGCCTCAACATCGATGTCTGGCTTGCCGGCCAGACGCAACATTTCACGAGCCAACTCAACAGTGATTTCGACTACATCGGCCGGACCGCCACCGGCAAGAACCTCTAGCGATTCCTTGACCTCGAGAGCATTTCCGATTTCCAATCCCAATGGGGTTGACATGTCAGTGAGTAGCGCCGAGGTGTTGACTCCAGCATCCTGACCCAACTGAACCATCACTGTGGCCAGCTCGCGAGCACGGTCGATGTCTTTCATGAAGGCACCCGAACCGACTTTGACATCTAGAACTAGCGAACCGGTGCCCTCGGCAATCTTTTTAGACATGATTGACGATGCAATCAGCGGAATTGCCTCGACTGTTCCGGTCACATCGCGAAGCGAGTAGAGCTTGCGGTCAGCAGGGGCCAGACCCGAACCCGCAGCACAGATTACCGCACCAACTTCGGCCAGCTGACGGTGAAATTCTTCGTTGGAGATTTGCGCGCGCCAACCAGGAATGGACTCCAATTTGTCCAGGGTTCCACCGGTGTGACCCAAACCGCGACCGGAAAGCTGAGGAACAGCCACGCCAAAAACCGCGACCAAGGGGGCTAGCGGCAGGGTGATTTTGTCGCCAACACCGCCGGTCGAGTGTTTGTCTGAGGTTGGCACCTTGAGGTCTGCGTAGTTCAATCGCTCGCCCGAGGCAATCATTGCCAGGGTGAGGTCCTTGATTTCGCGGCGATTCATACCGTTGAGCAAAATTGCCATGGCCATGGCCGACATCTGCTCGTCGGCCACAACTCCGGTGGTGTAGTTGGCAATAAGCCAGTTGATCTGCTCGGTAGAGAGCTCACCCTTATCGCGCTTGGCAACGATTAGTTCTGGAGCTGAAAATTCAGACATTATTTTCTTTCTTCAAGATCGCGAGGCCCAAATGCATCTGGGATTACCTCGTCGATGGTTTTGAAACCAGATACGGTTTCAAGAATCATGCCCTTGGCTGAGTGCTCAAAAAGCAGTTGGCGGCAACGACCGCAAGGCATCAGGATGTTTCCGTGGCCGTCGACACAGGTGAATGCCACCAGCTTGGCCGGTCCGGCACCATCGGAAGCGCCCATTGCCAACGCGCTCACTAAAGAACACTCTGCGCAAAGAGTTAATCCGTATGAAGCGTTCTCAACGTTGCACCCAGAAACCACTCGCCCGTCTTCGGTTAGCGCCGCAGCACCAACCGGAAACTTTGAGTAAGGAACATAGGCCTTTTGCATTGCCGAGTTGGCGGCAGCCCGGAGGGCATCCCAGTTAATTTCAGACAAAAGAAGACCTAACTCTTTATGTAGGCTTTGCCGGTTGCAGCCGGGCCGGTGACCTTGCCGACCAAACCTGCCACTGCAACTACGGTCAACGCGTAAGGCAGCATCAGCAAGAACTGGCTAGGTACGTCTGAACCGATGATGCTGAGCACCGACTGGAGGTTTTGCGCAAAACCAAACATCAAGGCGGCCAGGGTTGCATAGATCGGGTTCCAGCGACCAAAGATCAGCGCGGCCAAGGCAATGTAACCGGCACCCGCAGTCATTTCTTTACTGAACGAGCCAACGGCACCGAGGGTAAAGAACGCGCCACCGATACCTGCCAGTGCACCACCGAGCATCACGCTCATGTAGCGAGTGCGGTAAACCTTGATACCAACGGTGTCGGCAGCCTTCGGGTACTCGCCAACCGCACGAACGCGCAGACCCCAGCGGGTCTTGAACAGCGCCACGTAAACCACAGCAACGGCAATGTACATGAGGTACACGATCAGGGTCTGTGAGAACAGCAGCGGTCCAAGAATTGGAATCTGGGACAGCAGCGGGATGTCGATCTGGTCGAAACGCTCAGGCTGGTTTAGGGCCACTAGGTCGCGAGTCATGACCGTTGAGTACAAGAAGCTGGTCAAACCAATTACCAAGACGTTCACGACCACACCAACGATGATTTGGTCAACCACGTACTTGATGGCAAAGACGGCCAGGATTCCGGCAATCAGCGAACCAGCAATCGCAGCTGCGATGAGGCCCGCGGTGAGGCTGTGGGTGATCGAAGTGACCATTGCCGAGGCAAAAGCACCTGCCAAAAGCTGGCCTTCAATTGCGATGTTGATGACACCAACGCGCTCAGAAAGCACACCGGCAAGTGAACCGAAAATAAGCGGAACAGCTAGTGCCAACGAACCCTGAAGAGTGGTGGTGACCGGGAACATTTCACCGACGAAAATCAGCACCAGCAGCTGCTGAACGAAAGCGAAGGCAAATAGGCCGGTGACCCACAGCGGGGTCTTTTTGCGCTTGAGCGCCAAGAACCAAGAAGCAGCAGTAGCCAAACCGAGCAGGCTAAAAATTAGCCACCCAGCACCGGCCACCGGAATTTCGAAGTCTGGAACCTCAAAGAGTTCATTGCCGGCATTGAAACTGAATAGCGTTGTGCCGGCCGGAGCTGTTGCCGCCAGCCACAGGCTGAGAACAACAAAGAGTGAGAAAGCAACCGGTGTCTTTATTGAGCGCTTCATTATGCAGCCACCTGCTTCTTTTCTGCCTGCTTTTTGGCAAGGTCAGGTACACGGAACATAAACCGCACCAGTGGCGGCGCTGCAATAAAGAGAACCACCAGCGACTGCACGATAAGCACGATGTCAATTGGCACCTTTTGGTTTGCCTGCATGATTACCGCACCGGCACGAAGCGCACCAAACAGAACGCCGGCTGCCAAAACACCCAGAGGCTTTGATCGACCAAGCAGCGCAACGGTAATGGCGTCAAAACCAAAGCTGGCTGCCACGCTTGGGGTTAGGTACTTCTCAGCACCCAATACCTGGGCGGTTCCGGCCAAACCGGCCAGCGCACCCGAGACCGCCATGACCAATACGTAGGTAACACCGATGTTGATACCGGCAGTTTTGGCCGCATTCGGGTTGTGACCCAAAGCACGGAACTGGAAACCAATTGAAGAGCGGTTTAGCAACCACCAAACGGTTGCAACCATGGCTAGCATGACAAAGAACGCCGCGTTGATGCGGTAATCGTCTCCCATGAATCTCCAGTACTTGGCCGAGGCCGCGATTTCTGGAGAAATTGGGTTGGTTGCGTTTGGCGCCTGAAACAGCGGAGTGGTGAGAATCCAGAACAGCAAAAGGCTGGCGATGTAGTTCATCATGATGGTCACAATGACCTCATTGGCACCGGTGGCCGCCTTCAAGAAACCAACAAAACCACCGAACAGCGCTGAGGCCAAAATACCGGCGATAACGGCAACTGGAAGGTGAATGATGGCTGGCAACTCGAGGCTAAAACCAACCCAAGCAGCACCCATCGCACCAAAGATAATCTGGCCGGTTCCACCGATGTTGAATAGGCCTGATCTAAATGCCACTGCCATGCCCAAGCCGGCCAGGGTAATCGGTGTTGCGTAGGTAAGGGTCTCGGTCAGCGGCTTAATCATGCCCACGCTGTCCATGGCCTTGTAGTTGAAAATTGATCCGCGGAACAGCGCGTCATAGGCACCGAACACCGCGTTCCACACTGCCGACAAGAAGTCGGTTGGTCGGGCAAACAGGTAGCCAGAGGTCGCCTGGACGTCCTCGTTGGCAAATGCAATCAAAAGGCCACCGATAAGGAACGATGCCAAGACCGCCAGCACAGTTACCAGTGCACTTGGGTTGAAGATTTGCTTCACAACTTTGTTCATGCGCTGATACCTGCCATCATCTGACCCAAAACTGAACGCGGAGTTGTGGCTGGCACAACGCCCACCACCTTGCCGCGGTACATAACTGCGATGCGGTCGCCAAGCTGAGTTGCCTCGTCGAGCTCGGTTGCCACAATCAGCACCGGAATTCCGCTGTCGCGAGTTGCCACGATTTGCTCGTGAACAAACTCGATCGAACCTACGTCCAAACCACGAGTAGGCTGCGAGGCCACAAGCAAACGAAGCTCACGGGCGAGTTCGCGGGCCAAGACCACCTTCTGCTGGTTTCCACCCGAAAGTTCTGACGCCTTTGAATTGATGCTCTGCGCGCGAATGTCGAACTGCTTCAGCTTTTCTTCGGCGAACTGCTTCAGGAAGTTGAGCTGAAGGCTAATGCCCTTGGCAAATGGCTTGCGATCGCTGCGGTCAAGCATCAGGTTTTCGGCAATCGTAAAGTCGGCGACGAGGCCGTCTTCAGTACGGTCCTCAGGAACAAAACCAACACCTAGGTCGAGAACCTGCTTGACGTTTTTGCCAATCAGCTGGTTACCATCGAGCTCAATCGATCCTGTGGTGCGGCCGTGCATACCGATGATTGCCTCGGTTAGTTCAGTCTGGCCGTTGCCCTGAACTCCGGCGATTACCAAGATTTCACCCTCGCGGATTTCTAGGTTGACGTCATCAAGAACCTTGGTTCCAGCATGATTCCATGTCGAAAGTCCGGTGATTTTGAAGGTGGTCTTGCCAAGCTTTGGTTCACCCTTATCGACATCGAGGTCGACCGCTCGACCAACCATCATCGAGGCCAACTCGTTGGCCGAGGCCTTTGGGTCGGCCTCACCGACAACCTTTCCAAGTCGAATCACGGTGATTTTGTCGGCTACTTCTTTTACCTCACGAAGTTTGTGAGTGATGAAAACAATTGCCTTGCCTTCGGCACGCAGCTGCTTCATGATGGCCATCAACTCATCGGTTTCTTGAGGGGTGAGCACCGCTGTTGGCTCATCAAAAACCAAAACCTGAGCGTCACCCATCAGGGCCTTGATGATTTCTACACGCTGCTGAACACCGACCGGAAGATCGCCAACGATGGCATCTGGGTCTACTTCAAAACCAAAGCGTTCTGAAATTTCGCGCACCTGCTTGCGCGCTGCCTCGAGGTCTAGCAAGCCACCAAACTTAGTTGGCTCGTGACCGAGAATCACATTTTCGGCGACGGTAAAGACTGGGATCAGCATGAAGTGCTGGTGCACCATTCCAATGCCGGCTGCCATCGCGTCACCCGGACCAGAAAATTTAACGACCTTGTCGTCGATCAAGATGTCTCCGCCATCGGCTTGATACAAACCGTAAAGGACGTTCATCAGGGTTGATTTGCCAGCACCGTTTTCGCCAAGTAGACAGTGAATTTGGCCTGGTTCTGCGACCAGGTTCACATTGTCATTAGCAGTCATGGTGCCAAAGCGTTTGGTAATGCCTCGGAGTTCCAGCTTCATTGCCATTTCCCGTTTCAGTTCTTCGTGTTATCCACGTCAGATTTTCAGTCTAATTGGGCAATTTGAACCAACTGACCGACTAAAAAAGTTGGGGGCCGAATACTCGACCCCCAACTTTCGTTAGATTTTGCTACTTACTTATTAGTAAGAAGAAACAACATCTACATCGCCAGCGATGATTGCAGCCTCAAGAGCAGCAACTTCATCAGCTAGGCCAGCAGCCCAAGCAACATCGTGTGCAGCAGAAATGCCAACACCCTTGTTTGCCAAGGTACCCACGTAGATGTCCTCGCCACCGGTGAAGGTGTCGTTTAGAGCAGCTTCGATGGTCTCGAATACAGCAACGCTCATGTTCTTCTGGATTGAGGTCAAGATCAGTGACTTGAACTCGTCGAACTTAGGAGCTAGGTACCAGTCGGTGTCAACGCCGATAACGTAAACGCCTTCAGCCTCAAGAGCTGCCTGACCTGCACCAAGACCTACTGGACCTGCAACAGGAAGGATGATGTCTGCACCCTGCTTGATGAAGTTCTCAGAAGTGGTCTTGCCCTTTGAAACGTCAGCGAAGTCACCGGTCATGGCCCACTTTGACTGGTCGTCACCCTCGGCTCCAAGAACCTCAACTGAGGTGCCCTTTGCCTCGTTGTAGTAAGCAACACCCTGCTTGAAGCCATCCATGAAGATGGTTACAGATGGGAACGCCATACCACCGAAGGTAGCTACCTTGCCGGTCTGAGTGGTTGCAGCTGCAACGTAACCTGCAAGGAATGCAGCTTCTGCAGTGTCAAACAAAAGTGGCTTTACGTTGTCAACGTACTTAGGGCTGAAGTCAGCGTTGCTAAGTGCGGTGTCAACTGGAGCGAACATTACGTCTGGGTTTGCAGCTGAAGCAACGTCAGTTGCAGCGCCTAGAGCAAAACCAACAGGAACGATGATGTTGCAACCCTCTGAAACCATTGCGTCAACGTTTGGCTGGAAGTCTGCGTCTGACTGTGACTGAGCCTCAGCTGACTGAACGCCAAGAACAGCAATTGCCTTCTTTAGGCCGTTGTATGCCTCTTCGTTGAATGAACCGTCGTCAAAACCACCCTGGTCTGAGACCATGCAAGCCTTGAAGTCAACTGGTTCTGCTGATGGCTCTGCAGGGGCAGCGGCGCAACCAGCAAGGGTTAGTGCTGAAACAGAAGCCAGCGCCAGACCCTTAAGAATGTTGTTGTTCATTTGAATTCCTCCCGGAATATCGGCACATGGCTTTCATGAGCCGTCGTTGCTAGCCTAATTGCCCTTCAGGGGGCATTGATACGCCAAAGTGATTCGTTTAGAAAACTTAACTATTTTGAAACAATCACTCTTCGGTTAGCCGAATATTTGAAAGGCCCGAGCGGCACTAAAGAACGTCTGAGTGCCCGGTTGCCTTCAGCGCATCAACCAAACTCTTGACTCGCTGGGCGTGTTCCTTGGTGGTAACCAAAAGTGCGTCGGGTGTGTCAACCACAATGATGTCTTCAACACCGATGAGCGCAATCAGACGATCGGTGTCACTGACCAGGATGCCGCTGGATGAATCAGCTAGGACCTTGGCGTTGCCCAATACCGCAAGGTTGCCGCGGCGACCCTGAGACTGCAGTTCGGCGATGGCGGCAAAGTCGCCAACATCATGCCAGGTAAAAGTTGCCGGAACTACAGCAACCAAGCCGGCTGCGGCTGCAGGCTCGGCAACCGAATAATCGATGGCAACCTTCTTGAGCTTCGGCCAGATTTTCTCTAGCGATGCCTTGCGGTCATCGGTGTCCCAGGCATCTGCCATAGCCAGGATGGCAGCGTGAAGTTCTGGTTCAGATTTCTGGACCTGCTCGAGCAACACCGATGCAGGGGCAATAAACATGCCGGCGTTCCACAGGTACTCGCCAGACTCTACATATTTGCGAGCCTTGGCAATATTTGGCTTCTCAACAAACTTGACTACGTTTCGGGCATTCGGTGCCGACGCTAGGTTCAATGGTTCACCGGACTTGATGTATCCAAAACCCACCGATGGCTCGGTTGGTTCGATGCCGATGGTCACAATCTTGCCGGTAGCGGCGACCTCAACTGCCTCGCGAACGGTGGATCGAAAAAGCTCGTCTTCGTTGATCACGTGGTCGGCAGCGAACGATCCAATAATTACGTCTGGCTCGCGCTTCATCAAAATAGCTGCCGCGAGCGCAATTGCTGCCGTTGAGTCTTTAGGTGAAAGCTCAAGGACTAGGTTCTCGGTAGACAAATCTTCGATTTGCTCTAGAACCGCAGACTTGTGCACCTTGCCAGTTACCACCAAGATGCGGTCGCGGCCGGCAATCGGAGTGAGTCGATCCCAGGTGTCCTGAAGGAGTGTTTGACCAGAGCCGGTTAGGTCGTGGAGAAACTTAGGGGCCGAGGCGCGTGAGAGCGGCCAAAGCCGACTTCCGATGCCGCCGGCAGGAATGATGCTGAAGAATCGATCGATTGGATCTCGCTGAATGCCCATAACAATCAAAACCCTAGCCGACTGGGCGTTAATCGGCGAGGGCAGGCTGTCAATGGGCGTAGACTTAAACCGAATTTTCTTTTCAGAAAAACGCCAATCCAGGAGGATTTTCGTGCCGTCAATGCCAGCAGGTACTTTGTATCGGGGAAAAGTTGGAATGTGGTCTTGGGTGCTGCACCGCATCACCGGAGTTGCAATTTTCTTTTTCTTGCTCGTTCACATTCTTGACACCGCGCTCGTGCGATTGAGCCCAGAGGCTTACAACGCGGTTATCGCTACCTACAAGACTCCACTGATTGGTGTCGCAGAACTTGGCCTGGTAGCCGCCATCCTGTTCCACGCACTCAATGGCCTTCGAGTCATCTTGATTGACTTCTGGCGCAAGGGCGTCAAGTACCAGAACGTCATGTTCTGGGTAGTTGTTGCCCTCGCTGCTCTGACCTTCATCGGTTTTGCCCCTCGTCACCTATCTCACGTATTCGGTTAAGGAGTAGCGAAATGTCTGTAGTAATCGAACAACCACGCGCACCTCGTAACCGCAACCAGGCCAACCTAGAGAAGTACGGCTGGCTCTACATGCGTGCCTCTGGTGTGCTGTTGATCATCCTTATTTTTGGCCACCTATTCACCAACCTCTTTTTGGGTGAAGGCATCAAGGCCATTGACTTTGCTTTCGTAGGCGGCAAGTGGTCAGACCCATTCTGGAAAGTTTGGGACCTAGCCATGCTTTGGCTAGCCATGATTCACGGCACCAACGGTATGCGCACGATTGTGAATGATTACACCTCGAAGGAATCAACTCGCAAGGTTTTGGTTACCTCTCTATGGGCAGTTTGTGCAGTTCTTGTAGTTCTGGGCACTCTGGTGGTCTTCACCTTCGACCCATGCCCTGCAGGCGCCGCTGCAGAGCTTCTTCCATCTTTCTGTTCGGCAAAGTAGCCCCAAAGGAATCTATAAATTGTCTAGCGCAACTCCAAAGGTTCACCACTACCAGTACGACGTTGTGATTGTTGGCGCCGGTGGCGCTGGCATGCGTGCAGCCATCGAGGCTGGGCCACACGCCAAGACCGCGGTTATCTCAAAGCTGTTTCCTACCCGCTCGCACACCGGTGCAGCTCAGGGTGGTATGGCTGCAGCTCTAGCCAACGTTGAAGAAGACAGCTGGGAATGGCACACCTTTGACACCGTCAAGGGTGGCGACTACCTGGTTGACCAGGACGCTGCTGAGATTCTGGCCAAAGAGTCAGTTCAAGCAGTTATCGACCTAGAGAACATGGGTCTACCGTTCAACCGCACCCCAGACGGCAAGATTGACCAGCGCCGCTTCGGTGGCCACACTCGTGACCACGGCAAGGCTCCGGTCCGCCGCTCGTGCTCCGCAGCAGACCGCACCGGTCACATGATTCTTCAGACCCTTTACCAGAACTGCGTCAAGCTGGGCATTGAGTTCTACAACGAGTTCTATGTTCTGGACCTCGTCATGAACAAGGTTGACGGCGAAGAGCGCCCATCGGCTGTTGTGGCTTACGAACTTGCCACCGGTGAGATTCACGTATTCCAGGGCAAGAGCATCATCTTTGCAACCGGTGGCTTTGGCAAGATCTTCAAGACCACGTCAAACGCTCACACCCTGACCGGTGATGGCGTTGGCATCATCTACCGCAAGGGTCTTCCGCTTGAGGACATGGAGTTCTACCAGTTCCACCCAACCGGTCTTGCCGGACTAGGTATCTTGCTGTCTGAAGCAGCCCGAGGTGAGGGTGGAATCCTTCGCAACTCATCTGGCGAGCGCTTTATGGAGCGCTATGCACCGACCATCAAGGACCTTGCTCCACGAGACATGGTTGCTCGCGCAATGGCCAACGAGGTTCGTGAGGGTCGCGGTGCTGGACCAAACAAAGATTACGTTCTGCTTGACCTAACTCACCTTCCACCTGCAGTGATCGATGAGAAGCTGCCGGACATCACCGAGTTTGCCCGTACCTACTTGGGTGTTGAGCCTTACACCGAGCCGGTTCCAGTGTTCCCAACTGCCCACTACGCAATGGGCGGAATCCCGACCAACGTGCAGGCAGAGGTTCTTCGCGACAACAAGACCGTCGTACCTGGCCTTTACGCCGCTGGTGAATGCGCCTGCGTATCAGTTCACGGTGCAAACCGCCTCGGCACCAACTCGCTCCTAGACATCAACGTCTTCGGTAAGCGCGCCGGTATCGCGGCGGTTGAATACGCCAAGACTGCAAAGCACGTCGATGTTCCTGCCAACGCTGCCGACGAGGTCATCTCGATGATCGAGAAGGTTCGCAACTCAAAGGGCACCGAAAAGGTAGCTGTACTTCGCAAGGAGCTGCAGGACACCATGGACAAGAACGCTCAGGTGTATCGCACCGAGGAGTCTCTAAACGAGGCACTCGACAAGATCGCCGAGCTTCGCGTGCGCTACGA
>JACCDY010119838.1_pt1 | contig 11662 bp, 8 predicted proteins | sample 7446391 | NCBI WGS metagenome assembly JACCDY01 (sample SAMN15323451, study PRJNA562643) | freshwater metagenome | isolation source: river surface water | place: USA:Blue River Watershed | collected 2017-08-18
ACTGATCTTTTATCTGCCAACTCTTTAACTATGGTAGAAGCATCTTTGTTTTTAAATAAGAATTCAAATTTTATAAACTAAAAGGTAAATGGAGAAAGTGGAGAAAGTAGCGTTAAAAAAAAAACCAATATAAGTATTATTGTTTTACCTGGAATAGTTACTCAAAACGATATTGAACAACAAATAACAAGTTATTTCAGAACACCTAATGAAGATAATATTTTTCATCGACTAGTTAATAATATTGGCCTAGAACAAGAAAATCTTCAAGACATCTTAAGAGTTTTAAATATGACACGTACTAGTCTTTTATCTCTAAAAACAAATACTGTTGTAAATCGTGATAACTTGAGCTTGCAATTGGATGCTGTTAGATTCGAACTACTTACACTTTGAGCTGATCTTGGAAAACCATTTGAAGAGCGTATGAGTTATTACAGGGCGCTTTTAGAACAAAAAGCTTCTTTAAAGCAACAGATTGCTGATGCTTCAACAAGGATACAAGATCTTTCAGAATGTTCTAGTTTTGTAAATTCTAGGATAACTGAAGTTGGATCAGCGTTAGCAGGGGGAGTTTCATTGTGAGAAAAGTTAGTAGAGATAATAAAACATTCGGATATTGTTTTAGAAAAGGTGTTTGGATCTGGAAGATTGCGAGATGCTGTAGCAAGTACATTAATAGCAATTATTATTCTAACAATATCTTGAGTTTGTGTGGAATCTGCAGCTGCTGTAGTAAATTTTATTCAAAATGGAGGTTTGAAAGGGTTTTTTGCTTGAATAGAAGAATTAGCGAGTTACTTAAAACGTTGATGAGGAATCATTGAGATTGAATCTGTACCTAAAGAAAAACCTCACGTGAAATTACCTGAAATAGATAATACGCCAAGACCTTCACAAAACGATCCTGCGAAAGTAGAATTAAAATCGGATTCTGATAAAGTTCCTGATAATGAAAAAAATAGGTCTAATTGAAAATTGTGGGCTACTGCTGGCGGAGTTTTAACTGCTGTAATTTATTATATCATCCGAAACTCACGATAATAAAACTAAAAGCCCTAAAAGCACTTCTATTAAAAAATTAAAGAAAATATAAAAGGTCTTTTTAAAAATATCCTCTAAAAACCTTTAAAAACTTGCCAAATCTATAAAATATATAAAATAAGAGGGGGTCTAGACCTCTTCCAGCGTGGGGTAGTGCTCAAAAATTTCGAAATGAAAAACGCAAAAACGACATTCCGTTGTACTAAAGAGGATATGAAAACTGGAAACCAAAGAAAATAAGAGCAAGAAAAAAAACAAACAACACGCACATTAATTTATGTCTAGCTATAGGTACCAACCTTAACCTAATTTTATTATTTTCTAATTAGCATACAAAAGATTTTAATATTACCGTGACCGACCAGGTCACGGGCAGGCTACCACCTGTACAAAATGTCATTATACGCAAAATTATTAAAAAATCCATTAGTTTCTACTGTGTCAAATCATATTGATACTTATCCTACACCAATTAATTTAACTTATATGTGAGGGTTTGGATCTTTAGCAGGAGTTGCTTTAGTAACTCAAATCGTAACAGGAGTTCTCTTAGCAATGCATTATGCTGCAGAAATTCACATTGCGTTTGCTAGCGTTGAACATATTATGCGTGACGTAAAAGGAGGAGTTTATTTACGATATATTCATGCAAACGGAGCATCTATGTTCCTCTTAATAGTATACCTTCATATGTTCCGAGGACTTTATTATGGATCATACTACCAACCAAGAGCAAATCTTTGATATTCAGGAATTGTAATTTTCTTAGCTATGATGGCAACAGCGTTTATGGGATACGTATTACCTTGAGGACAAATGAGCTTCTGAGGAGCTACTGTGATTACTAATCTTTTCTCAGCGGTACCTTATATTGGAGATTCAATTGTTCAATTACTTTGAGGAGGATTTTCCGTAGATAACCCAACACTTAACCGTTTTTTTAGCTTACATTATTTTGTTCCTTTTATTATTGCAGGTTTAGCTTTATTACACTTAATTCTTTTACACCAACCGGGATCAAATAACCCATTAGGGATAAACTCTATTTACGATAGAGTTCCTTTTTACCCATATTTTTACGTTAAAGATTTATTTGGATTCTTTATCTTCGTATGAATTTTTTCATTCTTTGTAGTATATGCACCAAACTACTTAGGACATCCTGATAACTATATTGAAGCAAATCCATTAGTAACACCAGCACATATCGTACCAGAATGATACTTTTTACCTTTCTATGCAATTTTACGTAGTATTCCAGATAAATTAGGAGGAGTAGTACTTATGGTAACAGCAATTGTAATTTTAGCACTTTTACCAGTAGTAGATACTTCTGCTTTCCGAAGTAATTTCTTCAAACCATTAAATATTTGAATGTTTTGATTTTTCTTTGCAGATTCTGTAAGTTTAGGATGAATTGGTCAAGAAATCGTAGAAACACCATATATTGAAATGGGGGTGTTTGTAACAGTAGTTTATTTCTTATATTTCTTACTTTTCTTACCACTCGGAGGATTTATTGAAAACACAGTAATACGTAGTGTGCTTAAAGTTAACGTATCTGCCTTTTCTATTACTATGGATTTTGACGATATAGGAATGTCAAGATTCTCAACACCAGCAAATGTTTTAAATAATACAGAACAATTTGGACTTACTTCTTCCAATAAAATCTTTGCTCATTTGATAGAATGAGTAGGTTTTTATCAAATTGCCTTTGTAGCATTGTTTTTATTAGGACTATCATTATTTTTTCCTAGAACAGGAGAATTTACACGTTTTACAAATAAGTTAGGGTTTGGTTATTTATTACTTATCTTTTGATTAACTTCGTTCCAAGTTTCATTTAAAACACCAACACTTTACTTATATGAGTCTAGTTTAACAAATACTTACCCTGCAAATTGATGAAAACCAGCATTACCTTTTGCGACACTAGCAGATAGTTTAGTAGATATAATAGCGAAAGATTGACCATCAATTAATTTCTATATGCTTTTCCAAGAAGATAACCTTTTTTCAAAAGTATTTTTTATCTACGCTCTTTTTATTGTTTCAATCTTTCTTTATGGTATAGCAGATAGATTTTTTGTAGCAAATAGCTATGAAATTGAATTTACTCTTTTAATCTTTTTTATTCATTTAGGGGGATTATTTTTATTTTCAGTCTCAAACGTAATTGAATTTGTATTATCAATTGAAATTGTTACTTTAGCAACATATGCTTTAACAGCTTTTGACCGTAGAAACCGTTTTAGTGCGGAAGCTGGGGTACAGTATTTCATTTTAGGTAGTTTACCAAGTGGACTTCTTGTATTAGGAGCAGCTCTTTTATATAAAAGTTGAGGAACTTTAGGTTTTGCGGATCTTGATCTTTTATTAACAAATACTACAATACAACCTACAGTTTTTGAAGGGGAAGTAGATCCGGAATTTAATGATTTCTTTGATAACCTTCCAAGGTATCGTTCTATTATTACTGTGTATGAAGATGACCTTGGAAACATTATTTCTTATTCTATTAGACATAGCAGAGATTTTAATTTAGCGTGATCTGATGAAATGTTAGAAGACCTTTTATTAATTGAGGATGTGTTCCCAGAATTTGATGCTGTTTTTGCAAGTGCAACACCTTATGCATATGCGACTTTGGCAGCGATTTTTCTTATTTTCTTCAACTTTCTTTTTAAATTAACCGCAGCACCGTTCCACTTTTGAGCTCCAAGTATCTACGGTAAAGCACCACTAGCATCTGTAACTTTCCTTTCTATTTTTTCAAAAGGAATGATTTTTTTTGCTTTAACAAAATTCTTATTTACATTATTCCACGCGTATTTCTATATTTTATTACCATTTTTTATTTTTGTAAGCGTATTAAGTGTTCTTTTTGGAATGATAGGAGCATTTGCGGAAAAAGGAATTAAACGTTTCTTTGTATATAGCTCAATGGGGCATGTAGGGTTTATGTTATTGGGGTTAAGCTTATCGACAAGAGAAGGTCTTTCAGCAACATTCCATTACTTACCTGTTTATATCATTACCTCATTTATTATGTGATTTATTTTATTAGATTTAGGTGAAGAAAAAAATGAATTAGTACATTTTTCTGTATTAAAAAATTCAAATTCATTACTAGCTTTAATTTTCTCACTAATTATTTTCTCAATGAGTGGAATTCCACCATTAGGAGGATTTTTTGTTAAATTAGATATTTTAGCAGCTGTTTTAGAAAGTTCTCGTTTTTATACCAATTTTTTACTCTTATTCTTTACTGTAGCAAGTTTTTTCTATTACTTAAGGGTAGTTAAAATTATTTTCTTTGACAGTAGTAATGATTTTGAAAGTAATAAATACCGTTCAGAGGAACGACTTTGAATGATTTCAGTATTGTTCATTATCTTGTTATTTTATCTTTTCTTGGTAGAAAAACCATTATTAGAAATCCAAATGCAAGCGTTATCAGCAATTCTTTAATTTTTCAACGGAAGGGAAGCATAATTAATAAATCTATTATCTAATTTACTTAATTTTTTAAGTAAAAAGGGCTTGTAACTCAGTTGGTTAGAGTATACGCTTGATAAGCGTAAGGTCAGTAGTTCAAGTCTACTCAGGCCCATATCTTTTTCATTACTAGACCGGATAACATAAGTGGCTAATGTAGAAGATTGCAAATCTTTTGATGGCAGTTCGATTCTGCCTCTGGTCTTTGAAATATATAAAAAGACTATAAGTTAACGGGGGTGTAGTTCAGATGGTAGAACAAATGCTTTGCAAGCATTGGGTCATCGGTTCGAGTCCGATCATCTCCAAAAATGAAATTTAAAAACTAAAATGAAATACTTATCATGAAAAGATAAAAAACGACGAGTTTTATTTTGTTCATATGAAGAAGGACGTGTTTTCTTAAAGGCAGTAGTTAAGAACATTTTTTTAAATGGTAAATTGCGTATGTCAGCATACTCTACATATACTCTTTTTCCAAGAGATGCCTCTATAACTCGAATCCATAATCGTTGTATTATGACAAATCGAACTCGAGGTATTTATACGAAATTTGGGTTATCACGTTTAATGTTCCGAAAATATGCCTGAAAAGGAAAGTTAACAGGAGTTAAAAAATCGAGCTGATAGAAGTTTTATCTTTTATACAACTACAATAGTACAAAATCCACAAACTAAAAACCAACAAAATAACTAATGCGCGATTTCTTAGGAGACTTAATTGTTCGTATTAAAAATGCACAAAGAGCACGCTTACCTGAGGTTATAATGCACCCTTATTTCCCGAAACACTACATAAAGATTTTACGTCTTCTTTACCGTGAAGGGTACATTCGAGGATTTAATGAGCAATGAGAGACCACAGAAGGACGAAACGTGATTAGAGTCCTATTAAAATATAGTTTACGAGGAGAGCCGATAATTGAAAATATTTTTGCTATCTCTAAGCCAGGGCGTAAAATTTTTGTTAATACAAAAACTTTATGACAACCTAAAGCAAGCAAAGGGATACTTATTCTATCTACACCAAAAGGTTACGTTGTAGATAGAGATGCGAGATTTTTAAATATTGGTGGTGAACTACTTCTTGGTGTTTATTAAGAAGACTTATTACTCCATAAAAACGCAAAATTTATAAATCCAATGATATCATGTAAATTAGATCCAGAGTTAAAATTAAGTTGATCGGGTAATAGTATTACTATTAACGGTCCTAAAGGTACTTTAATAAAAAATAAAACGGATATGGAGCTCCATACTGAAGATGGTATGCTTCATTTATGATCTACTACAAATTCATGTTTAGAAAATGCTTATTTTTCTTGACTACAACAACTTTTTATAGGAGTAACCAAAGGTTATAAACAAAAACTAAAATTAATGGGGGTTGGTTATAGAGCAACAGTAACTGACAACGAACTCACATTAAAATTGGGGTATAGTCATGAAGTTAAATATAAAATCCCAAGCGATATTATTATTACCCCATCAAAAAATAAAGGAGTGCTATTACTTATTCAAGGAACTGAACTTGATCGCGTACAACAAGTTGCAGTAGAAATTCGAAGATTCCGTGAACCAGATGCTTATAAAGGAAAAGGGGTCCACTATTATGGTGAAGTTTTACGTTTAAAAAAAGGTAAACGTGAAGGGAAATAATAAAACAAATAAAAATTAATTAAATATACAAAATGGAAGGAAATATCTATAAACCAAGATATAAAATAGCTTTTTTATCTAAAAATAAAATATGATCGTATAAAGATTCACGCCTTCGTCGATTTTTTAATATCCGAGGAAGAAAATTAGTACGACGTGGTCTTTTTAAACGATATGTTATTTCATTAAATACTATGAAATGAACAATTGCTCGACGATATATTAGACCATATATGCGTCGACGTAAAAGTGTGAAACGCAAGTATAAAACTGCGTTTTATAACAAGCAACAATTACGTAATTTCTACGGTGTATGTAAAGAAGAAGCATTCCGTAATTTTTTCAAAGCGCATTTATCAGGAATCACCCGAAGAAACGACTCCTTTTATAGTGCGTTAGAAAGACGAGCAGATATGTTTCTTTTTAGAACAAGACTTTTACCCACTATTTATGCAGCTAACCAGTATGTTAGACATCAAGGAATCTTATTGAACTATGGGTTGGAGAAATCTCCGAATGCTTTAGTACGACCAGGATATGTTTTAACTGTTCAACCAGAATATTGATCAATTTTTGCACGGGTTTTAGAACAACGCCTTTTTTACAGATGACATGGATATGGTCTCTTGCAAGAACGTTCTTTTTCTAGATTAAAAAAAAAATTACGTTGAATTTCTATCAGACGTAAATATTCTATGTTAAAAGAAAGACGTTTATTAAGAAAATTAGTACGACTTAGACGAGAATTACGTTCAACTAAACGAATTGCAATTTCCGAATATAAAAACTGACTCGAGGAATGAGGGAATCATTACGAAACAGCGCTAGAGGATCTCAAAGGCAATAAAGATCTTAAAGATAAATCTTCAACAGAATATTCTCCCGAAGTAAATAATGTGGTAGAGGAATTTTATAGTTTGGTAAAGGACTCTGAGATCACAAGTTCTGCGATTGTGTTTAACAAGAAAAGTCTTTCAAGGAAAAAAATGAAATCAAGATTAAAAATTAAAACATTGAAAGCAAAGTTAATTGAAAAAAAAAGAGAATGAAAAAGTTTAAATAAGAGAAAATTTTTATCTAAACTTCAGCTACAAAATTCCGTGTTACGTCGAAATAAAGTAAGAGTTTTGCAATTGAAAAATTTAAGCGCAAAGAAACAAAAAGACCCAAAATCTTATAATAAACGTGCTCTTAAACTAAACAAACAAACCAAATCTCGTACAAGACTAATGTTTATAAAACCACGCATTACTCAAACAATTAAAGGTAAATTAAAACGTCGTTGACGCGGGAGTGAAAGCATTTTCTTTAGAAGAATAACAAATCTAGTTAAAACATATCGACAAACTCTTTCTTTCTTCGGTAAACTAAAATTTATGGAAATACAGCATAAAATATCTCTTGGTGAAAAGGCCTTAGAAAAAAGCAATTCAAAAAGGCTTAAACACATAAGTGAAGGATTAAAATCACTTCGCGAAAAATATGTTCGTAGCATAAAACGAGAATTAAGATCAGCAGATGAAGAATTAAACGAGTACACAGAGAATCTAATTAAAAAAAGAGTAAGATATCATCGTTGAAAACAATGAATCTTTTTTAATAGAATGACACGTAAAATAGAAAAGAAAAGTGCGAGAAAAACACCATTGTACTATTTTATGATCAGAAAACGTAGAAAAGCAAGACGTAGAGTTTCAGTTCCACGTTTAAAAGGAGTACACTGATATACTCCAAGCTATATACATTTTGATTTTAAAACTATGCAATCAATTTTCTTACATCACCCGTTATCTAGAGAAATCCATTATTCTTTCAAAGGTTCTCTTGGTAAACTCCAAGCTTATTATAGCTCTAAAAATTAAGATGGAGAGGGCAGGACAAACTATCCAACAGTCATTCGTGGTAGAACGTACTGCCCCATCCAACAATCCTTACAGTGAAAAACGCAGGTATTTAGAATGAAGTGCTTTTAGGGATAATGATTATCAAATATTAAAAATTTCTAAAGAAGCTTATCTTAGCGAAGCTTTAGGTCTTAAATTAACATCAATGATGACTAGTGACGATACTCTTCGGAAACGATCACAAGAAAGAATTGAATGGCTTCATACTGCAGCTAGTCGTTGTGAAAATCTTATGTTTACTAGACAAGTAGAAAAAGATTATTTCCTTGAATTAGCTTCAAAAATAGATGTACCTATATTGCCCCAAGATGTTCAAGTTGTTAGAGAGCTAGCTAGAAGGGACTATGTCGAGAAACGTTTAGAAAGAGATGAGATTTATGCAATGGGGTCTTATTTTAAAGGAGAGTATTATGACCGTTCAAAACGTTTAGCCGTAATGAGCGATTCAGAGTTATATGAGGCAAATGTGCTAAAAAAAGTTTCAGTAAGTAGTGGCGAAAACTCTATACCTTCAACTCCTTCGAATTACTCCACCGCCTCTAATTCCTCTAATTCCTCTAATTCCTCTAATTCCTCTAATTCCTCTCATTCTTCTCATTCTTCTTCCTCAACCCCTTCAGCAGCAGGTGACGCGGCACCGTCTTCTTCAGACCCATGAGGCTTAGGGAAATTTGTTTTAGCGCTTATTTTAATCATCTTTGTTTATAAAGTAGGTTTTTCTATAGCGGATTATTTTTATCCAGGAACTAGTCAAAGATTTCATCTTTCGGTACAACAACACATTAACAACTATAAAACTTATTTAGGATACTCAAAATCAAGCGCACCGGATCCTTTACCAAATTCATCTGATACCACTAGCAGTACTAGTACTGTTACCACTAGCACTACTACTACTTTTAGCGAAAAAGATATTAAACCTCTTACAGGTGTTGATTTAATTGAAGATGAGTATATAAATTTAGATAATGAAACTTCTAAAGAGGACGGAATAAAAAAAAGTAAGAAATCGAGCTGATTAGGTTGGGCGTTAGCGGGATTAGCTGTAGGGGGCACAATTCTTGTTTATGTTGTAAGAAAAGGCTTTTAAAAACAAATATTATATTCTTATTAGATTTTATCGAGTGTTATTAGTCCTCTAATTACATGAGATTAAGTACGTTAATTCGTATTCAAAACTAGGATTTATTTAATTACACAGAAAAGGGGGTTACCTACAAATTAACATAATTGTTAATTTGTATCTCTTGATTCTGAATTTAAACGATTTTTCCTTTATAGTTCAAATAGGTATAAGTTAGTCTTACCATATTATTTTTAAATAGAATTATAAAGGTAAAGCTGGGTAACAAGCTTTACACAATGACACCCCTCATTAACGCTTTAAGTGAATTTAAATTAACAACCAGTAAATTACACGTCGCGGTTGCGCAAAATTGGCAATACGGGTTCCAAGATCCATATTCACCAATTATGGAAGGTATTATTAGTTTCCACGATGATCTTGTTATCTTCTTAGTTTTTATTGTATTTTTTGTTCTTTACATGCTCTATAGCATTGTACAAACTTTTAGAACCGATAACAAAAAAACAACACTTCCTGAGTATGCTAGTTTTGTGCACAACCCATCATTAGAAATTATTTGAACAATCATTCCAGCTTTAATTTTAGTTAACTTAGCGATTCCATCATTCTCACTTCTTTATTCAGTGGATGAGATCGTAGAACCAACATTTACTTTTAAAGTTGTAGGTCATCAATGATATTGATCATATGAAATCATGGGTGGAAATGAATTCTTAGAAACTGTATTAGGAGATAACGAAATCCAAGTAGAAGGAACTAGTTTTGATAGCTACATGTTAGCAGACGAAGATTTAAATTGAAAAAAAAAACACCATCATCGTCTTTTAACAGTAGATAATCACTTACCATTACCAATTAAAGAAAATGTAAGAGTACTCGTAACCGCAGCGGATGTTTTACATAGTTGAGCAGTACCTAGCTTAGGAGTAAAACTTGACGCTTGTCCAGGACGTTTAAATCAAACATCACTTTTTATCGAAAGAGCAGGGTATTACTATGGGCAATGTAGCGAACTTTGTGGGGTAAATCATGCTTACATGCCAATTGGAATCTTAGGGCTCAATATGAGAGGGTGAAAATTACCAACAGCGTTGGGGGAAGCTTTATTTTTAAGCGCATTAAGGGACGAAAGATCCTAAAAATAACAAAATAATAAATCTAATAAATATAATATTATTTTTACAACAACTTTTATTAAATTATTAAATGTTGATTAAAAAAACAGCAGTTCATCCGTTTCATATCGTAGATCCTAGCCCTTGACCTTATCAAGTAGCTTTCGCTGCTTTCCAAATGTTATTTGGGCTCACTTTGTACATGCACTATTTTGAAAAAGGGTTCAGTATTTTTATCTATGGTTTAATTGCAACCACACTCGGGGCATCTCTTTGATGACGAGATATCGTACGTGAAGGTACTTTCGAGGGGCAACACACAACCGTAGTTCAACACGGACTCCGTTTCGGAATGGTGCTCTTTATTGTTTCAGAAGTTATGCTTTTTTTTGCATTTTTCTGAGCATTTTTCCACAGTTCATTAAATCCAGTACCTCAAATTGGAGCAGTATGACCACCTAAAGGTATTGAAGTAATTAATCCTTGATTAATTCCATTATTAAATACAACACTTCTCTTAACATCAGGTGCTTCTTTAACATGAGCGCATTCTGCTTTAATCGGGGGGTATCGTTTAGAAGCAATAGCAGGATTAATTATGACTATTGCTTTAGCAACAATTTTTACATGTTTTCAAGCTTATGAGTATGTAAATGCCCCATTTGATCTCTCTGACGGTATTTATGGATCAACATTTTACATGTTAACAGGGCTTCACGGGTTTCACGTTATTGTAGGAACTCTATTCTTAGCTGTAGCACTTTATCGTTTAGTAGAACATCATTTTACTGTAACTAACCATATTGGATTTGAAGCAGCCGCATGATATTGACATTTTGTTGATGTTGTTTGAATTTTCTTATTCTTAGCGGTGTATACTTGAGGTGAAGGAATTTCTAATAATTAAATGAAAAAACCTATTGTTCCTAATTTAAAAATAAATCAACTAAAGGAAAACGTCCCTTTAACAAAGGATAATCTTATTGTTATAAAACCCGACAGTACTAATATTAAACTTAATAGATCGTTATCTGAAATATCGGCCATATCTCGAAGACCTTCAGGATCCTCAGAATCTTCATTTTTAATATCTCCAAGATCTTTAGATTTAGAAGGAACAGGGAACTCAGGGAACCCAGGAGGTCCAGGAGACCCAAAAGACCCCAAATCTTTTTTTCAGATACTGGTTGATAATATAGATAGGTTTGATAATTTTTTAAAGATTATTTTAGGGGAAGGGAAAACGCGAGACGCGGTATGAGGTTTATTAATAGGACTTATTTGCCTAGCAATTACTGTAGTATTTTATGAGAGTCTAAAGATACTCCCGTACACTCAATTTGGTGGATTCT
>JACCDY011220447.1_pt1 | contig 11656 bp, 6 predicted proteins | sample 7446391 | NCBI WGS metagenome assembly JACCDY01 (sample SAMN15323451, study PRJNA562643) | freshwater metagenome | isolation source: river surface water | place: USA:Blue River Watershed | collected 2017-08-18
GAATATTATATTTAGTAAAATAAGCAGTTGTTTTGTATTGATTTGATATTTCTAATTCTTTCATTTAATGTTCATATAAAATACGTAATGCAGGAGATTGACATCTACCCGCAGATGTTGTTTTATTTCCTGTAAAATTCCAAACATATGGAGAAATAGTATAGCCGATTTTATAATCTAGCATTTGTCTAGTTTTTTGTGATTCAACAATATTCATATTTAAAATAGTTGGGTTAGATAATGCATGTTGAATCGATGGTTCTGTAATTTCATTAAATAGAATTCTTTTTGTTTTAGTAATATCTAATTTAAAAACATCACAAATATGCCAAGCAATTGCTTCTCCTTCACGATCATGATCTGTTGCTAATATAATGTCTTTTTTAGGTATATTTTTTAATGATTTTTTAAGATATTGTATATTTTTTTTAATAGGTGCATAAATTGGTTCATTGGATTGAATAGTTTCAAGGGTTCTAATATGGCCACAAGAAGCAATACATTGAATACCGCTGTATTTTTCAATCAATTTACATTTAGAGGGTGATTCTACAATTATGATCATTTAATATTTATTATTTTTATATTTTAAAATATTTTAATTAAAATATAAAATTTATATATGGAATATAGAAAATCTTATGGGTTTTTAAGTAATTTAGATCTAGTATATCTAAAAAAAGAAGAAGCAGATGATCTATATCTCCGTAAGAGTGACCTCCCGACTGGTTTATCAGGATTTTCAGGATTAACTGGATATACCGGACCAACCGGACCAAGAGGATTAATTGGAAATAGAGGATTTACAGGAGTTAAAGGATCTACAGGACCGACTGGATATACTGGTAGAACAGGACCTACTGGAACTAAAGGAGATACCGGATTTACTGGGTATAGTGGTTCTACTGGTAGAACAGGCCCTACAGGAACTAAAGGAGACACAGGATTAACTGGATCTACAGGATCGACTGGATATACTGGTAGAACAGGACCTACAGGAACTAAAGGAGACACTGGATTAACTGGATCTACAGGATCGACTGGTTATACTGGTAGAACAGGATCTACAGGAACTAAAGGAGATACAGGATTAACTGGATCTACAGGATCGACCGGTTATACTGGTAGAACAGGACCTACTGGTAGTAAAGGAGATACAGGATTAACTGGATCTACAGGATCAACTGGGTATACTGGTAGAACAGGATCTACAGGGAGTAAAGGAGATACAGGATTAACTGGGTCTACTGGATCGACTGGTTATACTGGTAGAACAGGACCTACTGGTAGCAAAGGAGACACTGGATCAACAGGATCTACAGGATCGACTGGTTATACAGGCAGAACAGGACCTACTGGTAGCAAAGGAGATACTGGATTAACAGGATCTACAGGATCGACTGGTTATACTGGTACTAAAGGAGATACAGGATTAACTGGATATACTGGATCAACCGGTTATACTGGCAGTAAAGGAGATACAGGTTCTACTGGTTATACTGGAACTAAAGGAGACACTGGATCAACCGGTTATACCGGAAGTAAAGGAGATACTGGATCTACTGGTTATACTGGAACTAAAGGAGACACTGGATCAACCGGTTATACTGGAAGTAAAGGAGATACTGGATCTACTGGTTATACTGGAACTAAAGGAGATACTGGATCTACTGGTTATACGGGAGACACAGGAGTAACAGGATCAACTGGTTATACTGGAACTAAAGGAGATACTGGATCAACCGGTTATACTGGTGATACAGGAGTAACAGGATCTACTGGTTATACTGGAAATAAAGGTGATACTGGATCAACTGGTTATACTGGTGATACGGGAGTAACAGGATCTACTGGTTATACTGGAAGTAAAGGAGATACTGGATCAACCGGTTATACTGGTGATACAGGAGTAACAGGAGCAACCGGCTATACTGGAACTAAAGGAGACACTGGATCAACTGGTTATACTGGTGATACAGGAGTAACAGGAGCAACCGGCTATACAGGTGAAACCGGCTCAACCGGTTATACTGGTGAAACTGGTTATACTGGAGAAACCGGCTCAACCGGTTATACTGGTGAAACTGGATCAACTGGTTATACTGGAGAAACCGGATCAACTGGAGAAATTGGATCAACTGGTTATACAGGTGAAACAGGATCAACCGGCTATACAGGAGAAACTGGCTCAACTGGTTATACTGGAGAAACAGGTTCAACAGGTTATACAGGTGAAACAGGTTCAACAGGTTATACAGGTGAAACCGGCTCAACCGGCTATACTGGAGAAACAGGTTACACCGGTGAAACCGGCTCAACAGGCTATACTGGAGAAACAGGATCAACAGGTTATACTGGAGAAACAGGATATACAGGAGAAACTGGCTCAACTGGTTATACTGGAGAAACAGGTTCAACCGGATATACAGGAGAAACAGGATCAACCGGATATACTGGACCATTAGGAACCGGTTCAACCGGTTATACAGGTGAAACAGGTTCAACAGGTTATACTGGAGAGACAGGGGCAACCGGTTATACAGGTGAAACAGGATCAACCGGTTATACAGGAGAAACAGGTTCAACAGGATATACAGGACCATTAGGAACTGGATCAACCGGTTATACAGGTGAAACAGGCTCAACAGGTTATACTGGAGAAACAGGATCAACTGGATATACTGGAGAAACTGGTTCAACCGGATATACAGGTGAAACAGGATCAACTGGATATACTGGTCCTTTAGGAACTGGTGATACTGGATCAACCGGTTATACAGGTCCAACTGGAGGATATGTTGCTCCATCTTATTTGTTAACTATTAATTCTACATCTCAAACTTATGTTGCAGCAAACAAACCAATTATATTAGGAAATATAATATCATCTATTGGAACAGATATAACTGCACCTACTAATGCATCATTTACTATTAGTCCACAAGGAACATATAAACTTACTGCAACGATTAATAAAGTATCATCTACTGCTGCTAGTAAATGTGATTTTCAATGGTATAACATAACAACAGCTTCATATATTGGTACAATTGGTCATTTAGAAGAATCCACATCTACTGCTCATGCTGCAGGAACTGCAGTTATGATTGCTATCGTAACGCCAACCATTACAACTTCATATGAATTAAGAACAGCAGCAGTTTCAACTGGTACTATTACAATTGATCCAAGTTATGTATCAGTAGAAATTAGTAAAATAGCAGGATATGTTCCTGCATTAGATGGTAAAACAGGACCAACAGGTATGACCGGACCATTAGGAACTGGCCCAACCGGTTATACTGGAAGAACAGGATCAACAGGGTTTACAGGAAGGACTGGATCAACCGGATATACAGGTATTACAGGACCTACTGGCCCAGATTCATCCGCAATTAAAGCATCCAATAATATATGGGATGGTACAAATACTTTTACAAATACATTAACAGTTCCTTCTACTATTTATTCTTATAGTCCTTCAACTAGCCAAACATTATTTTCAACAAATACTGGAAATATTTATATAGGTAATTCTTTATCAACTACTGGGGAATTATATATATATGGAAGATCAAAAATTAACATAGGCAATAATATGGTAGGTGGAAGATTAGATATTGGACAAAATGTAAGCGGTGGATATATATATATAGGAATTAATTCACTAAATTCAGATATAATAATTGGTCCTCAAGCTGGAGATGTTGCAGATAATACATCCCTAACCTTATATCCAGGTAAAAGTGGATTAGTTAGTATAGGGACAAATATACAAAATGGAAGTATTACTATTGGAAATACTAATCCACTTACTAGATCAGGTATTAGAATGTATGGCGACGATATAAATATAGGTACTATTAATTGTAATACTTTACTTATAGGAGAAAACACTACATCAATTACTTTACGCGGAGATTTAACATTCGAAAAATACATATACAATCCAATCAATTTCACTGGACGAACATTAGGTACTGTATATACAAATTCAAGTACTAATCCAATGTTTGTTTCAATTGTAGTTTTAAACGTAAATACACTCTATTATGCTAATGTTGGATTATATATTGGTCAAATTTCTAGTATGATTTATACTATTCCAAGTTACTATGTATCAGTTGCACCTAGTTCTAATTCTACACTTACTGCAATTGTACCTTCAGGCTGGAGTTATGAAATAATTAATCAAAGTCCTGCTCTAAATGTTAAAATAAGTAATTGGTGGGAAACCATATAAGCAGCAATTCCTCTTAACTAATAATTCATATTTTTTATAAAAAAAATATAAATTTAACCAAGAATCATTTTAATCGGATTCATGCTCGGGACATGTTTCATCGTAAAATTCTTTTCATTAATCACGATTAATTTATCATTTAAATCATGATTGTTTACATTGGATGCTTCATACAAGGATGTATAATCTGCAATAATACTATTCAAAAAGACTAACCCTTTTGTTTGTCGTCGTTTTCGATCTAATTTTAACATGGATGATATCTTTACTCCTAATAAATAATATTCACGATGTGATAATAATTCAACTTCACTTCTCTTCTGTATTTGCAAAAATAATTCTACCGATGAAATAATTGCACACATCAATGATATTACACTATTGATTCCACTTACAACTGTTTGTGTATGAATGAATGCAGATAATCCAATGGCTAATATACTATTTACAGATGATAATACAATCAATGGAACTCTAAAATAAATCAATTGACCAACTAATACTAAATATACTTGTTTATGATAATCACTCATGACACTACAATTATAATTAATTTCTTCTAAAATACGTTCAATGTCATTGCTCCATTCAGTTTCAATATCACTTAATGTTTCAGAATGATCCGATTGTATATCATCTAAAAATTTATCAGAATCTTTTTCTTTGTCTTTTTTGAAAAAAAAATCAGTGACAGATGGTTCTTTTTTCATTTTAGGTGTTTTTAATTCTTCTTGAATATCATTTTTCAAATTTGTTTTAATTTTTACAAGTTCATTCATTAGAGGTCGATCTTCATTTACTAAATTTAATCGACGAACTGATTCTTTTAATTTAGATTCATTTTCTTCACTCATATATATATTTAAATATAATTTACCAAAGATAAATCACTTTGTAATATTTGAGTTGTACTCATTCGTATGAACCATTGGTAGTTCAATTGGGATAATAATTGTTTATAGGGAATCAATACACCATAGATAGTTGGTAATAATTTTAAATCTCTTTTAGTAGATAATAATTCACCTAATAATACAGGTGATTTATCACATCGTTTTACTCCAATGTAAGTTGAATCCATCAATGTAATACGATATTCTAAGTGTTTATTCGTTAACCATAAATTAACATCTCCATTAAAATCAGATTGAGATGTTAAATCTTGATTGTATAATTTAGTTTCATAATTAACTAATTGTTCCATAAGAGGATGATATTTAACACATCCCATCATGGTACAATCTGGAAGAAAGGGTGATTTCCCAGCAGATACACTTGAATTTATATTTTCAATGACAAAAATATCATACATTTGAATGCCTGTGTAATATAAATCAATTAAATTACGGGTACATAGAAACGAACATGGGATTGACATTCCGCCATATTCATATAATAATTTATGGATACCGAGTTGAATGAAATGGTCTTTGATAGGGTCAGTTAAGAAATTAAATTTAATGTCCCAATTAGGTAATAAAGTAGAAAATGAATCTTGATTGATTAAAAGAATATTAAAAGAAGTACCACAATGATCCATGATACGTTTAAGAGTAATGTATAAATAAGGTTGATTTAATTCATTTGTATTTCTAGAATAAAAATCTTTCCAATTACGAGAATTAATGTGATGCGGAACAAATATCCAAAGTATAGGTTTAGATGGTTCTAAATGTTCACGATCAACACAATAAGGTTTTAAAAGATGATGATTATGATAGGTTGGTTTGCTTACATGTTGGATTGAATAACTAATGATAATAACGATGATACAAAAAATAAAAATATTAGTATAATCACTCATATATATTTAGAATAACATAATTAATTCATTGGTAAAGAATAATAATTCAATGGAATGTTCATGAAGTTGATTAAAAATGCATATATATTTACAAATAATTTTAATGATTTTATATTTTAATTGATCAGGTAAAGAACAACATTTAATAAATAAAAAATAATTATCTAAAATATCGATATACGAATAACCGTTTTCATAAAAATATTGAATCAATTGAAATGCTTCTTGTGTGTTTTTATCTTGAACCAATGAATTAAATAATTCTAATTTTGAGAATTGAATGGTAGTACATACATTTTCTATTTTGATTAAATCAATGGGTTCGTTTAACAATTTAAATTTTTCTAAATAATTTACCATAATACGAACCGAATGATTGGATAAATGTAATAAAAATTCAATGGCTTCTGGTGTCATTTCAATATTTTCTTGAAGAATGATTTTATTTAAAATCGAATGTAAATGAGATTGGGTTAATGTTTGTAATCGAAATGTAATTAATCTAGATTGTAACCCTTCTACAATTTTTTGAGTATTATTTCCAGTTAAAATAAAATGAATGTTTTTGTATTTATCAATGAAATTAATAAAAATTTGTTGAATTTGTTCATTGAAAACATCAATGTCATCGATGATAACCATTTTCTTTTTGTTAGGAATCGTACATGTAGTTTGACAAAAATATTTAAAGTCAGTACGATAGTATTGTATTCCTTGTTCCTTAAGGCTATTGATGTATAAAATATTATCATTGGATACATGAAAATTAAAATATTCTTTGATCAATATTTTAGTTAACGTTGATTTTCCGGTACCTGAATCACCAATTAATAAAACATTTAAATTATCTAATTGAATTAAGTTTCTAAAAATAGATAATAAGGTAGGATCCATGATAAAATCATTTAAAGTAGAAGGTTTATATTTGGATAAAAAGGTTTTATTCATGTTTATTTAAGCCTTATTGCTATTTATTTAATTCATTTTGATTTGTCGTTTATTTAAACAGATATAATATCTTTTAAATTAATATGGGTGAATCATATTATAAACTATTAAATGTACCAGAAAATGCAAGTATAGATGAAATCAAAAAAAATTATCGAAAATTATCCTTAGAATTTCATCCAGATCGTCCAAATGGTAACGCTGAAAAATTTAAACAAATCAACGAAGCGTATGAAATTTTATCCAATCCACAAACTAGGCAGCAATATGATATGAGTGTATTACATCCTCAAATGAATCAAATGCCTCCAATGGATCCATTTTTTGATATCTTTTTTAATGGTATGAATTTAAATCATGGATTTCATGGAATGAATATCAATGGAATTAATATATCACAACTATTTAAACCTGCTCCTATTGAAGTAAATTTTAATTTAGATTTTGAAAAATCATTCAATGGATGTTCTATGCCACTCACTATCAATCGAAATGTTGGACCAAATCATGTAGAACATGAAACGATTTATGTAGATATTCCACAAGGAATTGATAATGATGAAATCATACAAATTCCAAACAAAGGGAATAAATCACCTGATGGAAAAATGATAGGAGATATACATTTACGAATTAAATTAGAACAACACTATAAAAATTTTACACGGAAAGGATTAGATATATTGTATACACATACCATTACATTAAAAGAAGCATTATGTGGATTTGATATTGATTTTGAATATATGAATCAACAAAAATTTAAAATACATAATCATGATCATATTATATCACCTGAATATAAGAAAGTCATTCCCAATTTAGGGTTTATACGAGGTGATAAACGTGGAAATTTAATCATTCATTTTAATATTGTATTCCCTACACAATTAACTAGTGAACAAAAAACAGCAGTTTCTTGTTTATAATTCATTTTATATTATATGTATAAAATGAATTTAACCTATTCTGGATATAAATACACTATTGATTGAAATCGTCAATGTACCAGATGAAATTGATCCTGCTGTTGCCGATATATACCCTGCATAATAATTTGTATTACCTGAAATGGTTTGAAATATACCTGTACAACTAAATACTCTACTTTCGGTTTGTCCTGTAAAAGATGTATCATTTGCGGTTGTAGTATTTAAAATAACTTCGGTTGCAGATGCTAATGTCATAGGTAAAGAAGATTGAGTCGCATATCCAACATTATAGTTAAGTGAAGATACATTTAAATTTGAACCATAAACTTCTACATTCAATTCAATTCTATATATACCAGTTGGCAATATAATAGGTGGAGTAGTATCACCCGATTGAGGACTAAACACAATATTAGTATTATTGTCAGTTACTGTAGCTGATCTAGTCGTGGTGGATGATATGAAATATCCAAGTTGTTCCATCATTGATGGGGCACTTGTAGATAATCGTATTGGATTTCCAAATGTAACTCCTCCACTAACTCCATATATAGTTGTTGTTCCTGTCATAGATGATGATCCAATTGTTATATCAATTGGTCTAAGTTTACCTATTGTAATACTTCCTCCTGATATTGTTCGACCAAGTTCTATAGGTCCTCTAACAACATCAAGATATATAGCTGAAAAATTTGTACTAGTTGAATTTCCAATATAAACATTTGTACCATTTGAATTTCCTATTAAAATATTACCAAATGCAGCAAGAGTTAATCCTTGTGTTGCATTTCCTCCTACGTTTATATAGGTAGGAGCATTACCAGCTGTTCCAATGTTTATAGTAGAATTTCTCAAATTATTACCAATATTAATTGTCCCACCTGAAATACCTGATCCAACATTGATAGTACCACCAGCAACCGTTAAATTTGTACCCAAATTTACAGTTCCAGAAACACCACTAAACAAATTAAGCCCGGCATTAGATAGCTTACCACTATTCCCAATTGCTATAGCCCCACCAGTTGAACTTGTGCCTAGATTTAATGCACCCGACATATTGCTACCGATATTGATATTATTTTTTGTACGTATATCTATATTTCCTATCATATTTGCGTTATTTCCAATAACAATACTAGCAGTTCCTGAAATAGTTGTACCAATATTAATACTACCTAAAACAGTATCAATAAATAGATTTGCAACTGAACTAGCAACCGAAAAATTACCAAGTTGTATACTAGCATTACCGGTTGATCCAATATTAATATTTCCTCCAGATAAACCAGTTCCTATATTAATGGTTGCTCTACTAGAATTGGCTCTAGTCCCAATATTTATAGTTCCACCTGATATATTTGTACCTATACTTATTGATCCACTAACTCCACTATAAATAACAGTATTAGAATTAGATAAGTTATTGATATTACCAATAACAACATTAGTGTTTGATATAGCACTACCTATATTTATAGCAGATGGGTTACTAGTCGAAGTACTACATATATTAACACTTCCACCGGATATACCATTACCAATATTAATATTACCAGTATATGCATTTAATACAGTATTTCCAGTTGAATTAATATTATCACCAATAATAACCGAACTTCCAGATTTAATATTTACATTTCCATCCATATTATAACTACCAATATTTATCCCACCTGGGTTATTTGCATCTCCAATATTAATTTGTCCACCTGATAGATTTGTTCCAATAATTATATTTCCACTTTTACCACTAAAAATTTCAAAATTACCAGATTCTGTATTATTATAATTACCAATGATAATATCTGAATTTATTATACTTTGACCTATATAAATTGGTCCTTTAGTATTTAGATTCATTATTCCTGACATATTATTGTTTCCTATATTCATATTTCCACCTGATAAATTAGTGCCAATGTTTACATTTCCTGAACTACCACTGTACAAATTAAGATAAGAATCAGAATTATTTTCAGAATGTCCAATATTGACAGCATATGGATTACTAGTTAGACTACTACATATATTTAGATATCCACCTGACATATCACTACCTATAACAATACTACCAGTATATGTTTTTAAATTTATATCTCCAGCTGATGTACTATTTCCAATAGTAATAAATCCATTAGAGTTAATATTTACATTTCCATTCATGTTAGAACTACCAATAGTGATATCATTTGGATAACTATTAAAACTAGTACATATACTTACGCTTCCACCGGATATCTCATTACCAATATTAATACTACCCGTATATGTTTTTAATTCAATATCTCCAGATGATGTAGTATCTCCAATCGTAATAAATCCATTCGATTTAATATTTACATTTCCGTTCATGGTAGAATTACCAATATTTATTTCACCTGGATTATTTGCATCCCCAATATGAATTTGTCCACCTGATAAATTAGTGCCAATGTTTATATTACCTGTTGTATTCAAATTTCCAATATTTAAATTTCCAGTACCGATCGACCCTGTAGATATATCACGTGTTGTATAAATATTATCAGTATATATATTACTTGCATCAATGAATGTACTACGTAATGCAGTAGTAAATGATTTAACCCCACTAATATCTTGTGCTGTATCAAGTGTTACATAATTGGACAATGCACTACTAATATCAACAATTGTTCCAGCTGGACCAGTAACTCCTGTTGGTCCAATTTGTGTATACATGACTTGTTGAACCGTTGCAATTACTGATGGAATAGCTGGGCGAGTTGGGCTTGTTTGTGATGGTGCTGCTAATAAGAATAGATTGGGATCAGAAGAAAACCATTTAATTGCAAATGTATCGTTTGCATTTAATTTTGTCATAAAATTCCATGCAGCTACAGTAGGTGAACCTGATGCAGAACCATTTAATACAATGGCTGTATTTGAATCGGGTATATCTGAACCATTTGTATAAAACCATATATCAATTACACTAGTAGATCCACCGATTTTATTAACTTGAGCAGAAAATTGTATGTTATAAACACCATCATTCAATACTTGTAATTGGGTATAATTTGTACCAGACAAATCTGCTAGTACAACCCCAGAATTATTAGAATCAAAATGATTGTATGTCATTGTATTCACTTCTCCTGCTACTATATTATTTTGACTAACATCTGACCAAAATGATCCCCAATAACCTAATGCTCCTCCTGCTCCAGTTGGACCTTGAATTCCAGTATAACCGGTTGCTCCTGTTTGTCCAGGTGGTCCACCTCTTCCTGTAACACCAGTATACCCAGTTGAACCAGTATATCCAAATGGTCCAGTTTCTCCAGTATAACCTGTTGCTCCTGTATCACCTTGTATACCTGGAGATCCATTGTCTCCTTTATCACCAGTATAACCAGTTGCTCCTGTATCACCTTGTATACCGGGTGCTCCATTGTCTCCTTTATCACCAGTATATCCTGTTGCTCCTGTATCACCTTGTATACCTGGAGATCCATTGTCTCCTTTATCACCAGTGTACCCAGTTGAACCAGTATATCCAAATGGTCCAGTTTCTCCAGTATAACCAGTTGCTCCGGTATCACCTTGTATACCTGGAGATCCATTATCTCCTTTATCACCAGTATATCCAGTTGCTCCCGTATCACCTTGTATACCTGGAGATCCATTGTCTCCTTTATCACCAGTATAACCTGTTGCTCCTGTTTGTCCACTTTCTCCTGTATATCCAGTTGCTCCTGTTTGTCC
>JACCDY010227781.1_pt1 | contig 11654 bp, 6 predicted proteins | sample 7446391 | NCBI WGS metagenome assembly JACCDY01 (sample SAMN15323451, study PRJNA562643) | freshwater metagenome | isolation source: river surface water | place: USA:Blue River Watershed | collected 2017-08-18
CCGGTTGAGTCGGCAAGCACCAGCTGATCACCTTCCCGGCTCCAGCGGAAAGGTCCTTCGGCGTCGAAAGCCAGCGGCGAGGAGGCTGCCTCCGCGGGGATGAAGCGTACCGAGGCGCGCCCATTCGCGGACTCCATGCCCAACGAGCCGGACAGCGGTGCGGCACCCTCCCCGAAAACGAACCTCGAGGATCCCAGCGTTGCCTTGATCTCGGGCTTTTCTGGTGTTCCTCCCGCACGGATTTCTCCGGCCAGCGTTCCGGAGCAGGAAATCCTCTGCCCCAGCAACTCCGCAAACTCCCCGGCACCCAATCCCTTGAGCCGGAGAGCGACCGAGAGGGGCTCCCCCATGGAGAGAGTCCGGGCAAGGGACAACCCGCGCCACAGTCCGGGAAGATCAAGAGGCACCGAAAGTTCCCCATTGGCCACGGGATCCGCCACCCCGGTGCGCGTTGCCGTGATCGCCTTCACCTCCAGACGTTTGGAGGATGCATCCACGAGGCAGGAAAGTTTCAGGTCTTCCTGCTGCAGGGATGCCTTGGTAAGGCGGAGGGAGCCTGGTGCGTAGGTTCCCTCGAAAGCTCCCGTCATTCCAGCGGCAGTCCAGACGCTGACCCAATCGGCGACCTCCGCGCGGAACGATCCGGTATGCCCCGCCGCGGATCCGCGTCCTTCCCATGTCCCGTTCACGGTAGCGGCGCCAAAGGCCATCGACTCCGCCAGCCCGAGACGTGAGAGGAGGCGCGTCATGTTGCCGACCTTGAGACGGGCCGATCCCTCGTAGGAGTGGGGCCGGTTGTTCTGGATCGAGCCCGAAGCGGAGAGGGTGTCTTCCCCGCTTGCGGCTTCCAGTGTCGTCAACCGCGTCGTTTCACCCTCAAAGAGAAGCGCGGCCTTGAGCCAATCGACCGGCTGGGAGCGGATCGTCATGCCGCGGCCCGTGACGTTGCAGTACCCCTCGGCCCTGTTGTCGGCACCCTTGATGCTTCCCTCGAGCCAAAGTCCGCCCGAGAGCTGGCCGTACTCGGGACCCACCAGCGAAGCAAGGGCGGCGGCATCCTGAAGGTCTGCGTGAAACGTGGCGGAAAAGGGGGCCCTGAGCACCGAGCGCCAATCGCCGGGAATCGTGCTCCTTCCCTCGGCGACCACCTCGTTCTCGTCCTGACGCAGCACCAGATCGGAAAGGGCGAGCGTCCTCCCGGTCAGCGTGGCGGCCAACCGGAGCGAATTCCACCCGAGTCCCTGCCATCGGACGTCATCCGCGACGATCCTCAGCGAGGCGTCGGCATCAACCGGGCGGGCAGGATTGCCACGGAAGGAGAACTTCCCCTGACGGATTCTCCCGGTCGTGCCGCTCCCGTCCTTGGAAACCAAGCCGGTCAGCGACTCCAGCGGAAGGTTCTCGCCGACCACGGTCACCTCCAGGCGATCCGCTTCCCGGCTGCTCTCCCATGCGCCGTCACCGCGAAGCATGCCCTTGCCGACGCGACCGCGCCACCCGAACTCGACGCCCTCCCTCAACATCGTGCAGCGCAGATCCGCGAGCTCAAGCGTCTTGTTCAGCGTCAGGCGACCTAGCCGCAGGGTAGCTCCGTTCCACAGGGCGTCGGTCTTGGCAGCGGAAAAGACATGGTGCGCCGTCCCGAGGTCGAACACCGCGGAGCGGTAGGAAATCGTCCCGGGCCATTGGTGGGGAAGCGTGGCGGCGAGCCCATCGATCTGCATGCGGAAATTCTCCCCGATCACGATCACGTCCAGCGACGACGCTTGCATCGCTCCGGGCAAAAGACCCGCCGGCAGAAACGGCTTGGTGCCGGCGGTCGCCAAACCCTTGGAAGGCGTACCCGTCGCGGAATCCCCGCGGACATCAAGCAGCAGATGTCCCTTCCCGCACCGTGCCTCGCGAAAAACGCCGGCGCGCCGGTTGCGGAAGGAAAGCAGCAGATCGCTCAGCGGCGCGAGCCTGACCGAGACGGAATCGCATTTGAGACTGCTGCGATGGCCGGCGGGTCCGAACGACCACCGGAGATCCCTGGCCTCGATCCATCCCTGCCCGACGAAGGAGAGCTTCTTCATCTCGAGCGCCTCCCCCTTCCACCACGCGGCGACATGAAGCCCGGTGCCGAGAACGCCGCAGAACAACGGATTGAAGAACACCCATCCCAAAAAGAGGAGCGCAAGGATTCCCAAAGAGATCCAGGCGGTGGGCGTGCCCGACCGCGCAGGCAGGTGTTCCTGTTCAGTCTCGATGGGGTCGCCTGGGGACATGGGATGGAATCAGTGGCCTGACACTATGCCCGTTTTTTTCAGCAAAGACCCGATAAATTCTCCCCGGAACGTCATGCCCCGGAAAAGATACAGGCCGCCGCACCAAAGGTACGACGGCCTGTTGTTCCCCCCAGAACAATCTTTCGATAAGCAGATCTTATAGGTTTTGCCCGGATGTGCAACATCTTTTTTCAAAAATTCGCTATGCCTGCGTTTTCCCTTAAGACCCTCTGCGGGAAAGCCTTCCCCCGGCTCCGGTCACTCTGTTCTTAAGGCGGCCGAGGGAGCGACCCGGGCGGCTCTCCAGGCTGGGAAAAGCCCTGCCGCAAAGGAAGTTGCAACCATCCAAAGCGGCAGAAAAGCCAGTTCCGCCCAAGGATAGGTCAGATCGATACTCCATCCGAAAAATGCCTTGTTGATCACCCACGTGAGCACCAACGCCAAGGCGGAACCGCTCACCAGTCCGATGCCGCTCGAGAGTGCCCCGATCACACCCGCCTCCGCCAAGGTGATGCCTGCGATCTGCGAAAAGGATGCCCCCATGGCGCGGAGTACACCGATGTCGCGCGATCGTTCCATCACCAGGATTCCCAGGGTCAGCATCACCCCGCCCACGGCGACCGCTATCGAAATGGCGCGGAGCACGGACGTCACGGCGAAGGTCTGGTTGAATATCTCGAGGATCCTTTCACGGAGCGATCTGTTGCCGTAACAGACGAAGGCCTCACCTCCACCGAACGCCTCGACGAACGATTTCCTCTCCTCCTCCATCTCGGCGGACGTCGTTCCCTTGCGGAAAGCGATCGCCAGTGAATGAACGCCGGGGTCTCCCCACGATTTCCTGAAGACCTTCTCTCCGATCAGCGCAATCCCGCGGTCGCGCGTGTAGTCGCGGTAGATCCCCAGCACCCGGAATGACTCGGGGCCGTGCGGTGAGACGATTGCAAGCGTTCCTCCTCCGGCCAAGTTCAACCGCCGCGCCAGACTCTCCGACAGGGCGATGCCTTCGCCGCGTTCCAGGGCGGCGTTTTTTTGCCGTGAGTCACCGTCCAAAAAATCGATCTCCCCTCGTGCAGGCCCCGCAACGACGCCGAGCGTCACCTGATCCCCTGCCGTTGAGCGTGCCTCGACTTCCCGGAACGTGCCCACGGAGGCGACCCGCGGGCGGGAGGCCCACCATGCCGCCGCAGTTCCCGGCAGCGTGTGGACCAGGCCCAACACCTCGTTCGCGGCGGGTGCAATGAACAGGTCGGCGGTGAGCGTCCGTTCCGTCCATGCAACCACGCTCCCCCGGAAGGAGTGGATCATCACGCTGATGCCGACGGTCATGGCGACCGCGGCCGCAAGGGCGGCGACCGTGGGCGCGGTGCGGTGCAGCGATCTCATCGACTGCTCGAGCGCGATTCTCGTCTGCGTGGCGGCGGCTCCACGATGGCGCAACGCCGCGCAGCACATCCCCGCGGTGTACGTCATGACAAGCGGGACCGTGAGGGAGAAGCCGGCCAGCACGCAGAAGGCCGCGCCGAATCCCAGCACGGAGGGGCCGCCATGCAGGGCGATCACGGAAAGAACGGCTGCGGCCGCGAGCATGAGGCATCCCTGGCGAAAAAGTTTTGCGGAAGGCATCGTGAAGACCTCGCGGGCCGCTCCAGGATGGAGGACCCTGGTCGGATCGACCGCGGACGCCTGCAGCGCGGGGATCCATCCGGCCACCAACGAGGCGCCCGTTCCCGCGATCAGACCGGCAAGCGCCTCGGTCCACGTGGGCAGCCCCCCGTGCGCATCGACCGGGAGATAAAGGGCGGTGACGGTCTGCGCAACCGGCGCGGCGAGGATGCCCGCCAGCAACGGCGCCAGGAGCAATCCGATCACCGATCCGGCAAGCCCCACCACACCCGCCTCCGCGAGGATGATCCTCAGGATCGTGCCGCGTGCCGTCCCGACCGCGCGAAGGATGCCCAGTGACACGCGGCGCCGCACCACGGCGGCGGCGGCGGCATTGCCGACAAAAAACATCCCCACCAGGAGCGAGACCAGGCTGAGCGCGGTGAGGTTGAGTCGGAAAGCGGAAAGCATGATGTCGACCTGCTTGGTTCGCCGCGCCGGCGCGTCGACGGAAACATCGGCTGGCACCATGGCGCGGAGTGCGGCAGTCACCGGTGCGCGGTCGGCGGGAGTCCTGAGGCGGATCAGGATTGCCGAGAGGTATCCGGGTGTCCCGAGCCACTCCTGCGCAGCCGCCAGATCCATCGCGGCAACCCGGTCACCCTCTCCCTCGCCGACCATTCCGCCCTTCACGCCGGGACGGATTGTCATGCGGCGCGGCGATCCGGGACCCTGGATGCGCACCGTCTCGCCCGCGGAGATTCCATGCCGGGAGAGAAACCCGCGGGTGACTCCGAGGAGGTTCTCCTTTCCCAACCACTCTTCCAGGGGGATTCCACCCTGGTCGGGAGCGATTGATTCCATGCCCAGCAATCCCGGTGCCGTGAAGGGATCGATGCCGGCCACGTGCAGCGTCTCGCCCGGCCGGTCCGGGAGCGAGACCACGGCCTCGACCAGCGGCGTCGCGGCCGCGACGCCCGAGACACGAGAGACTTCGGGCAGGAGCTCCTCGGGAATGCGTCCCCGGATCTCGAGATCGGCCCGCCCCGTGACCATGGCGAACGCGTTGTGAAAGCTTCCCACCGCACCCCGGTTGGCGATGGAAATGGCTAGGAAGACGGCGACTCCAAGCGCGACGCTGAGCATGCCCGTCACCGTCCCCCGGGGATTCCGGAGCAGGGGCCGGATCGCGGCACGCCACCCGATGGTGAGCCCGGCACGCTTCATCGCGGTGCCCCGGCCCGTTCCACCGCAGCCCGGAGACGTCGCTCGAGGCGGAGCAGCGGGTTGCGGTCGGTGAGCTTCCGTCCGTCGCGGTCGCGGATATAGAACACGTCGAGCGCCGCCTTCTGTTCCGTGGCGATGCGGGCCGCCTCGATCGAGATGCCGCCGTGCGAGATCGCCCGGAGCATGTGGTAGAGCAGCCCCATGCGGTCCGGGGCCTGCACCTCGAGGATGGTGCAGTCCGGGTGGGCGTTGTTGTTGACCACCACCCAGACGGGTTGTTCCTCGTCGTCGCGTGACACGGGGGGCTTTCTGAGCGGTCTCGGCTCGGGGAGAAGCCTGCCGCCCGGAGCAAGTAGGGACTCCGTGAGGCGATCCTGGAAAATCTTCCTCTCCCTCTCCCTCGGCAGGGGTTCGCTGCGGTGGTTGGAGACTCGGAAGATGTCGAGCGTCATCTGGTCGGCGCGCGTGTAGATGTCAGCCCCCAACACGTTGATGCCCGCGCCGAGGAAGGCGGCGGAGATGCGCTCAAGCAACCGGTCCCGGTTCCATCCGCAGACAAGGACCTCGGCGTGACCGGCCGCAGGGTGGTCGATCCACTCGATGACGGGTGAGACGAAGGGCCCCTCGCTTTTGTGAAGCTTCTCGAAGAATCTGCGGAACAGCTTCAGGTGGGTCACGATCTCGGCGCGGTCCCGCGTGTTGAAGTAGCGCTCTGGCATCCCGCCGAAGTGCGCCTCGATCTCCTCCTGATAGTTCGCGGGGAGTTCCTCCGCGACCTGTTCCAGCATCGCGGCGACACGGTTGCGTCGTTCCGTCCTGTATCCGTCGCTGTCGGCAAGGTAACTCCGCGTCTGGTCGTAGAGTTGCCAGACGAGCAGTTCCTTCCAGTCACTCCACCCCTCGTCGCTCGTTCCCATGCCGTCGGCCAGCGTCACGACCATCAGGGCGTCGAGCATCTCAGTATCGCGCACGATCTCCGCAAACTCCTCGATGGTCGCCGGGTCCTCGATGTTCCTTGTCCGCGCGATGCCGCTCATTTCGCCGTGGGCGTCCACCAGCTTGATGAGCTTGTCGCGGCGATGCGGGCCGAGTTGGAGGCGTCGGGCCACCTTCTGGGCGGCCACCGCGCTGGCTTCCTCGTGATGGCGCGTGTTCGCGGCCTTTCCGGTGTCGTGCAGGAGCATCGCCAGGTAGAGGACAGCCGGGTCGTCGAGGTGTCGGAAGATTTCGGCATACCTCTTGAGCTTCCTCTCGGACGTGAACAGGAGTTCGTCGATTTTTTCGGTGCAGCGCAGCGTGTGTTCGTCCGCGGTGTAGCGGTGGAAAAATTCGTGCTGCACCAGACAGGTCAGCGGTTCGAACTCCGGGAGGTATTTCCCAAGGAACCCGAGGTCGTGCATGAGCCGGAGGATCCTGCTCACCTCCCCCTTGCGCGAGAGGATGGAGAGGAACGCGCTGCGGTTTTCCTTGTTGTACTGGAACGTCCTGTCGACGAGTCGGAGCCTGCGGCGCACAAGATCCTCCAGCTCCGCGGAAAATTTCAGCCCGCGGATCTGGGCCAGCTGAAACGCCCTCATCATCCGCTGGGGATCCTGGTTGAAGATATCCCTGGTCTCCGGGAACATCTCTCCCTCGCGGATGACGAATCCGTCCGTCTTCTCCTCCTTCTTTCTTCCCAGGAGGTTTCTTAGCAGATTCTTCCTGCCGTGGTGCTCTTCGCGGATTCGGCCGAGGGCGAGCGACGTGATGAGGTGGATTTCCCGCGTCTGGCGGTAGTAGTCGCGCATGAAGGCCTCGCACCGCCGCAGGATCCCTTTCTGCGGATATCCCAGGGCCGTCGCAACCTTCCCCTGCAGCTGCAGCGTGAGCTGATCCCCCGCCCTTCCCGTCTGATAATGCATCTCGGTGCGTACCCTCAGCAGAAAGTCGTGCGCTTCCTCGATGGCCTTGCGTTCGCGCTCCCGCAGCACCTTCTCCTCGACGAGCCGTTTCATGCTGTAGGCCCCCGAGTGGAACATCCCGTTCCAAAGCAGGTTCTGGTAATCGCGCAGACCCCCGCAACCGGACTTGATGTTCGGCTCCTGCATGAAAACGCTCGCGCCGAACTTGGCGCGGAGTTCCTTCTGGTTTTCCAGCCTCCACGCGATGTAGTCCCGCTCCTTGCCCGTGACGCATTCCTTCTCAAACTGCTTTCGGAAGAGATCGAAGAATTTCCTGTCCCCGGCAAGCCACCGGCTCTCGAGCATGGCGGTTTTGGTCACCATGTCGGTGTTGGCCCGATCGATGGCACCCTTGATGGAACGCGTCGCGTGGCCGACCTTGAACCCCAGATCCCAGAATGCCATGAGGGTGGCCGAGATCACCTGTTCCATCTGAGGTGAAGGCTTGGGCCCCACATGGAAGAAGGTCACGTCGACATCGCTGAAAGGATTGAGTTCCCTGCGCCCATACCCTCCGAAGGCGGCCACCATGAATCCCGTTAGCTCCTTTTCACCGGTCACCTTCCGGACGGCATGGTGAAAAATCTCCCGGAAGAGAATGTCGACGAGTTCCGTTCTCCTTGCCGCGATCTCTTTTCCTCCTCCCCCGGATCTGTGCCAGAGTTGGAGCCGGTGTTCCTCTTTTTTTCGGAAACTCTGCAGTTTCTGGATCGGAAGATCTTTCTGGCCGTCGAGTACGGCGGCCAGATTCCTGGCAACCTCTTCCTGAATGCGCGCCCGGTGTTCGGTGAGAGGGATGATGCCTTCCATCAGATCAAGCGTTTCACGGTGTCGAAATGACGATCTCCACGCGTCGGTTGAGTTGCTGTTCGGCGACACTCTTGTCGCCGGGAACCAGAAGATGGGATTTTCCCAGGCCGATGGTCGAGATCCTTGAGGGATCGATTCCCATCTCCCGCTGCAGCCACTCCTTCACGGCGGCGGCTCGGCGCAGGCTGAGAGCCATGTTGTAGTCGTCGGCCCCGAAGGAGTCCGTATGCCCCTCGATCCGGAATCGAGCAGCCCCGTTCCTTCGGATGAGGGTGCCGAGTTTCCGAAGGGATTCCTCGGCATCGGGTTTCAGCGAGGCGGCATCATATTCAAAGAGCAGATCCGTGGGCATGAGAATCGGCGCCGTGCCGGAAGAGACGGGTTCCTTTCCTGCAAGCAGATCGTCCAGTAAGCTGAAGGCCGGAGCATCCGTTCCGGCACCATCTTTTTGCGACGACTCGGGCAGGGTGAATGAGTCCTTCCTTGGCTCCGGCAGCTCCAACGCCGCCGAGGTTGTTGTTCCTGTATCCGGGGGAAGAATCATCGTACTTCCCGTCATCTGGTTTTTTTCTCCGGACATTTCCGGCATGGGGATCGGTTCGGGATTGGGGATTATCTCCCCTCCCCGGATGGGCATGTTTCCGGCACGCGGAATTTCCCTCTCAATCTTCACGGGGCGGTCTTTCGGTTTGGATTCCTCCTTTTTGACCGGTTCCTCCAGGGTCTTGGGATCGATCTCCACCCTCTCCATGCGAAATGTCCTGGGGACGATCTGATCGTAGGATTCAGGAGAGAAACCATGAACCTTCCAAGTTTCAGCTTTCTTATACAACAGGAGGTGAAGGCTTACGGAGAGTCCGAGCGCCAGAAGAAATCCCACCAGAAACGTCCTTCGGGATACGGGTCTGTTCTTGGTGGTTAGGGAAACTCCCATAAGAGGGGCATCGTAAATCTATTCTTCCGCTTTGCAATATCCCCCTCTTCATGGTTGAAAGGAGGGGTTCCAGGCCTTGAAGTTTCCCTCTTGTTCACATGCCTGTATTGATAGAGATCTTTTAATCTAGAAATCATTCATCATCATAAGCATGTGAACAGATTGGAATAATCGATCTTAAATATCTTTCTATCAATTAGATATGAATTAAAAAACCCTGTGATCAGCGATTGGTGCGTTGGGAATGAAACGGCCTAGGAATGTTCCATACAACAATTCTTTCGCAGAAAAGCCCATCGGTTCGCAGATTGTTCACAGGCTTCTCACGAATCAAAACCAAAATTGTTCCACATGGAACAATCGACTGAATGTTTACCTATCCTATAGAATTTGACGTCCTCGTGATTGGGGCGGGACACGCTGGGATTGAAGCCTCCCATGCGGCAGCCCGGATCGGTGCTCGGACATTGCTGCTCACACAGAATGCCGACACCATTGGACAGATGTCGTGTAATCCCGCGATCGGTGGGTTGGCCAAGGGGCACCTCGTGAGGGAGATCGATGCCTTGGGTGGAGTGATGGGACTGAATACGGATGCCACGGGTATCCAGTTCCGAATGTTGAATGCTTCCAAGGGGCCGAGCGTCCGGGCTCCCCGTGCCCAGTGTGACAAGAAAGCTTACCAGTTCCGGATCAAGGCCCTTTTGGAGAATCTCCCCAATCTCACCCTCAAGCAGGCCAACATCACCACCCTCCTGGTGGATGGGGATCAGATAACCGGAGCTGAAACGAATCTGGGTCTTCGGTTTTTGGCAAAGAGCGTCATCATCACCACGGGGACCTTCATGAGGGGGCTCCTTCATGTCGGGTTACAAACCCAGGCTGGGGGGAGGATGGGAGACTCCCTTTCCACGCTGAGCGACAATCTCAAGGAACTCGGTTTTGAAGTGGGGCGGTTCAAGACAGGAACCCCCTGCCGTCTCTTGGCCAAGTCAATCGACTTCTCCCGGTGCGAACGCCAGGATGGGGACACCCCGGCACCGCTCTTTTCCCACATCCCGGATTCGATCACCAAGACAAGGGACGATCTTCATACCCTCAATCATCAAGAAGAGGGAATGTTCCATGTGGAACAAATCCCCTGCTGGATCACCTACACCACAGAGGAGACCCATCGGATCATCCGGGATAATCTCCATCAGTCCCCTCTCTATGCCGGAGTCATCGATGGGGTCGGCCCCCGGTATTGCCCCTCCATTGAGGACAAGGTGGTGAAGTTTGCCGACAAGACCCGTCACCAGATCTTTCTCGAGCCGGAGGGTCGGCACACTGGGGAGATCTACGTGAATGGCGTCTCGACAAGCCTTCCCTACGAGGTGCAGTATTCCTTCATCCATTCGATCCCTGCGCTCGAAAAAGCAGAGATTCTCAGGCCTGGCTACGCCGTCGAGTACGACTATTGCCCTCCTCACCAACTCCATGCCACCATGGAGACCAAGAAGATCGAGGGGCTTTATTTTGCCGGACAGATCAACGGTACCTCGGGATACGAGGAAGCCGCCGCCCAAGGACTCATGGCTGGCATCAATGCCGCCCTCAAGGTCCAGGGCAAGCAACCCCTGATCCTTGGAAGGGAGGAAGCCTACATCGGCGTCATGATCGATGATCTCGTCACGAGGGGCACACCGGAGCCCTACCGGATGTTCACCAGCCGGGCGGAATACCGCCTGCGTCTGCGTCAGGATAATTGTGATATCAGATTGACGGATAAGGCTTTAACGATAGGAACAGCTTGTGAATTCAGAGCAGGGGCCTTCCGTTCCAAGATGGAATCCCTGCAGGCTCTTCAGAAGGAAGTTTCTCAGCATCAACAGGATGGAATTCCCCTGAGCCTGTGGCTGAAGCGCACGGAGAATACACCGGAGAAGCTACCGGACGATTTGTTCGGGAAATATCCCAAGGAGCTCTGGTCACTCGTGGAGACGGATCTCAAGTACGAAGGGTACCTACGTCGTGAACAGGATCAGATCGATCGGCAGCGCAGGCAGGAAGAGGAAAGGATCCCCAAGAACCTCGATTATTCCGCCATTCCGAGCCTGCGACTCGAGGCGCGGCAGAAGCTTCGCGACTATGCACCCGAGACACTCGGACAGGCATCGCGGATCAGCGGCATCACCCCCGCCGACATCTCCGTGCTGGCCGTCTGGATGAAGAAGGGCACGCCCACCCAGGCTTGCAGTTCCAATAACTAGCTTCCCAAGCGCGTTGCCGCTTCGCCGACGGAGGGTTCGATGATGAAAAGTTCCTCAAGGCCGGCCAGATGGAAGAGATCCCGCACCAGCTTGCTGAGAGCCGCGAAGGCAACCCCGCCGCCGCGTGCGGTGAGTTGGCGCTGGGAGGAGATGAACACCCGCAGACCCGCACTGCTGACGTAGGAGAGTTCGGAACAGTCGAACACGATGTTTAGGGAGCCCTCGTTTTCCTCGAGCACCGGCTTGAGCCTCTCTTCCAAAAGGGGGCTGGTGGCCACATCCAGGCGGCCGGAGAGATGAAAGACGGGGATGGTTCCGGCGAGGGTGAGGGAGATCTCCATAAGGCGACAAGGCAGAATAGAACCCGCTTTCGCGGAAAAATCCCGAGAAAAAAACACGGGTGAGAAAAACCCCCGCGATGATGAATCGTTAATCCGGGCAACGGAAACCAAGAGCCGCCTTGCCGATGAGCCGCGCTTTCCGTAACAATCAACCCCACTTATGGCCACGACACCCTACGACCTCATCGTCATCGGCGGCGGACCCGCCGGCTATGTCGGCGCGATCCGCGCCGCGCAACTCGGCAAGCGCGTTGCCGTGGTGGAGAAGGAGCGCGCCG
>JACCDY011037229.1_pt1 | contig 11652 bp, 19 predicted proteins | sample 7446391 | NCBI WGS metagenome assembly JACCDY01 (sample SAMN15323451, study PRJNA562643) | freshwater metagenome | isolation source: river surface water | place: USA:Blue River Watershed | collected 2017-08-18
GCAGCAGCCCGTAAAGCTGAAGATGAGGGTTCGATTCCCCAGCCAAACATCGACTTCAACTCTTTGTTCGTCCCTATTTTGCCACCCTACCCAAGGGGTCCGTGAGAGTGGTTGGAAGCATCACGGCGAGTAAAGCGCGTAGCTCACTGGGCAGAGCACCATTAGCGTGGAGGTAGCGGGTTCGATTCCCGTCGTGACTTTCGTGGCATTCAATTCCATCTGGGTGTATTGTCAGCCTGGTAGACGGCCGCCTTCGGAGCGCGGAGGACGGGAGTTCAAATCTCCCCACCCAGACCAGTTTTCTTTTTGTCAACTCTCGAAAGGTGCATATGAGCTACGATGACGACCAACGTCGACGTGAACAACTGGAGCGATCCATCCGCCAGAACCAGCGTTCGCTCAACGATCCATACGTCCAAGACAAGTGGGTCGAGCGTGAGTCCATCGAACGAGCACGTCGAGAGTTGGAGCGCATGAACGACAACAACAATCGCAAACGCGGTTGGTAATAGAACGAATCGATGATGGGTGGTATCCGTCATCGATTCTAGCTTTTTATGCGGGTGTAGCTCAGTTGGTAGAGAGCGACCTTGCCAAGGTCGATGTCGAGGGTTCGAGTCCCTTCGCCCGCTCCAGATTTCAAATGGTGATGTAGTGTAATGGTAGCACGTGAAAACATCGTTCGCTCCTTTTGTTGTGCAAACAACCGCTTGTGAATGGTTATCTTTATCATCCAAAGCCAGTGGTGGTTCGATTCCACCCATCACCTCCATTTCCCGATTAGTGTTCCGAATTGTTAAGGAATTGACATGAAACTGCGAAACATTTGGCTCGCGCTTCTGGATCAAGGTCCTTGGCGACGCTTCATCCAAAACTTCTTCATCACTGGAAATGCGAGGGGGTTGTTCCACGTGAACAGCCACATTGCAGCTGGTAGTGGAAAGCCGAAGGTGATGTACAACACAAAGTCCTCGGCTGAGAAAGCCGCCGTGGCGATGGGCAAGAAGAACAACGTGCACTACAGCACGTACAAGTGCATGCGATGCGACGGGTATCACATCGGTCGTAACCGAGAGAACAAGGTTGCTTAGCTCAGCGGTAGAGTTCCTGCCTTACAAGCAGGCTGTCGTAGGTTCGACCCCTACAGCAACCACCAATGGAGGGTGATCCCTGATGGTGATGGGGTCCGCCTGGAAAGCGGTTCGACCGGTCCTTGCGATCGGTTACGGTTCGATTCCGTCGCCCTCCTCCACCTAAATACCTTCTTCAACCACGGGAGCATTCCATGAAGATTACGCTCGAAGTGCGTGCCGCTGAAGGCGGCGATGACGCAAAACTGTTCGCTAAGGACCTGGCCGCTGCCTATGTCCGTCTGTTCAATCGCTTTGGCTGAAAGCATCGCCTGCTAGATTCCAAGACCGGTGAAATCTCGTTCGAGGTCATCGGTGAGGATTTGGCAGGCTTGAGGGCAGAAGCCGGTGGTCATCGCATCATGCGTGTTCCGCCAACCGAGCGAAAGGGTCGAGTTCATACATCGACCGTCACCGTGGCAGTGCTCACCGAAGCACAGCAGAAAATCATCGAGTTCAATGACCGCGAGTTCCGAATCGAGTGGTACTCAGGCACAGGTGCTGGTGGTCAGCATCGCAACAAGCATCAGAACTCGTGTCGCATCATTCACACCTCCGGCATCGTCGCCACCGCTCAGTGTCGTTCTCGAGAGAACTCGCTGAATGAGGCGAAGGTCGCCATCCTCGCTCGCCTCAACGGAACCGCTCAAGCAGAACACGCTCACGCTCGATCCATCGACCGTAAAGAGCAGACCGGCAGCGGTGAGCGTGGTGATAAGATACGAACGTATCGCTTTCAGGACAACCAAGTGAAGGACCATCGCAACAACGCGACGGTGCCGATTGACCAAGTTCTGAATGGCAAGTTTGACCTACTTTGGTAATGCGCTGGTGGTGAAATTGGTAGTCGCAGCGGGCTTAAAACCCGCCGCCTTCACGGGCGTACGGGTTCGAGTCCCGTCCGGCGCACCATCCTGAATGTGGACAAGTCGAACAACGACAGCTGTGGTACAATAAGTGTTCGATGAGCCGGCGGCATAAGCGGTATAAGCAGCCGACTCATAATCGGTCGACAGTGGGTTCGAGTCCCACCCGGCCTACCATCTTTCAACATAGGAAACACATGAAGAAGATTCTTGCAATCGCCCTGGCTGCTTTGGCCATGAATGCTAGTGCCGCCACTTGGTGGGTTGGCAACACCCTGTTCAGCAACGTTTGCCGTTCTGGCGGTTGGTACTTTGTGTTCGCATCGTACAGCGCACCAGTTGGGTCAGCGTGCTACTTCACCATTCCGCAGGGTACGTTCTACGGAACGATGTCTGCCGAATAACAATGTCGCTGTGGTAGAGTGGTCCATACGACGGTCTGCAAAACCGTAGACGACGGGTTCGATTCCCTCCAGCGACTCCAACAAACATGAACGATTCACAACTGAAACCAGGCGATTTAGCAATCGTCATCAAGACACCGACTGGCTTGTCGGTCGGCAAGATTGTTACATGCGAAAGAATCGAATACCCAGATACAAAGTACGGTGTTCTGTGGTTGGTTCGGTCCAGTAGGTCAGATTTGACTGACCTTGGTGGACATGTAAGCGACACAGCCCTGATGCCACAGGACTGGCTTCGAAAGATTCCTGCTGACCCTCTTCCAGATGAAGAAGAGAACCTAGAATTGTCAAGAGTGCTGGAAGACAATCTAGTGTAAAATGCACTTGTGCTTCGAAAGGAGCACTATTCAAAGTTCAACCGCCTGAAATTGGTTATCATTACACTGGAAATGTTAACCGAGATGGTTCGATTCCATCGTGTCCCTTTTGGTAAAGGTGGGACGTCTCCAATTTCTCCTTTTGTTGAACTTTGAATAGTGTTTTATGCGCGCGTGTGGTGAAATTGGTATCCACATCAGGTTTAGGTCCTGACGCCTCGAAAGGGGCATGGAGGTTCGAGTCCTCTCACGCGCACCAACTTTATCGTTTGAAAGGTTTTGAAATGTCTGAATCGCAGCATGAATACAAGGACATGTTTGGCAACGACATCAAGGTCGGTGATTACATCGTCTATGGTGGTCTTGCTGACCGTTCTGCAGTCCTTCGTGCTGGACGAGTTGTGGCTCTGACCCAATCAACGAAAAAGGTTCGATTCTACGACCGGTCGATTGGTGAGTTTCGCTATGACTACGAACCAAAGATTCGGTGTCAAAGTTGGAACAACTTCCTTTCACAGGATTGGGGTGGTAAGGAAAAGAGCGGCAAGCAGAAAGATGTGTCGCTTGGATTTTTTGACCGGTTGATTGTTGTTCCGGAAGAAATCGTCAGTCAGAAAATCAAGGATGACTTGGCTGGCGAGTGACGATAAATACACGCATGCTGATGTGGCACAGTGGTAGCGCACTTCATTGGTAATGAAGAGGTCGTGGGTTCGATCCCCACCATCAGCACCAGAATTTGAGCGGGCTTCCCTCGAAAGAAGCATGGTTAGTTCGGCCGAACGGTCCAGTAGTTGGTGGCCACCGACAAACGACTTTTGTGTGTTGGCATGTGCTGTTCGATTCAGCGCCACACAAAACCACCGCTCAGCACATTCAATTCCCCGATAGCTCAGTCGGTAGAGCGCCGGACTGTTAATCCGTAGGTCCCTGGTTCGAGCCCAGGTCGGGGAGCCATCTACTCACACATCATGATTCTCAAACTGATTCAACTTCCTGATTGCAAGCTGCATCATGCGATGCTGACCGTTGGCAAGAACTATGCGGTCCTCAAGGAGGTTGGCAACGGTGTAGCGATTTATTCTGATGATTGCTTAGACACCATTCTCATACTGAGGTCCAGATTCGAGTGAGTTCATCATGCAGAAAATCCATGGCTTTCATGGCCCATTTCGATTTCTGTCAAACTTTGTTCCAGTTCAAGTCGAGCTGGATGGCATTCCATTCCCCTCAGTCGAGCACGCCTACGTGGCGGCCAAAACGCTCGACATCGAAAAGCGCATGGAGATTGCGCAAGTTGAAACAGCTGGTCAGGTCAAGCGTCTTGGACGCAGGTTGAAGTTGCGTCCCGACTGGGATACAATCAAGCTTGATGTGATGAACGACCTGCTCATTCAGAAGTTCTCACAGGAACCTTTCAGCACTCAGCTTCTAGCGACAAACGACTTTTACCTTGAAGAGACCAACCACTGGGGCGACACCTTCTGGGGTGTTTGCGATGGGGTTGGCACCAACCATCTTGGTCATCTGTTGATGTCGATTAGGACAAACCTTCGGCAGCTTGTATAGCATGGAGCATTTTCATTACGACGAATCAAACGACGGAGAAAGCAAAATGAATACTTGGATTGTATTTGTTGTTTGCACGCTTTTCTCCGCCGCTCTTTTCAGAGAGCATGAAGTCGAGTTTGGCATCGCTTTTGCGTTGCTGGCTCTTGTCAGCTTCTTGATGGCGGCATTCACGACTTTGAGGAAAATCGATGCCAAAAACTAAAGTCATCAACCTCTACGGAGGCCCGGGAACAGGCAAGTCAACCACCGCCGCTTGCCTGTTCGGCGAGTTGAAGCTGGGTGGTGTCAACTGTGAGTATGCTCAAGAGTACGCCAAGGACAAGGCATGGGAGTTCGGCATGAATCACATCGGCACACCCAAGGTCTTCCAAGCTCAAGAGTACATCTTCGGCAAGCAGCACTTCCGTCTTCGGCGCAGCGCCGACGATGTTGAGTTGATGGTCACCGACTGCCCATTGTTCCTTGGTCTCATCTACATGCCTGAGGACTTCCCAATGCCATCGCTCCGCGCGACCATTCGCGAGGGCTATGACATGTACGACAACCTGAACATCTTTCTGGTTCGTTCAAAGCCGTACAACCCAAAGGGTCGCTTTCAGGACGAAGACCAAGCCAAGGGTCTTGATGGCAAGGTTCTGAAGATGCTTGAAGCTCAGAATGTGCCATACCACATCGTTCAAGCTGGCTGGCAAGCTGACCTTGAAATCATCGACATCGCCAATCAGAATGGATGGTCATTGCCACAGCCGTCGGCTGATGACCTTGAACGGCGCATCGCCTGCTATCAAGCACGTCTCGACATCCTAACAAAAGGTGTGGTGCAAGATTGAAGGTTGTGTTATAAATACAACATGGGCCACGCGGCATCGCCCTAAGATGCTGCAAACACATCACACAGGAGAAATCAACATGTTGCTTACATCAATCCTTGGTTGGTTGCGCGAAACATTCGCAGAAGACCATCGCACCGAGCTCGAGCGCTTTCTGGCGACGAAGGACCTTCAATCGCCTGCCGACGTCGAGTTCTGGATGAACGAGTTCGACAATCGCCGCCGCAACATCAATCGTTGCCTGGCAGTTGGTGACCACAATGGCGCCGCCTTCATTCGCAAGTACTACTAAGGAAAAGAACAATGTCCGCATCTAAGAACCCGTTCGAAATTCGTCTCGAGCTGCTGCAAATGGCGCAGAAGCATTTGGATGACACCTACGCTGCGAATCTCGAGTTCGCTCGCAAGGCATTCGATGCAGCGCTGGCTGCCAACAAGGTGACCTTCGAGCAATGGCAGACGTACGCACCGAAGCCGTACTCGATGGCTGAAATCATGGAGAAGGCAACGGAGCTGTATGGCTTCGTGAGTCGCCCGAAGATTTCTTCATAAGCGGCGTAATGCTGAACATGGCTCCACACCACGCAATTGAAGCGGAAATGTCGAGCCATCCCACGGAGAGGTGGTAGAGTGGTTTATTGCACCGCCCTGGAAAGGCGGAACTGGCGCAAGCTGGTCACGGGTTCGAATCCCGTTCTCTCCTCCAAATCATAGAAAGATGAGCATGTTTTCAGACCTGAATAGTAATGACAAGTTCTGGCTACTGATATGGGCTGCCATTCTCAGCGCCTTCGTTCTCGTGACTGGAATCATTGCAACGGCAACAGTTCGAAACAGCGAAGCTGAAAAGCGAGTCATTTCTGAGATGATTGCGAAGGGTCAAAACCCCATGCTCATGAAGTGTCTCAACGAAGACCTGACGACCAAGGGTTCGCTCTCAGTCATCTGCGCGTCAGTCGTGAGTCCGAAGCCGGCTGAACCGGCAGCCTCCAACTAAATAGAATTGAAGTCGCGTTTGCTTAGCAACGGAGTTGGTCATCCTGACGCTGAGCCTAGTGCACGTCGATACCTCGACTAAAGGCTATTACAAGGGCTCCCATGACCGGAGATTCCTCTGATGGCTTGGTCGTGAACCGATGCAGAACGCGCATAAATTGCCTCGCTGGCCAAGACATGTTCATTCACACCTTCTAGAAGCCGAATGGACATAAGAACTCAGCATGCGTCTAACCAACTGGTGCTGACATAGATTTCGGCAATCGGCCGTGCGTTCGAAGTCTGCTGAAGCGAGGCACCCATCATCGTCAAAGGTAAACATGTTCCGTAAACTCCTGCTGTCGCTCTCGCTGTTCGCTGCACTGTCAGTCTCAGCTCAAACAACTACCACCATGACCTTCGATGGCTTCGACCATCCAACGGACATGAATGCGAACACGACCTATCGCGGTTTGCTGATTGGCAACTCGTTCCATGAGGTCGTGAGCGGGACGAACACCTACTTGGCAACCAGTCTGTCGAATGGTTCAACGATTGTTCGTCAGGTCAGCGGCTCATCGTTCTTTCTGAACTCCATCGACGTTTGGTCGCGCCGTGGTGCTGATGCCAACGGTGCGATGTACCTGGTCCTCTACAACGGCTCGACAACGGTGTACAACAGCCTTGCCGTGCCGAACGGGTCATCTGGTCGAACTCGTGAGGTGCCGATTCGCTTCACCGCCACGCCAGCCACCGTCGATGTCACCAGCCTCTACGGCGGCTCAATCACCGCCTTCGCCTTCGCCTTCAAGACCAACCCAGCTGGCGCTGGCGACTGGGACCACTTCGGCACCGACAACTGGGTGCTGAGAACCTCCGATGAAGCAGTTCTCGCTCCAGTGCCATCGCCAGTTCCTGAACCAAGCAGCATGGCATTGATGCTCGCCGGTCTTGGTTTCGTTGCCGCCCGCAAGTTCAGAAAGGTCAGCTAATCATGCCATCGGTCATGTATCTGCACACCAGCATGCATGGGTCATACTGGGTTCCGTGTGAAGTGGTCGCTCGTCTCGACAAGGACACCTTCAACATTCGATACGAGGACCCAGTCATCGAGGATGTGGTCATCGAAACGGTCAATGTCGACCAACTGAAGTTCCCGGTGTATTCAGAGCTCATCATCTAACCTAGATTTAGTCTGACCTGAAAACCTTCCGTCGAAGTACAATGACATAAATAGATTTCGACGAGTTTCGTCGTTTGTATTTTACGTTTACATCTTTGAAAGGTTTCCATCATGAAAAACTACATCGGGTTCTCGCGCGACCACTCCGGTTCAATGCGCTCCATTGCTCACGCTGCTCAGCGTGACTTCAATGAACAGCTGGAAGTCATCCAGTCTGCTGCCACTCAACACAATCAAGACACCATCGTCTCAGTCGTCACCATCGGCGTCGGTTCACGTGCAACCGTTGGTCGTGAGGTCGTCAACTCGAACGTTCAAGTTCTGAAGCCGCTGGACTACTACCAAGCTGACGCTGGTGGCACGCCAATGATTCAGTCGGTCTTTGAGCTGATCGATCTTCTGTCGTCCGTTCCTGATGCCAAGGACCCGGACGTGTCGTTCCTCGTCATGGTCACCACCGACGGTCAAGAGACTGAAGCTCGACATCGTGGTCCTGAGCTCGCTCGCAGAATTCAACAACTGCAAGCAACTGACCGCTGGACCTTCGTGTTCCGTGTTCCGAAGCAAGGTGGTGTTCGTGAGCTGCAGCGCCTCGGGCTCATGGTCAACGGCGTGAACGTCTTCGAGTGGGAGACCACCGCCAAGGGTGTGCAGGTGTCGACGAAGGCGAACACCGAAGCTTTCACCGAGTACTTCACGCAGCGCTCGACTGGTATGAAGCGGACGTCCAAGTTCTACGCGAACATGCAGGACGTGTCCATCGACGAGGCTCGCAAGCAGCTGGTCGACATCTCCAACGAAGTTGCCTTCTACCCAGTCACATCAGCCGATGCTGGCAAGGACATTCGCACCTTCACCGAAGCCAAGATCGGCGAAGCCATGGTTCGTGGTGGTGCCTTCTACCAGCTCTGCAAGACTGAGCCGCGCGTTCAAGCGCAGAAGCGAATCGCCATTCGCGACAAGCAGACTGGCACTGTCTTCGCTGGTGATGCTGCTCGCCACATGCTAGCTCTGCCAACTGTCGGCACCGTGCGCCTTGCGCCGGACGAGCTTGGTGAATGGGACGTGTTCATCCAATCGACAAGCGTCAATCGCAAGATGGATGCTGGCACCCAGTTGATGTACTGGAAGGGTGTTGGCAAGGCATTCCAAGAAGGTCCGTCGGCCAAGTGAAGGAGCGAAAATGAAGAAGATGAAATTGGTTGTTGGTCAGCCCGTCATGCGGGCTGCTCCGAAGGATACTTTTCAGTTCGAGCTCGTCTTCATGCACGGCGATGCTGATGCCTACACCAAGCAGAAGCTGAAGGTGAAGGACTATGACCTTGCCTGCCGTGTGCTTTCAGCGCTCAACGAGCTTGCTGATGCTGAGTTGAGTGATCGAACAGATGCTCGAACTCTGCTGGAGGTCTTGTGCGGTGACCAAAGCGACGTGTTCGCGGTCTTAGAAGACTTCGTGATGGAAGGCGACGTCACCAGTGACCATCAGTTTCTTGCAATGATCAGTGAGATTAACATCACATACTTCGATGCGATCGGTATCGAATATTTGGTTTCTCAGGAGGAAGAGAATGTTTGACAAGAACGAACAACGTCGACGTGCCGCGCAGCTTGATGCCGAGCGCCAAGCGAATGGTCTGATTGCGCCGAAGCTGGAGCCTATCAAGACGCACACAACTCAGCCAATCACTGCGGTGCAGCAGGTCATCAAGAAGGCAAAGATGAAGAAGGTCAACTACGAGGTTATCCCATTCACGAACGAAATCGGGCAGGTCATTCAACCGGGACAATCGATTGTTTGCGTCTCACAAGGCTACAACCATTCAATCAAGGTCAGCAAAGGCGTCTTCCTCGGCGTCCGACTGAACTCGCGTGGTGTAGCATCCGTCGTCGTCCAACGTATCATGGAAGGCTATGGCTACTTTCTGCCTGATGGCACGAAGTCTAGCTACGGAAAACCTGGAGCCAAGTATGGCAAGGGCAAGTGGTCCAGCCGGTCCTCGCTACCACGAAAGCGCATCTACGCACTTGCCTAAGCTAGGCGTATGACAGGGAAGGTCGACTACAAGTCGACCTTTTTCGTTTCATAAATACAGTCCTCAACAAAGGACCCTCAATGAAAATCGTTCTCAGCATCGTTGCTCTTCTGCTGTCGTTTAGCTCTAACGCTGCCGAGCAAGTTGCGCCGCTACCACTTCAAAGCTGCGTCAAGCACGCGCCATACGGCTCCGCCGAAACACGTAAGTCGTCAGTCACGCAAATCTGTCGTACTGGCTACTACACCGTTCACGACAACATCGGCAAGATTGCGCTGTACACCTCGTATGTCCTGCGCCCAGAGCATGCGACTGGCTGCGCTGACCGTGACAACTCATTTGAGGTCGACCGTTCATTGCCACCACTCGTTCGGTCCGGCAACAAGGACTACGCCAAGTCTGGCTATGACATCGGGCACATGGCGAATGCTGCTGACTTGAAGTACAGCAGAGAGGCGCAAGCCACGGCCGCGCTGCTGAGCAATGCTGCGCCGCAGCTGCCTGAGTTCAATCGCGGCATTTGGAAGAAGTTGGAGGACACCACGCGTGGTTGGGCCATCACTCGTCAGAACCCGCTGCTCATTCAGCTTGGCACAATCTACAGCGTGAAGGCTGATAGGACGATTGGCAAGGGTCGAGTTGGTGTTCCACACGCCTTCTACAAGGTCATCACCGACACGGTCACCGGCGAGGTTCAAGTGTTTCTGTTCAAGCATGAAGGGTCGAAGGCGGACCTCAGCGCGTTCATCACCTCGATTGAAGAAGTCCAACGACAAGCCGGCATGAAGCTGCCGCTGCCGCCGAAGCCGATCTTCACCAAGCTCTGGCCAATCGAGTTGAAGTCTGCCCGCTCGGCGAAGTCTGCTGCCTGCGGCATCTAACTTTTTTGTTACATTGCCAATTTTTTCATCATTCTAAGATGTAACAAGAACAAATTTGTTACACTTTAGTGGTGTACGCACGGCGAAAGCATGTTATTATTCATTCATCGCCATCCGATGCAGGATTTACACCATGACCGAAGCCCTCGTCCTCAACAAGAAGAAGTTCGTTCCCAGCGTGCAGCAGGCCGCCTTCTTCGACTGGATCGACAACGGTCAAGGTAGCTGCGTGCTGGAAGCGGTTGCTGGTGCTGGCAAGACGACGACCCTCATCAAGGCTCTCGAGCGCATGAGCGGCTCCATCTTCTTCGGCGCCTACAACAAGAAGATTGCTGAAGAAATCAAAGGTCGCGCTCCTAACAAGGACGGCCTGGTCATCAGCACGATGCATGCCGCCGGCTTCGGTGCCTGGCGCAAGGCGACCCGCTTCGTCACCGTCGATGGCGACAAGTGCCGCAACATCTTCCGTGCTGCCGTCACCCGCAACATGCAGTACGCCCCGTTCCAAGGCCCGGATCTTCAACTCCTCCCGCTGGCCAAGCAGGCTGGCCTGGGCATCGAGAACTTCGCTGGCATCAAGAGCCGCGCCGCCTGGCAAGCGCTCGTCGACCACTACGATGTGGAGACCTTCGACGAGAACAGCGGCGCCGACAACACCGAAATCATCATCAAGCTGGCCGTCAAGACCCTCGAGGCGTCCATCGAGCAGAACATGAAGATCGTCGACTTCGACGACATGATCTACGCTCCGCTGTACCATGGCTGTGGCATCGACAAGTTCGACTGGGTCCTGGTCGACGAGGCGCAAGACACCAACGCCACCCGTCGTGAGCTGGCTCTGCGGATGCTGAAGGACGGTGGTCGTCTGGTTGCCGTTGGCGATCGCCACCAAGCCATCTACGGCTTCACTGGTGCCGACTCCAAGGCGCTGGACCTCATCGCCGAAGCGACTGGTGCCTCGCGTCTGCCGCTGACCACCACCTTCCGTTGCCCGAAGACCGTCGTGACCTACGCTCAGCAGTGGGTGAACCACATCCAAGCTGCCGAGACGGCTCCGGAAGGCGTCGTTCGCAGCCTGCCTGATGCTGAGCAGGTGTTCACCGAAGCCAAGATTGGCGACGCTATCCTGTGCCGCTTCAACGCTCCGCTGATCGACTTCGTCTACAAGTTCATCGCCAAGGGTGTGCCGGCCAAGATCGAAGGTCGTGAGATTGGTGCTGGTCTGGTCAAGCTGGCCAAGCGTTGGAAGGTCAAGTCGCTGACCACGCTGCTGGAGCGGCTGGAAGCCTTCGCCGAGCGCGAAATCAAGAAGTTCACCGAGAAGGAGCAGCCGGCCAAGGTCGCTGCCGTCGAGGACAAGGTCAACTGCCTCCGCGTCATCATCAACCGGGTGATGGACAA
>JACCDY011319532.1_pt1 | contig 11648 bp, 9 predicted proteins | sample 7446391 | NCBI WGS metagenome assembly JACCDY01 (sample SAMN15323451, study PRJNA562643) | freshwater metagenome | isolation source: river surface water | place: USA:Blue River Watershed | collected 2017-08-18
GGACGCCCGCGACCGTTCTGCCGCGCACGTGCATAGACGCAACGCGTTATTTTTTATATTTTCGACGCGGAAAGTTGTTGATGAGGTGGCGAACTTTCGACCGCGTCTGTTTACAGTTTTCAGCACGTCGGTGTCATGCATTCATCCATCACGTCCAACAGTGGTTCCATTTTCCACTTCCATCAACTGTAGCAAGAACACATGGCCGAAATCATCGTCGACGAGGGTCGTATGGTGACCTTGGAGTTCCCGGACAGCGAGGCGCGCGCGACCGTGCCATGGGACCTGATGGTCACCCTGTTCAGCCTAGCGTCGCGGATCAACGATGGCCAAGCTGTCGACCCCTTTGTGGTGGACGTTCGAACTGCCGCTATCACGCAAGATGTGGTGGACGGATTCTTGGAGATGTGCCAGCTGATGTATGATGGCAAGGATGTGTGCAAGCACGTTTCTGAGCACCGCACGATGCTCACCCAATACGTGGCGCTGATTGACTTCTTGATCCTCAAGCCTGCGTTCATCAAGGCAAAGGATATCATCATGCAGCGCATGTTGGCGAGCACCGACGTCTTCATGATCATAGATACGGTCGGGAACGAGGTTATGGACGTCACAACCAATAACAAAATGATTTCGATCAAGCGTTCGTCGCTTGTGCAGTCGTCTGTCGGGTTTAACGAAACGTCAACGGGTGATGATGCTAGCGGCGACGCGCATGTGACCCCGAAGAAGCGATCGCTTCCGTCGTCCCCAGCCCTGGATGCAGCTCGCGCAGCTCGCGCTGCTGCGGAGGGCCGTTCATTCGTTACGGTGCGTATCCGCAACAAGGGTGATAAGCCCGCGTACATGACGTACAGGTTTAGCAAGGCCGACTATGCGCGATTCGTGTCAGAGCTTCGTACGCGCGTTGTGGAAGTGTTTCAGCAGCTGTTGGACGTGCGCGACCCCAAGAACACATCACTCGATGAGGTCATGATGTTCATCGCGCGCCACCGGACGCTGCTCTTTACGACGGTTGCAGACGCGTCATCCGTACTGCGCGCGCTGCCCGACGTATCTGGAAACGCACGCAAGTTGATGGAGACGTTGTTGATCACGTCTAGCGACGCGGGTCAGTGCAAGCCCGTTTTGTCGAGCGTCACGCCCTCGGATGCCCCGAGCGGTTCGGTGTACGCTCCCACGCCGGCGACGCCTGACGCCATTCAGTCGGTGGAGCTCGATGTTGTGGACGGTGCCGAGTGCGTCCGCGTGCTTATTCGTCGCGCTCCTGTGAACCGTGGCTAAGGGGAAAGGAGGCAAACATACGCTTGAAAAAAAGTCATGACGTTGAATTTGTTTTTTTTCCACGTACATGTCAGTCAATGTAGACCCTATCGAGAAAAAAATTGATACTACACAGTCTAAAACCACCATACTCCACCATACTCCACCATACTCCACCATACAATATCCTTGAATCAACCATCCCTTGAAGATGCCCTTCTTATCCAGCGAGCTGATGCGCATGGCGAAGGCGCAAGAGATGGACAGCTTGAGGTTGCGGTTTGCCTCTGCGGCGGGCCAGGACAGCTTGGATGAAATGCACAAGCTGTGGCAGAGAGGTGTCAAGATGTGTGGTACGCCATCGACGACTTCCTGGGGTGCGTTGGCGCTTCATCGCGCGGCGTACTATGGCGCACAGGGTGCTGCGGAGAAGCTGCTCACAGAGTATGGCGTATACGTCGACAGCCGCCACTATGTTGACCGCGTGACCCCGTACATCGTGGCGTCGCGCAACGGCAAGGCCGGCATGGCGAGACTTCTGCTTAAGCATGGAGCCGACCCAAAGTTGGTCGATGTGAACGGCTTGAGCGCGAACTGCCTGCCGCGTGCATGATGGAATGTTCGAGACTTGTTCGGTAGCGACAATTTACATCTCTTCGCAGGACGTCTTATTATTTTTGTTGCGTTTTTAAACAGACACTCTTCTCATCTCACAGCATCTGATCAACAACGTCTGCGAATGCACTTCTTGACACAGTGTAAAAAAAACGAGGTTATGCTAAAAATCAAAATATTAAGTATTGTGCCGCACTTGATCACCGTCATCCTCGCTCATAGAGTAGAGGGGAAGCTTGGGTAGCTCTGCACAAGTTCTGATGTTTGTACGACGTATGTACAATGTGCTCACGCGCAGTTCGGCATGTTATTCCGACTTCACAGTAAAGTGTTAGCAGTTGGGCATGTTGTTCGCGAGCCAGATTCCAGCGTTCAGGGAATTGGACGTGGAAATGTCGGCAAAGGTCTTGATGCAAGCGTTCACGTTACCCGCGAGACACATTCCCGAGTTCACCGCGAACTTGGCAATGTCAACACCCGCATTCAAGGCGTCGCGGGTGACTTCTGCGCACGTGCCAGACACCACGCAGAAGGGACCGCATTTTTCGGGGTTGGTAGCCGGGCAATTGTTCGCCCAGCACACTGGACCGACACCATTATAGCCGGCGACGCAGCGAGGGTAGCACAGGGCACCATTTTGATCGCTGCCGGCGCCACAGATCATGGGCACGCCAGCCCCGCGGCCGTATGAGTTTTTGCGGCACGAGACGCCAATGTCCGGCATATCCGCTGGGCAGTTGGGCGAGCAGATGTTGCAGCCGGCGGGGTGAAAGCCTGGCGCGCACTTGGGGTATATCATCGCGAGACACCACTCGCAGCCACGCTCCGGGTTGTCCTGCATGCAGCTACCCCAACCCCACGCAGGGTAGCCCCATCCCCGGCCGTATTCTGCAGGCTTGCGGCAAAAGGCGCCGTCGTCGTGGAATCCCGCCGGGCAGTCCGGCCAGCACACAGGCCCAACGCCGCGGAAGCCGCTTGCGCACGCGGGGTAGCACAGCGCGCCATCGCGCACGTGTCCAGCGGGGCAACTGTCGGGGACGACTCCAGCGCCGCGGCCGTACGACCTCAATGTGCACCCCATGGAACGCGCGATGCAGTCGCAGTTCGAGTCGCATATGCAGCCGCCCGCGAAGCCGGGGCGATTGCACCTGGAGCACTTGTCGCCGACCTGTGTAGTGGTTGTCGGTGTAGTGGTTGTGGGTGTAGTGGTTGTTGGTGTAGTCGTGACCGTGTCACAGCTGCAACCGTTGCTGCAGGTGCAACCGCCCATTCTGAATGATAGGATGCACCGCCTATCGCAAGGAATGCCACTAGGCACATTGGTCATTGTAGTCGTCGGTGTAGTCGTCGTTGTAGTCGTCGTTGTAGTCGTCGTGATACAGTCGCAATTGGTGTTGCACTTGCAGCCGCCGTTCGCGACTGGAATGTTGCACTTGGCACACTTGTTGGTTGGCGTAGTGGTCGGCGTCGTAGTCGTGGTGATGCAGTCGCAGTTGGAGTTGCACTTGCAGCCACCGCTCGCGACCGGAATGTTGCACTTGTCGCACTTGTTGGCGACGGGGACGGGAGTCGTGGTGGTGATGCAGTCGCAATTGGTGTTGCATTTGCAGCCACCGCTCGCGACCGGAATGTTGCACTTGTCGCACTTGTTCGCCTGTCCGGCGACCAACGTCGGAGTAGACATCATGGCCACAAGGGCCAAGACGACGAGCGTCATTGAGCGGGAGCTCATGATTGCTGGTGCAAGAACACGCACTGGTCCCAATGGGAATTATGCTTTGGTAAGGAGGGAGGGGGGGCATTATATACTTTCAATTTTTTTGGATGGTGTACGGTATATGCCGTACATTGGTTATATAAGTCAGACTGGTAAAAACATCCGTCAGACTGGTAAAAACATCCGTCAGACTGGCAAAAACATCCGTCAGACTGGCACAGTTTCGACCTTCAACGTCATGCATGTTTACCATCCCCCCTATCCAGCGAGAATGCTTATTATAAACTTCCATCAACTGTAGTTTGCGATAATTGTATGGACGATTTCTAAAAAAGTATTGAAAATTGGTAGGACATATCTCAATAAATCAATATAATCAATACCACTCGTCAAAATTCAATTATGGCAAAGAATAGCTCTGTGATCGTGATCATTGGCGATATCGACGCGGAATGGCTGCGAAAGACATACGATGCAAAGAAAGAAGATGGCAGCATTGATGACGTATCGCTCGTTGTAAGTTCAACTTCCTCAACTTCCTCATCATCTTCTTCAACTTTGAGCGCGACCTTCCCCGAGGCCACATCAACAGACAACGTTGGCGCATTGATCCAGAGAGTGGTCGCAGCAGACGATAATATCATGATCATCATCGAGGATGCAACTTCATATGTAGAGAAACACGAAATGCAGATCCACGCCCTTGTGCGTCAGTGTGCACGTGCAGCCTCTAGCAATACTCCAGGATCCAAGAATTCGACACCGTTGTTGTTTGGCACGGCGGCCACATCCAAGGCGGCAGCAGCATCCAAAACAAAAGAGGTGGACGTCAATAACTTGGTGAACGCAAAACCCTCTCCATGCCTCGTCTTGTTGTTCCCGCTCCGCAAGCTGCAGAGCTTTCATCTCCCAGGGAGCGTGGCACAACACGTGGACGAATACATTATTCGTCCCTCCGCCCTTGCATCTGCATCATCTCGCGATGTGCGACATCTATATCATACGGTGTTTGCCCGCACGCGTGTAGCGCCTTCGGCATCCGAGTTCGTAACCAAGGTGTTAGATTCTCAAGACTCTCAACATTCCCAAGATGCTTTGTCGTGTGGCATCGTCGTGACCCCGCACCAGTGGCCGCCATACATGAAGAAACTATGATGCAGTCATTCGAAACGATCCATGTTCGATGAGGGCATCGATAACGGTTTTTGCAATATTTTTTATGTTTATTCTCTGACCAAGCTGACGCCGTACTTGTTGTAGTACACTGTCGTACACTGCAGTACACACACGGTGCAATATTACAGGTTGGTAGGAGCTTACCACAATACAATACAATACAAATGGCGTTCTTGACCCTTCGACTCGCGTCGTCTCAAAACAATGACAATGGCAACGATGTTATTGTGAGCACGCGTAAAATGCTCGACATGTTTGAGCTTGTGGAAGAGCAAGTGTTCGAAGACCGCATCAACTTGTCCGCGGTGGAAGATACAATCGTCATCAACATTGACCTCGCGCCGGTGACGCATACGGGCATGCATGCCTTTGTGGCACTGTGTAAGTTGATGCACGCCGTCGACATGTACAACAACGATTCCTTTGTTGCCGTCCGGAGGTTCGCGGAGGCCCACCGCGCGCTCGGCGTACAAATCGCGGGACTCATCGATTTTTTCCGCCCAAAGCGTTTCTTGCAACGGCGCTTGCCCTTCTTCGACGAGTGCGGACTGCCGCTCTTTGTCTTTGGGAGGTGTTTCTGGACGCCGCCGTCTGAAAAACACGGGACTTGTGATGAGCCCCAGTACGCGTCGGAAATCGACCACTTTGACGTCGAGTACAATGCCTACATGTACATTGAGATTGCCGATGTGATGAAGGGTGGAAAAGTCGTGGACACAGTGTGTGTAAGGCCGATGACAGTAGTTGACATCAAGGAGGTCGTGGGAGGGTGGATTGTTATTTTTGATGATGATACGTACATAGAATTCGCCAGTGTGTTTAAGGCCGATGACCACCGCAATCTCGCGGCTTGGGCCGATGACCACCGCAATCTCGCGGCCGAGATCCGCGCATGTGCTATGAAGGTGATTCAAACGGCAGTCGAAGCCAACAACCCTGGCATGAAGATCTTCGACGCCATGATGGCTCATGTTTGCAACAACAGCAATTTTTTTTTTGCATGCGACATGTCGGTCAACAGTGGAGGGCTCAATACGACGGCGGTCGAGACCCTCATAGAGCAGCTGCCCGGCGTCAACCCTTACGTCCGCACGTTTGTCAACGCGGCCATACGCTCCAGATGCAAGGCGATCATGGGCGTGTTCAACCGCAAACGAACACGCTGTGATTGGCGGCCGGATAGTTGTTGGGTGGTCAAGAACATGTCGTTGATCCACAACATTTGCGAAGATGGCATTTACACGATCCGGTTGGAATGCGCGCTTGATGATGGCAATGCGGGCGACATGGCCGATGCTTTTTGACGCCATTCTTTTGCGTTTTGAGATCAAGGGGTTTATTGGCCCGAGTGTAGAATAATTGAAGATGGCTCGTGGTTGACGAGTGCGGCAAAATGTTTGTGATCTCATTGTATAGAACAGACGGCGATGCGATCATCATCAAGATCAATAACAAGAACATCTGAACGGGTGACCCCGACGCAGAGCGGAACGAAACCGACATCAACCTTCCTAAAAAATGACACTTGCGAATTCGACGACGTGCATCAGCAACAGCAGCAGACAGACTCGAATGTCAACTTGCGCTCATCGCGCGTGACAATCCTGCTTGTGTTATTCACGACTCTCAACACGAAACAACACGGCTTTCAAAAGTACATGGACGGCCTTCGACGCTGGCTTGTACGTGCTCATGAGCTAGGGGCAGGCACTTCGATACAGTTGTTCACCGATTCAGCGTCATCAGAAGCTGCAGCGGCGCTCATCGCTAGCACGCAGCCGAGCGTGCCTCTCCGGCACCACCGGTTCAGCTGCCCGCCGTTTTTGATGACGTCGGGGAACAACGACCAGCAAAAGCGGATGCATCGTTCCCTGTTCGCTACCCTGGTTCGCTTCTTCCCGCTGTTCGATTACCCAGGAAGCACCGAGCGCCTCGGGCATCGCACGATGTTGATGGATGTAGAGCCCACTGAGAAGACATGGCAAAAGCTCCAGATGGTGATCCGCATCGGGGATGTCTATGAACATCGGTATGCCGAACATCCATTGAACATCATGTACAACGGCTCATTGCGCTTTGACTTCATGCCGGAGCTAGGGTACGAGCGCCTTCGGCGTCAGCACAAGTTACCTTACTCCATCGCACAGACATTTTGCGTGTACGACCGCCTTCCACGCGCCATCCTAGACGATTTTCTCGTATCCATCATGTCGGGGGGCAACAAGCAGACGTGCCCTCCCGGTCGGTGGGTGTACGGACCGATGACGGACTGTTTGGACAGAGGCGTGGACGAGGTGTTTTTGAATCAATACGTGTTAGCGGAGGCGGTCAAGCGGGGACTGCGTGTTGGGTACATGGACTATTTCACCATCGCCGACCCATTCTATTACTACGCGAAACGAGTGCTTGGTCATTCCGACAGTCCGCGGCACCTAGCGTACATTTTGCGCGGAGGCAAAGCGGATGACGGTACGACGACGGTCAAGCAAATGCTCGCGGAGGTAGACCGTCGTTTCTACACGGATGATTACACAAGTGTCAAACCTGAAATTTCAAGTGACAACGTCGCAGTGACCCGTCGCTTTTGGGAGGTCATGCGCCGCGCACCCGACTGGTTGCCACCAAAGTACGTGCGATGGGCGCTTGAGAGATATGACGGCAAGACACGTGGAGCCGCGTTGGTGGTCATGAAAGGCGGGGAGCTGGAACGCATTATGTATGTATGACAAACGGGTACTGCAAGAGAGAGATGGAGAGAGAGAGTATAAATTTGCCGCAGTTTTCAATCGAGAGTTACTATTTCATCGTATTTCCGTATTTTTTCTGAATATTTTCCAGGAACTCCGAACATCATCAACACATCATCTATAGATATACACATACATCATCAGCCAAAAAACATGCCCACATTATTTCCGCCTTTGTTGGGCCCCAACATCCGCGCGCGTCGTTTTGAGATCCAATCCGGCGAGTCCACATTGAAAATCGAGCGCGGCGCCAACGGCAACATCGATTTCAAGCATGTCAAGCGTGACCCCGAAAGCGGCCAGATCGTGCAAGTGACGACACCAATGTCTATCAACGGTGTTACCGGCATGATGCAAGGTTCGTCCGTGGACCCTTTGGTGCTCACAGACGACAAGGTAAGCGCTGATGCGGACCTCACAATCGGTGCCGATGAGCACAAGACCGCGCCTTATGCCACGCAACGGCTATGGAATGTGGGTACTAATCCTGGAACAATCACGGAGGATAATGTTGAACAAGGGCTAATCGTGTGGCACCGTACACACACGCAGCTGCGTCGCCTGTCTCCGACGTTGTTTGCCGCCAACCAAACGGTGCCCAACGACGCTGCGGCCTTTGCCGCTGCCTTGGTTCCGTTGGAGCCGGAGCTGACGATCGAAAAGGCGGATGTGTGGCCATTCTTTGAGGTGGATAACATTAGCGAATGGCGCGGCGTCTCGTTCATCATGGCCGAGGCGTTCGTGGAGCTGCCTTCTGCCGGTACGTACACGTTTGCGATGGAAATCAATGGTGACAACGCCGAGGTCGCTGCGCAAGTGCATGTGAGCGGTACGCGCGTATTGCATCTGAACAGCACCATTCAATATGGCGACGTAGACACCAATGTAATCTCGACGACGCCATTGAACCTAACGTCAGGAGGTAACCATACCGTGGAGATTCGGATGTTTTTCAAGGGGCGTGTGTATAACACCAACCTCGTATACTGGCTGAATGACGAGGAGTCGACGACGACTATTACCGACTACAAGATCCCACCGCTCACATCTACCTACGATAGGAACACGGACACGACGTTGCAGCAGACGCGCACGAGCGCAGTACAGAAGCCGTCGCTATCCGGTATCCACCGCATCGCACAATGGCCGTTGTCGATGGTACGCCGCGAAGACTTTCCATCGGCTTTGCGCTTGGGCGCCGTGGCACACGACGCGGCAGGTAACATGACGATCGTTTTGAGCGAGGATAATGATGACCTCGAGGAGACGCCAATGATCGTACAGACACGACCTGAGGAGGTCAAGGCCATCAAGTGCGTAATGCACGCCATCATGCGCTACGATGCTGTGGGGAACTTGAAATGGATCATCAAGAACCCGCTCGGCAATGTTGACGACAACGAAGACAAGGACCTGTTTTTGACGGGCGTGGAGGCAACGCGCGACGGTGGAGTCTTGGCACAGATAAGCGGTCGCATGTATGTATATAGTAATAACGGTTTCAGCGTTGTGCACCTAGGTGATGCGACGGGAACATCCGCAGTGACGTTGAACATCCCGGGTGCGGACAATACTAATGTCAACGTATCTATACTAGTCAAGTACACGGCGATTGGAGGCATAGAGTGGGCCGTCTATGCCGCAGGCACAAGCGATGATGATGTGGGTGGCGTGTTGATCGATGCGTGTGAGATTCCAGAAACTGGTGAGATCGTTGCAGCGTTCACAACCAGTCCATTGAGCGGCGGTGGCAATGGATTCGTATCATCAAAGACGCTGATCGTGGACGGCATCGGGCAAAGGATGTTTTTTCCCGCTTTGGACAGCGAGGAGGGCTCACCATTTCCCATGATTCCTGCAGGGTCTTCAGCAATGATTGGTTACGTATTGCTGAGCGCAGAACAGGGTGCGGTGAAGAACGCGAGCTTTACTACCATGACATCGGCTCCTGACTCGTTAATGAGGGTTTTCAACAACTCCAACACCGCGCGCAGCGGCTTGACGGCATGTCCAAGCGGCGGTTTTATCAGTCACTTTATGAGTTATTGCGAGTCAGATCAGTATGGCATTATGACAGTGAGTGCAATGACCGGCCCCGGACCTTTCATGAACAGCGGTCTGGACGAAGGCGCTCGTTCGTTGGCGTTTCAAGTCGTGTGCCGCCACGACGCCAACATGGACGCCGTGTGGTGTGCGCAGATTTTTGGCCGGACGGACAAGAGCGAAGATGAGACATACTATTTAAACGACACGCGTTCCGAGTGCTTTGTGGATTCAACGACCGGAGACGTGACTGTATTGTTCCATTCAATCAACGGCAATCCCGTAACTATCATCGATGGTCAAGGGTCACAATCAACCGTGACGGTGCCATCGGAGATTTTATCAATGTCAAGTTACCTCGACGAAGAAGATGACGTTTCGTACGCGGGCGTCGCCAAGTTTACGTCAAATGGGTCGCTTGTATGGGCCAAGATCGTGGGCGTATCAGCGACCATCGGAACTAACGAGACGTTCTTTGGAGAGCGCTACCTGCACGGCTGCCCCGACGGCTCAGTGATGACCCTCATATGGGCGCCCGAGTTGGACATGCCCGAGTCTGAGGACGTCGAAGACGGGCGTGGCATGGAGCTTGTATGGCTCGATACCGTGTCTGGCGAAGCGCGTGGTTCACCATGGCCACTGACGGGCGTTCAACGCTATAACGACGACGCGTGGGATAGCCACGTGTCATTCTCACGCGGTCCGTCGCGATATGCCAACATCGTAGTGCGCAGCGACCGGCACACGGGCTACCTTGACGCACCTGATATCCTAGGAGATGGTCCAGAGAACGTCATAGACATCCCGTACGGGCTCTCAATCGTCGGCCTCGATTTCACGCCTGTCAAGAAGCGCGTGGTGATAGATGGTGACCTTGTGGTGCTTGGAACCACCATCTCACACAACCCGGCATCGACGTCGATGTATACCTTTGAGACTACTGCCGCGCGTCGTGCGCGCATTGCGTATTCGGTTACGGAGGCGTATGGAGCGTGCGGCGTAGACACAGAAGCCACATGTGCCCAGGATGCCGTGATTCCATGGGTCCTATCGACATCGCCATTGGAGCGCAAGGGCACGTTGTTGGCGTTGAACGGTTCGTCGGGCATTTTGTTGGACTCTAGTACCCACGTCTTTACAGTCAAGACGCCCGGCATCTACTCGATATGTGTGCATGCACTAGGTACATCGCGTGCTGCCATAGACGCCGAGTTTGCGTGGGCATTGAGGTGTACGACGTCGGGCGAGAGCACACCCAAGACCGTCTCTCTTGCAACCGGTGCGAGCGGCGTGCAGGTTTCGTTGGACGCGAATGACACATTTGTCCTAGTCTCCAAGACCAATGCTAGCGTCACTTTCATGGAATACACAGAGTTGCGCGTGCAGATGATCAGCGCGCTCGTTAACCCGGTGCTTTTGCCTACTATACTGGGATGATCAACGAATGTGTAGAGCATGCCATGAATTTTTAATTATATTGACGCTCCAAGCGGATCACGTCAAGTCATTGGACGCCAATCCAGCTGCGCCCAACGTCGCAATGACCAACATGGCGACGCCGCCCGCGACTTGAGGAGCTTCATATTGCCGTGCAAAAGCAACCAACATGACAGTAAACAAGATCGCAGTCGTATAGAGCAGCAGGGTGTGCTTGAGAATAGTTATTTTGTCAACCTCTTTATCGTGTAGCTTGTAGATGCGCTCGATGGGTGCGCACAATATGTAAACTATAAATACCATAGGCGGCACGAGAGCAGCGAGCGCGCCAACATGTATGGCCCATGGCAAGCACAATAGGAACGGTAGTACGTGTGCGAAAAAGTCGGTGCCGGTGTACAAGAATTTTTGCGGGTGGATTTGATGCGGGTCGATGGGCGCAAATCTGTGTATGACCTTGGTCAGAATTCCGGGATAGAGTTGGAGTAAGACGCGCGTGGTCACCATGACGAGCAGCGAGTTTGCAAAGAGAATACCGAGCAAGAAAGATCCTGTTGATCCTGTTTTCATGGAGCGGTGAGCCACGAGCGCCACCGCCACCAACAAATAATTGATTGCGCAATATGTTTGCGCGAGCTGTGATGCGGACA
>JACCDY011227408.1_pt1 | contig 11642 bp, 13 predicted proteins | sample 7446391 | NCBI WGS metagenome assembly JACCDY01 (sample SAMN15323451, study PRJNA562643) | freshwater metagenome | isolation source: river surface water | place: USA:Blue River Watershed | collected 2017-08-18
ACCGTAACGCTGAATGTTTAAAAAATATTCATAGAAGATATTGCAAAATACCTAAATGATTATTTAACCAGTGCGGACAATATTTGTATTATCACCATTTGAGAACCAAACTGGTACGTAATATAATGCTCCTTCGGACCCTTCACTTGCGTTAATTGTATCAACCTGAATTTGCATCAAACGATAAATAAATAATTGTTGTTTTGTTGTATCATCAATAACTGTATATGATTTACCCATATCTTTTAAAAAAGTACCTCCAGGTAAAACTACACCAGATGTAAAAATTTGTTGCACTTCAGACGCAGTTATTACACTTTTTACATTAATGAAACTACCTGTATTTGTTGTTGCACGATTTACAATGATCTGATCTAGTGCAATCAAATACTGGCTACGTTTATTCATCTGAGCAATATGTGTTTGGCAGGAGGACATGTATATTATACATTTAGCACATATTTTTAGCCAGTGCGGACAACACGGACGCCGATGCCATTAGTATCCCACACCTTCACGTAGAAGGGAGCGGCATCAGCGCCCTCGCTAAGAGAGTCTGCATCAAGCTGCTGCTGCACTAAACGGTATATTGCAATCTGCTGATGTGTTGTATCGTCAAGCACAGTGATAGACTTGCCCATATCACGCATTAATGTATTTTGCGCAACACCAGTATTATCCGTACTAGTAGCATCTAAAAAGTCGGTCGATGTCATCACTGAAGTGACTGATTTACCATTATCAATCGTTGTGAGGCCAGTTGCTGCAATTGCAACAAAGAAACGAACGCGACCAGGAATCTGAGCAATGTGAGTCTGTAGAGATGTCATTTTATATTATGTGTTTTGAAAAAAATTTAGCGCGGCGCCGGTAATTAGGATTTCATAAGATCAGTTTGACCTTTGTTTACTTCACCACTAATGCGTGCTACAAGTTCCCCCTGTGCCAATGTTGCCTTATTTTTTGGTGCAGTAGAATTAATAATTTCGACATTTGATTTACCAACAACTTTTGTTGTACCGGTTGTTTGTACTGCCGGTATTGCAGAATCTTCCTGGGGCTGTTCGGCAGCCGTATCAGACGCATCCGTCGCAACTATATCCGCCTCATTCTGAAATGCCTCATAATTCTTTACTTTTTCAGAGAGCATCTTAAAAATACTCATCTCCTGATCGGTTGGCTTAGGAGGTTCAGGGCCTGCCGGTCGGGTCGCGCAGGTACTTCCAGGCATCCCTCGGCGTCCAAATACACATAGAGCAGAGTTCTCATTAAATAAATACCCAAGAAGCACTATAATTGCTAACCATAGCCAAAATGCTATTACAATATTACGAGTTGCAATAAAAAGTACTACAAATATAAGGGTGCGTCGTACAATTGGATGAGAAAGAAAGTATTCTTGCCCTTTAGTGACTTCCATGGCGAGGAATCGGCCACCCAAGTTAAGGATTAACATCATGAGGCCAATGAAATAGGGATTTGTGTTAAATGCCGCAAGAGCTGTATCAATTGGGCCAAGTTTTACTGCAGTTGCTGCAGCACCGGCTAAGCCGGAAATTGGCGCGCCCATCATACTCATCTGTTTCTTGTAATGTTTTCTATTGTGCTACTTCTACATATTGGGTGTGAACAACTCTCGTACAAGAGCTGTCGTTGATGCCACGCCACCTGTAAAATATTCTTTAAGGAGACCACTAAATTCCTCTGCATCTGAGTTCATAAGCACATCCATGTCGGCCAAATATAGGAAGACTGCAAACATGGCTAATATACCAACACGAGGACACCAGATTGCAGCACCAGTCGCTGCGGCCACTAAGAGAATATTCCACCATGGATATAAATGCAATTCAATTAGCTTATAATCATAAGGGATTTCGTACATCATTCCGTGGAGAAAAAGCCAGACAAGTATGGCAATTCCTGCAATAACGCGGAGTGTATTATCTACAACCCCTGTACCATCTAAATGTTCGGTCCACTTGCGGAACGATTCCATCCAAAGCTATTAAGACTTGATAATATCATGGCTAGCGGCCCTGCACAGCTTGTGTCTGGACCTTATCGGTCTCAATAAGAATGGGCTCCTCATCAAACAGGCGCTCTACAAACCATTTGTGCTTCTTGCAATTATCAGATTTATTGGGAATGATTGGCTTTATTTCTTGGCTATCAGCTGATATTAGAGGTGCACCTAGATCCGGGAGACGACTTCTAAATCCTTCACTAATTTGTGTGGCATAGCGTTGGGTAATTTCATAGTCCTGTCGGCCAGAGTGCATAATTAGTCGTAGGACGAATGTGGCAGTTAGAAGGCCGATGACCCAGCCCTTCCAGGCAGTCATAGCAATTGCGCTTGCAAACAGTAAAATGCGGCCCAGAATTGTATCTGTGAAGCGATGGATGTCGGAAGGAATTAGGTGGGCCTGTGCAATTCCAATTACTAGAATAATCCCTAAGAGAACATCGGGGGCATTTAGAGTACCGTCTGGAAGTATGCGAGCACCTCCAACAAGTGTGAAGGAAGGTGGGGCGGGTTTTATGGCGGGGCCTGCAATTGGCGCTGCCGCCGGTGCAGCAGAAGTTCCTGGAGTTGCCATCTAGTCTCTATCTGTTCTAAAGGATAGACTTTCGGGCATTGCTGGGATTACTGCTTGTCCATTACTAGCTCTGCCATAATCCAAGGTGTTAGGAGCTTGAAATAATACAAAGGACAAAAAATAGATATTGCGTCATGGATTTCTGTTCCTTGGACGATGCTTTTCCGGCGGCAGGAGGAAAAGGAGAAAGTGGCCCATCAATCGGCTGTGCTGGTGGAGAGGCCACTTCTACCGCCTTAAAGCATGAAAAGAAACGCGCTAAGAAATGCAAGGGGCCTCGTTTACAGTTTGTGGAATCGAACTTGGACGAGGCTGCTGCGGGTGGCATGGCTCCGCCACCTGATAGTGATCCCGATCGGCCTTCAATGGGATACCGTACTGCCGCGCCTGCGCCTTTTACAGCTGGTGTAGGGACTGGTCCTAGCACTAGCGCAGCAATGGAAGGATATAAGACTCATGAGGGATTCACAAGTTGTGGTGCCAAGAAACCTTCTGAAAAATTCCAGGGCGGTATCCAGCCTGTAATTGACGCTGTTCAGCAGGCTAGTGGAAGTACTGCTGCACCCGGCTGGTTTACACAGCAAGTAACTTCTGATGATGGGTTTACACCCTATATGGGAAGTGGCTCTGATGATGAGAATGCAAACTCAAAGGAGTATCTTTTACAGCCGTCCTTTGAAAATTCCTTCAGCGCCTTAGGGGTTGATAAAGCAAATGGAGGGCCCGTATTACCGTTACCGAATTTGAGTGATCGTTGGAAACCGATGACGCCAGGTGGTGCAACTGCGTTTTACGAACGGTTACCAGCTGCTGACAGCAGCACGGCAGGTGGTTCGGATGTCGCTGAGATTAAAACGAAGCTCGATCGCATTTTTGCGCGATTGGATGAATTAGATACACGCCGAGTATGTACCGATAATTCAAATACGGAAGTTGGTATGTTTGTAATGAGTGGAATCTTCGTAATGTTCCTAATGGACCTACTTGTAAGAAAGACATCGACCAATCTGCGTATTTTCTCTGCTTGAGAGGTGTCACTTAACATTTCTAATTGACTGTGTTGCACATGCAATTAGAGATATTGTGAGGCTGCCATATATTTATCGGCGCATAGTACGGCGTTTGCCACCACGTGTGGATGGTGTAGCTGGAGCTGCGGGGTCTACAGCAGCTGTAGTTGCAGTAGTTGCAGCTGGATTTACAGGCGCAGTTGCTGCGGGTGTTAGTAATGTAGTTAACTCCTGTAATTTTTGTTTAAGGGTAACTAAATCATTGGCCTTATCTGCTTCTTCAATCGCTTTTTTAAGATCATCATATGCAGTACGCTTGGCATCATCAAATAGACTGCGTATAATTGTTTCAAATGAAGAATTGTCTTGTAAATCGTAAACAAGTTTAAATTCTTTCTTTAATCCGCGGCGTTTAATAACGTTGTTAATTGCAGATGCCGCCTTTTTGAAAGGATAGGCAATAGCACTTCCTGTTGCAACTGCGGCAGTAGCGATTGCCGAGCCAGTTGCGCGAGCCGCAGCTTTTGTTTTACCTTTTACAGTTGTTGAGCGATATGCATTAAGGGCTTTGCCAAATGCTCCGCGTTCAACACGTGCCTGAAGTTCTGCACGTTCTGCACGTAATGCGTCTAATTCTTTTTGAATTGCGGCTTTATCTGCACCAGGTGCGTAGAACTCTTTCTGTTTGGCTTCAATTTCAGCGGTTTTAGCACGTAGTAATTCCATTCCTTTAGCTTTTTCCAACTCTGATTGACGTTTTGCAAACACTTCAGCTAGTTTAGAATCCATTGTACTCAATTGAGCCATTTCAGCTTCATACTTTGGATAATGTGCGCTATTAGGTCCATCAGGATTAGTTTTCATAAATGCTACGGCCTTTGTTGTATCAATGGAGTATTTCGACCAGTCTGACGATTTTACAGCAGTTGCATATAAAAATTCTTTCAGGTTAGTTGAAAAAGCGCTTCCATCATATAAGAAAAATGGATCTGTAAAATTATTGCTTTTTGTTTTATAGGTGTTGTAAAATTTTGTGAGTTTATCAATTAGGGCTATTTGTTCAGGTGTAAGGGCGCCACCAATGTGTGCACCGCCTCCTTGGCTGGCAGCGGAAGGATCTCCTGATCCTTCTGGAGATTGAGGAAGCAATGTAGCTGAGCTAGAAGCAGCAGCGGGAGGGGCATCAGAAGGATCTCCTGATCCAGGTACTTGTTGAGGTAGAGGAGATGATGCAGCTGCATTAGATCCTTGAATATGCTCTAATACTCTCTCATATGTATCAAATAATGTTCTAAATAATATATTTGTTTGGTCATTTTGGAAAAACTGCGTAATTGTTTGTTCAACAGGAAAACTTTCAAAATGAGTTTCTAAAGCAGTTGCAGCATCTTTAAAAGGGGCTAAATATTTGGGTATATCATTATTTCTAAATGAAAGTATTTTAATTAAAAACTGTAATGAACCACGTAACTCTGATAATAATGCATCTTCATATATTGTTACAGGTTGTGCACTTGTTATTAATCTATTATATAATAGACCATATACAACATTAATATGATTTGTATGTGATACAATTTTTGTATTTATATCTATATCTAACATTTGGATTAAGAAACGTTTTATTATTAATTTTCCAATATCTTGTATAATATTTAGTGGCATTTCTGCCCCGCTCCCTACATATGGAAGATTTAGTGTATCAATATCTGTTTGTAATTTAGATAAATATTCGTTTATATCTCCATTTAATTTTTGTAGATCATTAATGCCCTCATTTATAATTGTACTAATTTGTGTGATATCAATTTTATATCTATTTGCAATAATTTGATATTCTTCCACAAAGTTTTCAGCAAGTTTGTCTTGTAATGCTTGTTCAGAAGGTAGAGTTTCTAAAGGTAATTGTGTTTTTGCAAGTTTGGCCACCCTTTGCCATAATCTAGTTGCTTTTTTTGATTTTTGTGCAGCAGCTGCGGCACTTTTAGAAGCAGCTCCGCGGCCAATATCACGCTGTATTCTTGCATCTGTCTCTGCTTCACTTTCAAATTCAGGATGAAAACCAAGCCATAGTAAAAAGAACTCTTGGAAATTAGAAAAAACTTGCTTTACACGCTCATCTGCAGCAATTGCTTTTATATCATCTGTAGTATCTTTCTTTTTATCTTTTAATGCGGTTTTTATTGCCTCTAATTTTTCTTTTAAAATAAAAATACCTTGGCGTGTCGTATTTTGTGGAAGGTTCATTTTTGTAGGATCAATATTTGGATCATTAATTACAAATAATAAATAATCAATATCAGAATGTATATCTAAGATATACATAAGATTAGCATGTTGTTGAGGTGAATTTATAATATTACCTAAATAAAACAAAATACGTCTAGCAACATTATTTATAATTGTATTAATATCAAATAAAAGAAAAATTGATAGCAAATATTGTATTTGTAACTTACCTAATTCTTTTTTTTGTTCATCATTTAGTGTTGTTACTGTAGAAGATTTTTCATACCTTGTTATAGCACTTAATTTTTGTTCCATATATGCATTTAGATCAACTCCTTCAGCATTAACTTCAGCTGTAGTCTGCGTAATAATTGCATTAATCTCGTCAATACTAATGCCATATTGCTGACCTATCCCCTTAAATTGATCAAAAATAGCTCCTTCAGACGCTCCTTCAGACGCTCCTTCAGATTTTGATTGTATATTGCTGCGTGAAGCAGCCACAGCTTTTGCACTTGTTGAACGTGACGCACCATTTGGAACTGGTGGAAGAGATGCAGCAGCCGCTGCAGCTGCTGCTGCAACATTTACTCTGGTTGTTGGAGTTACTGAAGATGCAGATCCTTCGCCTAATTGTTGACCATCAGGACCACCAGGACCACCAGGACCACCAGGACCATCCTCTTCACCATCTTCATCTTCTTCACCATCTTCATCCTCTGGAGCTGCAGCCGCCGCATCTGCAAAAGACGCATCATCTGCAAATATACTTTCAAAAATGGCTAACATATTATCATTAAAACTTGTTGTTGCTGCAGTAAGGCCTTTATCAACAATCTTCATTTTAATCAAAAATTGCTTAAGTGCCTCTGATGGTAGCTCTTTTACTTTTATAATGGCGCCGCCATCTGCAGCCCATTCCTCTACAACATCCACAGATTCAGATGGTCCCTCGGCGGTGACCTCAGGAGCCAAACAGCCCCCTCCGCGAAACTCAGTAATATGTACAGCAGGATTGGCCCTTAATAAAGAGTCCGCAGCAGCGTCAGCCATTTCTACCTCTGATCATTATTTTCGAACCATAATTTACCTAATAGGGCAGTCATGACATCTCACTTAAGGCATGCATCAATCCCAAAACACAGTATGGATATAGCGCAACAACAACGTCGCCGGAAAATCGATTGTAAACCTGAATTAATCATCTCATCGCTACAAAAGTTCTATGGAAACTACGATGATATTGAGTCCATTTTACCCTATTTGCAGGGATCGGCTGACCTCTCTTTACGACTTATTGACTGGTTTGTCACCAATTATTGTCGTAAGCATTTTATTGGTTACCCTCTTAATGGTCAAGAGTTCCTAGTCTATATTTCTTATAAGTCCCAGCTGAAAGCATATTCAAAGCAGTACTTCGACCCTAATTGCCGTCGTGAGCGAATTATGTTTCAGATCCCTGGTCATGAACCCTTCCTCACCACAGTCGGCAAACTAAATTTCTTCCGTTGGGCTATTGAAACAAACCTCCTCGACTATATCCAAAAAAATTACGACGCCATTCAAAATGAACGAAATGAGGCAATGAGTACTAATAGCAAAAAGAGTCGCACAGCATCCACAGAATCCTCTGTTTCCTCTCAATCATCTATTAGGACCGTTTCGACAGTTGCATCAACTGATAGCGTAGAATCCGCTGCCACAGCTGCGACTACCCTAACTGCAGTTTCAGCAGTATCTGCAGATTCCATCCACTCTGCTGCAACTGCCAGCACGTTCTCAAGCAGCTCAACAACTCGTCGCAGACGCAGCAAGCAGATCCCTGCAGCCTCCAGACAATTACAAAAACATGAATGCTCTATCCTCGTCACCTTTGACTAGGTCCATTAGCACCTGGGGCGACACCATCAATTGGTCTATACACAGTCTTCATATCATTAAGTGCCGGCAATAAGTTATCTCCAGCATCTAATCGATCTTTAATTGCACGCTGTATCTGCATCTTGTCTACCCAACGACTGTCAAAGGAACGCTCTAAAATCCGCTGGGATTCGGCTACTCCACGGTCCTCCTTACTTTCATAAACGGCTCCTTGTAATTCGCGTACAACATTACGAGGATCCGATTCAACGTCATATTTGTCAAAGTAAGGATTTCCGGCGAGTTGTGGGCCACCAGGTTGGAACGCCGGTGCAGGTCGGTTATCACGTCGATCAAGTCGTCCAGCATTTGGCATACGATCCATGAATGTCGGAGCCGCGTTGGGATCTGCTCTGTTATAAATTCCATACCGCCCATCCGTTTGCCAATGCTCGTAGTTGCGGGCATTTACTGTGTCACGTGTCGGCAACTCACGACGTGATCGCAGTGCCATTTGCGGATATGGAATTATGGGTACAGGGCCAATTGGAATCGGCTGCATTCTATCTTACCATCCTAATTGACTTTCTAAAGCAGCCCATTCACGCAACCTAAATGCACCTTTATAATTCCAATTAAGATGCGGCTTTTTGTCTTTTGCATTGAAGAGCTAGTAAAACCGCTGCCGACTCTTTTGCAAATAAATGCCAAGGTATTTCGTGTAAAAACTCTTTTAGGAGGTGGGCACGCCCTTTGGGAGGATAATGATCCCGAAGTGGAAGATAATGAAGAGTATATCCGTAAAAATTACTTAGAGCCCAACAATATTCCTGTAGAAGCCATGGGGCGTATTCCTGGCGCTGAGCCGCTCTATTGGGCTTCTGTGGATGGGGCACGGCTGAAGTTTGAAGACTTTTACACATATGAAGAGGCGGTTGAAGGTGGTATTTTTACGGAGGACCCTTATGCGCTGTGTTGGAAGCAATTTCTTATTTTTACGGATGGCTCCTCAGGAGCGGACATCATTGGTAGCACAGGTTACTTGGGAATTATTGCAGAACCAATGAAATATATTATGGAAACTTTTATAAACAAACGCGTTGTTTCCGTCTAAAGTTAAACCTCGATTTTATATTAAAATGGCAACACCATCAGGAAGTGTTGCGGCTGCAGCTGCGGCTGCCACTGGACAACAGGAGCCGCGAAATAAAACTGTTCGCCGACTCCCAAATGATGAGGCAAGTCTCAATAAAGTTCTTGATGACAGCATTAAAGATGCTTATAAACGTCCATGGCATCGGCTGGAACGCGGCCTACGTCTAAACCGCTTACGTGCATTTGTGGAAGAAGAAAAAAAGAAATTAAACCTTACACAGTTTGAAAGTGCCACACTTCTTGCACTCTTACAAAAAGCACTTGATAAAAAACTACTTAACTCTAAAACAACGGTCATATATGACCAAGAAAAAGAAGCTATATTAGAAATTAAAGGGCTTGTGATGCATCGTGGTGCTGATGGTATTATGAAATATCAGCTATTAGAGAAGAAGGCGGTATCTACAATGCGTAAGAAGAAGGATGAAGGGGCGAATGGCGGCACTGGTGCAGCTCAAGCATAAAATTGAGTTCAAACTCTGGCGTAAGGTTGAGTAACAACATACTTGTAATTGATAAGACATTGATAATGGCCTATCAAATAGAGAATATCGATCTCCTAACTGCCGCTGAACAACTACTGCCTATTCCAACAGATGTCGTTCAAGTAGGACATTTTCGCGATGATCTCGAGGATCTCATTATAGATAAATGTCGCGCAGTTGAGTTATTCCTTGGGAGTTATGAACGGTTCCATCGTCGACGTCTGGCCGCTGCTGTTGCGCCTGCAGAGCCCATACATGCTACAGGGCCACAAGCCAAGATTGCCGAACTGCTTGCCCGAAAAAGTACGGAACAACGTACACCTGCTTGGTATATTCAAGCAAGTAAGGTCCTAACTGCTTCGGAAATAGGAACGCTCTTTGGATCGCCGAGGGCGCGCGGTCAATTAGTGATGTCAAAGGCTGTTCCACCGACACCCGAGGAGATTGAACGTCGGTGCTCAAAACAGCTTACGTGCCCCTCGGAATTTATGACACCGTTTGATTGGGGAATTCGTTTTGAACCGGTTGTAAAACAAATTTATGAACTTAAGCAACGCTGCCAAATTGCAGATCTCGGTCGACTCGTTCATCCTGTCGATCAGCGAATCGCTGCATCTCCTGATGGACTTATCACCGTCGTCGAAGAAAATGGCTCACCTCGTCTTGGATCCCTAATTGAAATTAAATGCCCAATCACCCGCGGAATTATTCAAAATAAGGTTCCAGAAGAGTATTACAATCAGATGCAGCTGCAGTTAGAGGTGACAGGAGTGCCGCGGTGTTATTATGTAGAGGCAAAGTTCAGATCGCCAGCGGGTAAAAAGGTCCCAGTTGCAGAGGGTGAGGCAATGGCAGAAGGTGTTTTGTGGCTCGTGGAGCATTTAGATCCAGAGACGGGTAAGGAGACACGGCGATACGTCTATGGGCCAGTGGGTGGAGGTCAATTACAAGAACCTCCTTGTCATCTAATTGGCCAGAATGATGTGGTGATTGAGCGTGTACCGTGGGCTTTAGTGGGATGGCAAGAACTGGAAGTGCAACGATCGCCGAGTTGGTGGGCAGATATGCAGGCGAAGCTGGAGAGTTTCTGGGGCGATGTAGAATCTGCGCGGAAGGGTGAGTTTGTGGTACCTGCTGCACGGGTCAGAAAGGCAGCCATGACTGCTGTTAGCGCAGATGCGGAAGATGCACCGTGCTTAATTCGCATTCCTGGCACATCGGCAGAGCCAGCGGAAGAAACCGACACGCCATGCCTAATTCGCCTTACTTGTTAATACGTCCATTGTACGGTGTCCCCTTATAGAAACTTAGTACAAACTCCCCACGCCCCGAGGTGCAGGAATCAGGGTATGTTTTTTGGTAGTTGTTTGTCTCCTGACGGTAATTTCCAGTGCGTTCATGATTGCGCCAGAAATCCTTTGCATAACAGCTAAGCGCATTTTCTCCATAATGGGTCTCTGCTTGATTTGTTGTCGGGAGCTTCTCTAATAGTGTATAGGGCTCACCAGAATTTACTTTGCGAGGTGCAGGGCCGGATGACATACGCTCTAAAGGATCGTAGCCAGCGGCATCACCACCGTTTGTAAATGACTCACGTACGAACGCAGGCATCGGTCTGTAAGGAGGTGCTTGACTATTTCCTAAAACCAGAATGAAAGCAATTGAAGCCAATATTAAAAAGAGAATTCCGTAGTTCGGGCGCATCTACAGTTGAGTAGCAAATTAAAGCTCGGCACCAATGAATATCTAAATGACGTTATCTGATTCTCCATCTGCAGCAGCGACTCCTGTGGCGCCTCAAGAGCGTATGTGTATCCATCGCGACTATCTAAATCAGTTCCTTACAAAGCAAATGGCGCCTGGGGATCGTCTTGCAAATATTGAGCGGGATAATATTAGACTTCTCCATCAGGACGTATTTAGTGAGCATAATTGTGCAATTGCTGAGCGAATCGCCAAGCGGTTTTATCATAGTTCTGCGTTTGATCTTGGGGAGGCTCCCAAGTTTTTTAGTGGAGAGTTTAGTGATGCTGCGGCAATGTTCCTAGCGCGCGTGTATGCTGCTTGGCAATTCACCGCCGCTCGTGGCATTTATAAGGCCGCTGAGGATGTTCATAATGCATTTGTAAATGCCCGGCTGCGTTGCCGGGCGTTTGGAGCCGCGTCTGCGACGAATGATGTACTCTGTAAACCCTGGGAATGTGTGCCATCGGCAGTTAGGAAGTGTGAGGATATTTTTATTTGCGAGGCTGTGCGTCGCATGCTGACTGATCCTGAAGGACTTGCTACAGGAAATGTGCAGC
>JACCDY010081568.1_pt1 | contig 11640 bp, 10 predicted proteins | sample 7446391 | NCBI WGS metagenome assembly JACCDY01 (sample SAMN15323451, study PRJNA562643) | freshwater metagenome | isolation source: river surface water | place: USA:Blue River Watershed | collected 2017-08-18
GAGGCATAGCTGTGTTGATGTTCATGAACGACGAATCGACTTGCCCTCCGAGCAAATCAGTCATCACAGGGCCACCGCCTTTGTAGGGGACATGAATACCTGTGGTGCCAGTTTGTTGCCAAAACAGCTCTGCGGTCAGGTGGTCGCTGCTGCCGTTGCCTGATGAGGCAAAGGTCATTTTGTTGGGGTTGGCTTTTTGGAAGGCGATCACATCGGCCATGGATTTGTGTGGTGAGTTGGCAGGTACCACCAAGACGTTAGGCGCCTGAACCGCGATGCTGATGTAGTCGAAGTCTTTCAATGCGTCGTAGGGGACTTTGGTCAATAGGTGCGGGGCTATCACATACGGGCCTAGCGAGGCGACTAGGAGGGTATGACCATCTGCTGGTGCCCGTGCGACAAAGCCAGCGCCAATCGTGCCTGTGGCACCCGCTTTGTTGTCCGTGATAAAGCTACCCCCTAATTTCTCTTGCAGCTTGGGGGCTAACGTACGAGCAATCATGTCTGTCGCACCACCAGGCGGAAAGGGGACTACCAGGTTGACGGGCTTGTCGGGCCAAGCGAATGCGCTGCTAGAGAGTGTGATGCCTAGAGCGATGGCAATAAGCGTACGGCGTGTTTGTTTCATGACTTGTCTCCTGTTCTGGGTTAAATATGGTAGCGCTACCATATTTAGTCAAATCCTAATCAAGGTGGCTTAGCGCGTCAATGTTTTTTTATTAGGGTTTACGCGAGTTGGGTGCTGTCGCGTTCGATGATCGAAAAGCCAACATCGACGATGGCGGGCTCCACGACGCGGCCTTCAGCGCGGGCAATCAAGAAATTTGCAGCTTGTGTGCCAATGTCACCGCCATTGATGCGGACGGTGGTAAGAGAGGGAAACATGTCAGCCACAAACGGCACATCTCCAAAGCCGATGACGGATATGTCTTTTGGGACAGACATGCCTTGTGCGCGGGCTTCGGTCATGACGCCCAATGCAAGTAGGTCAGAGCTGCAAAAAATAGCTTGCGTTTGAGGCGCTTCTTTCAAAATTCGAGATAGGGCTTCGCGGCCACTTTTAAGCGAGCGAGAGGATCCGACATTGGCTACAAACGCGGAGTTGACTTGATGTTGTGAAAGTGTTTCTTGAAAAGCGTCAGTACGTCGATGAGCGCGCTCATCCTCCGCCATCACGATGGCGAATTTGCGGTGCCCTTTTTTTAAAAGAAATTGAGCTACTTCACGGCCGATGTCAGAGTGAGAAAAACCAATCAGCATGTCAATCGGAGTAGGGGTCAAATCCCAAGTTTCGACGACTGGAATGCCTGAGGCCATTAGGCGCGTACGCGCCTTGCCAGGTGGCAAGATGCCTGTAATGAAAATGCCGTCGGGACGACGACCGATGATGGCTTCAAGGAGCAGCTCTTCGCGCTCGGCAGAGTAGCCCGATTGCCCCAGCATCAGCTGGTAGCCTGCATCAAACAAAGTGCCATTCAAAGACTCGATGGTTTCCATGAACACCGACACCACAGTGCTGGGGACCACGGCCGCAATCAGGCGACTGCGTGAGGAGGCCAAGCCTCCGGCCATGCGGTTGGGTACGTAGCCTGTGCGCTGCACGGCTTCTTGTACTTTGCGCAACACATCGGGCGAGACTTGGTTAGGCGTGTTGATGGCACGTGACGCTGTGATGGGCGCTACACCCGCGAGCATGGCCACATCGCGCAAGGTGATGGCACCGCTGCTACGGCGTGAGCGTTTGGGCTGTTCTTTGTCAGTCATGAAATTCTTTGGCGTGACGAGCTTGCACAGTTGTTTATGGTACCGCTATCATTGGGTTTGTAAAGGCTTTGAATTCAAGCCGAATGATAGGAGAACTTGATGACCCCACTCACCATCCGCATGCAGCCTCAAGACAACGTGGCGATTGTGGCCAACCACGGTGGTTTGCCCAAAGACACGGTGTTGCCAAATGGCTTGTGCTTACGTGATGCAGTGCCCCAAGGGCACAAGGTGGCGTTGGTCGATATTCCAGCGGATGGTGCGGTGCTGCGTTATGGCATTGCGATTGGTTATGCCTTGAAAGATATTCCAGCGGGCAGCTGGGTGCATGAGCGCTTGTTGCAAATGCCATCGGCGCGCGAACTGGATAACTTGCCCATCGCCACGGTGAAGCCCAAAGCGTTGCCGCCCCTAGAGGGCTACACGTTCGAGGGCTATCGCAATGCCGATGGTTCGGTGGGGACGCGTAATATTTTGGCCATCACCACCACAGTGCAATGTGTGTCAGGCGTGGTGGAGTTTGCTGTGGAACGCATCAAAGCCGAGCTGCTGCCCAAATTCCCGCACGTGGACGATGTGGTCGGTCTTGAACACACCTACGGCTGCGGCGTGGCCATTGATGCCGACGGGGCGGAGATCCCAATTCGTACCCTTCGCAACATCAGCCTTAACCCCAACTTTGGCGGTGAAGTGATGGTCGTCAGCCTAGGCTGTGAAAAGTTGCAGCCCGAGCGTTTGATGCCACCTGGCGCCATTCCCATCAATGACCAACGCGGCGAGGCACTCGATGTGGTGTGCTTGCAAGACGATGCGCATGTGGGTTTCATGTCCATGATTGAGAGCATCATGAAAACAGCTGAGCAACATTTGCAGCGTTTGAACCAACGCCGTCGCGAGACTGTGCCCGCCAGCGAGTTGGTGGTGGGCGTGCAGTGCGGCGGCAGTGATGCGTTTTCAGGCGTCACGGCCAATCCTGCGGTGGGCTATTGCACCGATTTATTGGTGCGAGCGGGCGCAAGTGTGATGTTCTCTGAAGTGACCGAAGTGCGCGATGGCATTGATCAACTCACCTCACGCGCGACCACGCCAGAGGTGGCGGAGGCCATGATTCGCGAGATGGCTTGGTACGACGCTTACCTAGCGCGCGGTCGCGCAGACCGCAGTGCCAACACCACGCCAGGCAACAAAAAAGGTGGCTTGTCCAATATTGTGGAAAAGGCCATGGGCTCTATCGTCAAGTCAGGCACTGCACCGATTTCTGGTGTGTTGTCACCTGGCGAAAAGCTCAAACAAAAAGGCTTGATTTATGCGGCCACGCCTGCGAGTGACTTCATCTGTGGCACGCTGCAATTGGCTGCGGGTATGAACCTACATGTGTTCACCACAGGGCGCGGCACACCTTACGGTTTGGCTGAGTGCCCCGTGATCAAAGTGGCTACACGCACAGACCTTGCCCGTCGTTGGCATGACCTGATGGATGTCAATGCGGGCACCATCGCAGATGGGGCCAAAACGATTGAAGAGGTGGGCATGGAGTTGTTTGAGCTCATGCTGGACGTAGCCAGCGGTCGCAAAAAAACATGGGCCGAGCACTGGAAGTTGCACAATGCTTTGGTGCTGTTCAATCCAGCGCCCGTGACCTGAGATAAGTGCTGCAACAATTCGTCCGTGCCTCCTATCCTCTACTCCTTTCGTCGTTGCCCCTACGCCATGCGTGCACGCTTGGCTTTACATGTGAGCGGTGTTGACTACGAGCACCGTGAAGTGGCGTTGAAGGCCAAGCCAGCTGAGATGTTGGCGGTGTCGCCCAAGGGCACGGTGCCTGTGCTGGTGTTGCCCACAGGCGAGGTGTTGGAGCAAAGCCTAGACATCATGCGCTGGGCTTTACAGCAAAACGATCCGCAGGCTTGGTTGCCCGATACGCCACAAACATTGGCATTCACTGATGAAGGCATTGCTTTGAACGATGGCGAATTCAAAGCGCATTTGGATCGCTATAAATACCCGCAGCGTTTTAACTTGAGCGATGGCTTACAAGATCGCACACACGCCATCGACGTGTTGATGCGCTGGCAAGAGCGTTTGCAAGCGCAGGCGTTCTTGTCGGGGCCTCAATGGGGTTTACTGGATGTCTGCGTAGCCCCCTTTGTGCGGCAGTTCGCACGCACAGATCGCGCTTGGTTTGATGCGCAGCCTTGGCCCGAGTTATCGCAGTGGCTGACTGCTTTTGAAAACTCAGAAGCGTTTGCGGCTGTGATGCAAAAGCATCCGTTGTGGGTATCGCAATAGGCTTAAGCGGCGGCTTTTAAGAAGTCCATCGCCAGTTGCCATTGCTCTGGAACATTCAAGGCTGGTGCATGGCCGCAGCCTGCAATTTCTTGCGTACGAAGCAAACCTTTTGCACCAGGCCCGCGCGTACGCATGGTTTGAATGGTCTCTGGCGAAATCAAATCTGAATTCGCCCCGCGCATCACCATGACAGGAATGTCAAGTGTGTCGTACTCGTTCCACATGGGGTACTCGGGCACTTCGCGGAAAAACTGCTGGGTGATGTTGGGGTCGTAATGCGGCGTCACACGGCCATCGGGCAGACGGCGGGTGGAGGTTTCGGTCAGGTGTGTCCACTGAGCGTCGGTCTGGTGGCCGAAGGGGGCATACGCAGCACGGAAGAAGGCTTCCAGTTCGGGCACGGTGTCAAACGCTGGGGGCTGGCCTGCATAGGCTTTGATGCGCTCCACGGCTGCCACAGAAATTTCAGGTGCGATGTCGTTCAACAGCAAGCTGCGAATGCGGCCTTTGAATGCGGGCAGTTCTAAGGCAGCCGCGCAGACCAAACCTAACGCGCCACCCATCGATGTGCCAATCCAGTGGGCCTTTTGGATGTGCAACGCATCCATCAAGTCCAAAGTGATGCGTGCGTAGGTGGCAAAGCTGTAGTCGTCTTTGGGGGCGCTGCTCCATTGACTCAGGCCTCGGCCAATGGTGTCGGGGCATATCACGCGGTAGTGAGGGGCGAGCTGCTCGGCAAGCGCATCAAAGTCGCGGCCTGTGCGGGCTAAACCGTGCCATGCAATCACCACGGGCAGCGAGGTATCGCCCCACGCGGTGAAATGGATGTTGAAGCCATGGCATTGCAAGTAGTGTGAGCTGGGTTTCATAAAGCGCCTTTGTTTGAACGCATTTTGCCTTTTGCATGGATTGCGCAGCTGACGCGCATGCAGGCGCTTTGAAAGCTTGAGCGATTACGATTGCGCCCTTATGCAATTGCAAGATATTTTGTATTCCCAAGGTTTTGGCACGCGCCGTATTTGCGCGGGCCTCATTCAACTTGGGCTTGTGCAGGTCGATATGGGCGAGGGCTTGGTCACCTGTGATGATGCGCTTGAAGACGTCGATGTGCATGAAGGTCTTCAGTACTCGGTGCAGGGCGTGTTGTGGCCCTATCACGCCAAAGCCTATGTGTTGCTGCACAAGCCTTCAGGCTACGAGTGCTCTCACAAACCATCGGCTTGGCCGAGCATGTACACCTTGCTGCCACCGCCTTTGCGTTACCGCCCACAAAAAAGTGCGGTGCAAGGCGTGCAAGCTGTGGGGCGCTTAGACCAAGACACCACGGGCATGTTGGTGCTGACGGACGATGGTCCGCTGATTCATCGCATGAGTTCACCCCGTCACCATGTGCCGAAGGTGTACGAGGTGACCACCGACGCCCCGCTGGACGACAAGCAAGTGCAGCGCCTGCTCGATGGCGTGGTGCTGGACGATTCGCCCAAGCCAGTCAAAGCTGCCGCTTGTGTGGCCGTGGCCGAACACCACTTGCGCCTGACCCTCACCGAAGGCAAATACCACCAAGTCAAGCGCATGCTCGCTGCGGTGGGTAACAAAGTGGTGGGGTTGCATCGCTCGCAAATCGGTGCCATGCCTTTGCCAGCTGATTTGGCACCTGGCCAATGGAGATGGATGAGCGAAGAAGAGCTGAAGCTGGTAGCTACAAAAGCTTAATTCCCCTCTTGGTTGCTATTTTTTTGCGCTGCATCAATCATTTGGAGTGGATTTGAATCCCTGCTGACCCTCGGGTAAGCCCTTGCTCGTTACACTGGGCATAGATTTTTCAAGGTATTTCTGTGTTTTTGATTCAACGTTTAACGCTGGCTTTGGCTGGCGCGCTGCTTTTGGCAGCGCCAACCGTGCAAGCGGCAAATCCCATTTTTGTGCTCAATTCTTTGGACGCCAATGTCAGCGTCATTGACCCTGTCACATGGCAAGAAACTCGCCGCATTCCCACGGGCAAAGAGCCGCACCACATTTACCTCACACCTGATGAGAAGTCAGTGATCGTGGCGAATGCGGGTGGTGATTCGCTGACCTTCATCGACCCACGCACGGCTGAAGTGCAGCGCGTGGTGCGTGGCACGTTGGACCCGTACCAGTTGCGTTTCTCGCCCGATATGAAATGGTTTGTCACCGTGGCCAACCGTTTGAACCACATCGACATTTACCGTTGGGATGGCAAAGAGCTCACGCTGGCCAAACGCATTCCCTCTGGTAAAACCCCTAGCCATATTTGGATTGACACCAAGAGCACCACCGCTTATGCCACCATGCAAGACAGCGATGAGTTGGTGGCAGTAGATTTGGCCACGCAAACCCTGAAGTGGCGCATCAAGACTGGCAAGATGCCCGCCGACGTCTTTGGCACACCGAACGACAAGTATTTGTTGATCGGCTTGACGGGGGACAACCATGTGCAAGTGTTTGATGTGGCTGGTGCAACGCCTAAGCTGTTCAAGACCATTGCGACAGGTGAGGGGGCCCACGCATTTCGTGCTGTGGGGGATGGCCGACACGTGTTTGTGGGCAATCGCGTGGCCAACACGATCAATAAAATTGATTACCTCAGCTTAGAGTCCGTCATGCAGTTTGCAGCGCCCGGCGGGCCTGATTGCATGGAAGTCAGTGCGGATGGCAAGCTGTTGTTTGTGTCCTCACGCTGGATCAAAAAAATGAGCGTAATTGACACGACCACGGGTCAACTTGTGCGCCAAGTCAAAGTCGGTAAATCGCCTCACGGCATTTGGACTTTGGATCACGCCAAACGGTATTGATGCATATGCGTTGCTTGCGTTGGGTTTTATTCGCCTCGCTGAGCATCGCCATCCAATGGGCGCAAGCCGCTGCGCCTTGCAGCAAACCGCTGTACCTCACATTCGATACAGGCCACATGGGCGTGGCACTTTTGATTGCGGATGTGTTGAATCGCCAAAACGTCAAGGTCACCTTCTTTGCTGCCAATGAACTGACGAAGGAAGGCGATGGTTCGCTCGGTGAACACTGGGCTCCCTGGTGGAAAGCGCGTGGTGCAGAAGGTCATGCCTTTGCCTCGCATACCTTTGACCATGTGTATTGGCGTTCTGATTTACCTCGTGGTAGCTGGCAAATGCGTCCTACAGCGGGGCCTAGCAAGGGGCAAACCGAGGTGTGGACCAGTCAGCGCTACTGCGACCAATTGCAACTGGCCAATACGCGTTTAGAGCAAATCACGGGTGTGAGGCCTTTGCCTTTGTTTCGTGCGCCTGGTGGAAAGACATCGCCTTCATTACTCACGGCGGCTAAGCAATGCGGCTTTGCACATGTGGGCTGGGCCGATGCGGGGTTTTTAGGGGATGAGTTACCCAGCGACAAGTTTCCCAATGTCATGCTGCTCAACCGTGCATTGAGCAACATCCGTTCGGGCGATATCTTGATGGCGCACTTAGGGATCTGGTCGCGCCAAGACCCTTGGGCACCTGCAGTGCTTGAGCCTTTGATTGAAGGCCTCAAAGCCAAAGGGTTTTGCTTTGCCACGTTAAAAGAACATCCACAATTCAAACCATGGATACGCTGATTGACCTTTTTGCCAATGCGCAAGCCGCTGTGTATGAAAGCGTGATGCAGCCGATTGCGTTTGAAGTGGGCTTGGGCAATCGATTAGAAGATGTGTTCAATGGCACAGGCTGGTTGCTGGTTGGCTTGATTCAAATTGCGGTCATGGTGGCTGTGATTGGTCCTTTGCAGCGCTGGCGACCTGTGGAAGTGTTGACCGATCAAGCAGCCATTCGTACCGATGTGATTTACACACTCATTCATCGTTTGGGCTTGTTCCGTGTGGCCTTGTTTTTGTTGGTCGATCCCGTCTTGGATACGCTGCTGGGTGCGTTGCGTGTGCAGGGCGTGGGCACGTTCCATTTGGAAGATCTGTGGCCTGGTGTGACCGATGGCCCGCTGATCAGCTTTGTGATGTACCTTGTGGTGTTTGACTTCGTCAATTACTGGCTACACAGAGCGCAGCACCAATGGAACTGGTGGTGGGCCTTGCATGCGCTACACCACTCGCAGCGACAGATGACCCAGTGGACCGACAACCGCAATCACTTGCTCGATGATCTGATCGGTGCAGTTATTTGGGTGTTGATTGCGCAGATGATTGGCATTGCCCCGACGCAGTTTGTTGCCGTGGTGGCCATCACCCAGTTGTTTGAAAATTTCCAACACGCCAATTTGCGTGTCAGTTTTGGCGCTTGGGGTGAGCGTGTGTGGGTCAGCCCGCGTTTTCATCGTTTGCACCATGCCATTGGACTAGGGCATGAAACCTCACAAGGTGCCCAAACTGTTTTGGGTGGGCACAACTTTGGTGTGCTCTTACCTTGGTGGGATGTCATGTTTGGAACCGCTAACTTCGATGTGCGCTTTGAACCTACGGGCATTCGAGACCAAGTTGAGCAAGGAGTAGATTACGGCGAAGGTTTTTGGTCGCAACAGCGATTGGGTATCAAACGCCTCATCCATACTTTTCGCATATCTTCCGCGCCCTGATGAGCTGCGGTATGCTTTTGGCATGCGTTTGTTATTAGATTCTTTTTGGCGTGCCTTGGCATATTGCTTAATGCCGCGCGTCATGCTCCTGTCGCTGCTGCCGCTGGCCATGTTGCTGGTGCTGTCGGTGAGTTGGGGATATTTCTATTGGGCACCGACGCAAGACTGGGTTCGCGGCATGTTGGCCTCATGGCAAGTCTTGCAAGGCATGTTGGACTGGCTTCAGGACCAAGGTGCAGGGGATTTGCAAGCGGTGGTGATCCCGCTAGTGGTGATTTTTGCCATCACCCCTATCTTGGTCGTCATTTCTTTGTTGGCGGTGTCTTTGATGATGACACCCGCTTTGGTTGACTTGGTGGTGCAACGTCGTTTCGCACACTTGGCCCTCAAACACGGGGCGACCACATGGACCAGTTTGGCATGGACGATTGGCTCGACAGTCATTGCCATGGTCGCCATGCTGATTACTTTGCCACTCTGGGCGGTGCCGCCTTTGATGTTCATTGTGCCGCCGCTCATTTGGGGTTGGCTGAGTTACCGTGTCATGGTGTTTGATGCGCTGGTGACGCACGCGAGTCGCGAAGAGCGCATCACCATAGGCCGCCAACACCGCATTTGGTTGTTGATGATCGGTGTTTTGACTGGGTATTTGGGCGCATTGCCCAGTATCGTATGGGCTTCGGGCGCTGTGTTTGCCGCAGCGTTTTTGGTACTTATCCCCTTGGCTATTTGGATTTACGCCTTGGTGTTTGCATTCACTTCCCTTTGGTTCACGCATTACAGCTTGGCCGCGCTAGAAGCCCTGCGTGCAGAGTCGGACACTGTGGTGATGGGCGCCTCAGTGCCGTTGCCCACGGTAGCATCGGACGATGAACACAGCACACCTCCCATCCTCTAAAGCGAGGCCCGAGTTTGGCCTCATCATCGTTGGCGATGAAATTCTCTCGGGTAAACGTGCCGACAAGCACATGCCCAAACTCATTGAACTGTTAAGTGCACGCGGCTTGTCACTTGATTGGGCCGATTACGTCGGCGATTCGCCCGAGCGCATCACGCGTACTTTGGCGCGAGCCTTTGAGAGCCATAGCATCGTGTTCTCGTGTGGCGGTATAGGCGCAACGCCCGATGACCACACGCGTCAATGCGCAGGCAAAGCTTTGGGAGTGGACCTTGTGCTGCATCCAACGGCTGAAGCCTTGATTCGTGAGCGCATGCAAGACACGGCGAAAGAACAGGGCGTCCCCTACATGCCCAATCATCCTGACAACATCCATCGCCTCAACATGGGTGTGTTCCCAGTGGGGGCCAGCATCATCCCGAATCCGTACAACAAAATACCAGGCTTTACTTGCCGTGGCACAGGTGAGGGCGTGGTGCACTTTGTGCCAGGGTTTCCGGTGATGGCGTGGCCCATGATGGCGTGGGTGCTTGACACGTATTACCCACACCTGTTTCAGCACGATGCATGGATAGAGCAGTCCATCGTCATTTATGGATCGATGGAAGCGACCATCACGCCGCTGATGGAATCCTTGGAGCGCGACTTTGAGGGCATCAAGGTGTTCAGCTTGCCCAGCGTAGACCACCCTGTGCATGGGCGTCATATCGAATTAGGCGTCAAAGGCGCGCCTGAAAAAGTGGCCCCAGCATATGCTGCTCTGTTAAACGGGCTCCAACCGTTTGGCTTCAAGACGGGCCCCGAATTGGTGCGAAAATAGTTCAGAACCATTTTGGTGCAAAATTGCACCAAAAGTGTGCTGCTTGATTTCCTGCATTTGCGCGCCCGAAAGCGCATTTGCGCCTAATTTGCCTCAATCTCGGTGCAAAATACATGGCTAGATGGTGAAGCGAATGGTGGTCTCCGTTAAGCATGTGCTGGCACAGAAACTGCATCCCTGAACCTCGAAACACTTTTTAAACCAACCTACCCTAGCAGGAGAACTTGATGGCCAAGACCGTCGCAGACGTAATGAAAATGGTGAAAGAGAACGAAGTGAAATTCGTTGACTTCCGTTTCACCGATACCCGTGGCAAATGGCAGCACATCACTGCGCCCGTGTCGCAGTTTGACGAAAGCAAGTTCGAAGAAGGTCAAGCGTTTGACGGTTCTTCTATCGCTGGCTGGAAAGGCATCGAAGCCTCTGACATGTTGTTGATGCCCGATCCAAACAGCGCATTGATCGACCCCTTCTTTGAAGAAGTCACTTTGGTGTTGATCTGCGATGTGATCGAGCCAACAGACGGCAAAGCCTACGAGCGTGACCCACGTTCCATTGCCAAGCGCGCAGAGACTTACCTCAAGCAATCAGGTTTGGGCGATACCGCTTATTTCGGTCCAGAACCAGAATTCTTCTTGTTTGACGAAGTGCGTTGGAGCACCGAGCCAAACAACACGTTCTACGCCATCAACGAATACGAAGGCCCATGGAACAGTGGCGAGAAAATCGAAGGCGGCAACCGCGGTCACCGTCCTCGCGTCAAAGGTGGCTACTTCCCAGTGCCTCCCGTTGACAGCACACACGACATGCGCAGCGAAATGTGCTTGTTGCTCGAATCAGTGGGTATCCCAGTTGAAGTGCACCACCACGAAGTGGCTGGCGCTGGTCAATGCGAAATCGGCACCAAGTTCTCTACTTTGGTCGAGCGCGCTGACTGGACATTGCTGCAAAAGTACGTGATCCACAACGTGGCCAACGCTTACGGCAAAACTGCCACGTTCATGCCTAAGCCCTACGCTGTCGACAACGGTTCTGGCATGCACGTGCACCAGTCCATCTGGAAAGACGGCAAGAACTTGTTCGCAGGCAACGGCTACGCTGGCTTGTCTGATTTCGCCCTGTACTACATCGGCGGCATCATCAAGCACGCACGTGCTTTGAATGCGATCACCAACCCAGGTACCAACAGCTACAAGCGTTTGGTGCCTCACTTCGAAGCGCCAGTGAAATTGGCTTACTCTGCCAAGAACCGCTCTGCTTCGATTCGTATTCCTAACGTGGCTTCTGACAAAGCCCGCCGCGTGGA
>JACCDY010348292.1_pt1 | contig 11638 bp, 8 predicted proteins | sample 7446391 | NCBI WGS metagenome assembly JACCDY01 (sample SAMN15323451, study PRJNA562643) | freshwater metagenome | isolation source: river surface water | place: USA:Blue River Watershed | collected 2017-08-18
CCAGACCCGGGGCCTTCAGGTAGGCTTCAGCGCGCTCGGCGATCGAACGCTGGTCGCGGTCGTAGCCCTTGCCGTCGCTCGGCTCGATGACGTCGCACTGCATGAACAGGGTCGTCTCTTCCATGAACGGGTCGATGTTGGCGGTGCTCGGGTCCGGCATCAGCAGCATGTCGGACGCTTCGATGCCCTTCCAGCCGGCAATCGACGAACCGTCGAAGGCATGGCCCGACTCGAACTTGTCCATATCGAAATGGGAAACCGGCACGCTCACGTGCTGCTCCTTGCCACGCGTGTCGGTGAAACGGAAGTCGACGAATTTGACTTCGTTATCTTTCACCATTTTCAATACATCTGCGGCCGTCTTTGCCATGTAAATCTCCTGGAGGGTTGCTTGTTGGGTTGCGTTGTTGGGGCGGAACCAGTAAGTCGACTAGGCGCGAGCGGGACAACACTGCGCAAGGAAAGTGACCGGAACTCGGCTCGGGATGATAGCAGATTCCATGCCATCAACACCCAAGCTTCTGGCCTTTTTGGCGCGGGAAACGCGCAAAAAAACCTTCGACAGAACAAGCGCTTGCTGCATCCCCTGTCGCCCCCGCCTATGACCGCTAATCAACCAAATTGGTGCAATGTTTTTTTGAAGCCTTGTTTTGGTGCAATTATTTCATGATGCACCACTTTTGTGCAATTTCTTGCGATAAAGGTTTCCCGAAACCGCCAGCCAAAAAACAAGGGATCCGCGGTGCCTCGGTCAGGCGCCGACCTCTATAATCGCCGCTCGCCCGAAGCCGCCCGACCTTATTGTCATGAACGATACCGCAGCCATTTTGAGCCTCGCCCGACAGCGCCAGCAACCAGCCGGGGGGGCCTATGCGGGGGCCGTCACGCCGTCGGAGGCGATGGCGTTACTGTCAGCCGATCCGCGCATCAAGCTGGTGGACGTGCGCACGCAGGCCGAGCGTGACTGGGTCGGCCGCGTCGCCATCCCGGAAGCCCAGCACCTTGCCTTGCAATGGTCGACTTATCCGGGAGGCGCAAAGAACCCCGACTTCGTTGACCAGCTGGAAGCCCTCGCCGGCCATGACGAAGTGTTGCTGATGCTGTGCCGCTCCGGCGTGCGTTCACGCCATGCCGCCGAGGCGGCCACGGCCAAAGGCTTCCGCCACTGCTATGACATCCTCGAAGGCTTCGAGGGAGATCGCGATGGCGCAGGCCATCGCAAGACCGTCGGCGGCTGGTGCAAGGCGGGCCTGCCGTGGGTAGGCGCCTGATCCCACGTTCGCCCGGTCAGGTTGCCGGGACCGTGCTCTCCGACCCTGACTGCATCAGCCAGCCTAGCCGCTTGCGCACGAAGTTGATGTGGCTGCGCAGGTCGTACAACTCTTCGGCGAACGACAAGGGTATCGTCAGCTGATTGACCCGGCGCTCGATGTCGTCGAGCCTGGCCATCTGTTCGCCGTAAATGCGTTGGCGCTCATGGGCGTCGCCTTTCTCAATCGCCTGCTCTACGGCGCCCTCGACATTGCGCAGCTGGCCATACCATCGATAAATGCGCGACCTGACCTTCCATACATACAGCGGCGGCACCACGCGCGTCAGCGGCACCAGCAAGGCGCCGAACGCGACGATGACGATCCACATCCGCTCGAAGAAGTTCGCCAGCCAGAACGGCATATACCTTTGCAGCAGCGGCGGGCCGCTCTTGTAGTACTTCTCGGCCGACTCCGCGACCGGGACCTCGGTATAGCTCGGGTTCGGGAATTCGGCGCGCTTCTGGAACCAGCCTGCGCCGCCATGGACTTCGGCGGCCGCCTGCACCAGCAAATCCAGCAAGGCCGGGTGCAGGTCATCGCGTGCCACCAGCGTCGCTGTCGGCGCAATCAATTGGTAATCGCGCCTCGGTATGTTGCGACCCAGGTCGACGATGCCATGAGGCAGGCTGACTTGCGTCAGGAAAGGAAAGCGCCGCGCATAGGCGTCGGCCTGGGAAAAATTCAGCAACTGTATGCCCGGCGTCTGCAACAGCATCTGGATCAGCGGCGCTTCGGGCGACGAGCTGAACACCATGCCATCGATCTTCCCGGCCAGCAGCGCCATGGTTGCGGGCGTATTGTCCATCTCCGACAGTCTCACTTGCTTCAGCTGCACGCCGTTTGCGTCGAGCAGTTTCTCTATCATTTGCGGCACGCCGGTACCGCGCGACCCCACATTGATGTGCTTGCCGCGCAAGTCGGGAATGCCGTTGATCTTGACGCCGGCGCGATGGAACAGCCAGATCGGCTCGACGAACAAGCTGCCAAGCGACACCAGGTCATAGCGTTCCGAATTCTGCAGCGTCGTCGAGCCGCTTTGCACGAATGCCACATCCGTGCCGGACTCCGGATCCTGCAACCGCTGCAGGTTTTCGAACGAGCCTTCGGAGCGCTGCAGCCTGACCTTGATGCCCTGTCGGGCGAGCACGGCGGCATAGCGCCTGGCCAGCACCTCGTAGGCGCCGTTCTCCTGTCCGGTGGAAATCGTGACCAGCTTGGGCGGGAAAGGGTCGATGACGCGGTAGGCGACCCACGCCAGCGCCAACAGCAAAACCAGCGCCGGGCCGAAGGTGGTCAGCACGTCGCGCAGCGACAGGGTCGTGAACTTCAGGTACTTGGTCATGGTTCGGGCTCAAGTGGTATCCGTCCGAACCTTGCCAAACATTTTGGGGCATGGCAAGCACGCCCCTGCTGCCGCCGGCCACCCCGGCGCGGCTTACTCTTCCTCGTCGTCGTGGACGGGAGCCATGGCCTTGGTCATGCGTGCATCATGCGACATGAAGTCGGCGGCGATCGCAAACCAGGCTTCGCTGGGAATCGTCCGTTCGGCAATCTGCACCAGCTCCTCTTCGCGCGTCAGCCGTCGGTACAGCGTCGTGCAACACTGCTCGAGCGATGCGCACATTTCTTCTATCGTCGCCGCCCCCTGCCGCAACGCATGGTGCAGCTTGTCACGCAGCGAACCAAGCAAGGCAAGGCTGGCTTCACTGAGGGATTCCAGCTCGTCGAGCAAAGCATCGGCCTCATGCGTGAAGCGACGCAACGCGGGGATCACGAACACTTCCATCTTGCGCTGATGGCAGGTCTGCTCGAACTGTGCAAGGCTGTTCAGCATGCCCTCGAAATCGATGCCACCCGCCGCTTTGAGGTTATCGATGCTGCTCAGGATGTATTGCTGTATTGATGAAAAGGTCCAGCGCGCCCGGCTCTGTTCCAGCTTCAGCGCGACGATGGAATAAGTCGCAGTTAACATGGCTTCCCCCGACAAATTAGATGAGCGCCCTCCCCGCAGCACCTGCCGCGAGAGAGGCTCACAGTCTAGGGAAAAGAGCGTTGGCCTTGCTTGAGGAGTCGCAAAGAAAGCGCCTCCCGAGGGAACCGGGGGTGCGGTCAGGGAGCTTCCGGCGGTCGCGCTGTCATGCAGGCGTCATCAACAAGGCATCGCGCTATCACCGGCAGGTCATCGCGCTGTGATCGGCGAACATCGAGTGGACATCCCATCGACGATCAGGCTGACGTGCCGAGGGGGATCCCCAGGCAAGGATTCGGCGTCAGCGGCGCTGCCGCGACGCTGAAGCGCTACCCGACCCTGCGTCAGCCGACCTTCACCGCATGTTCGCGGGTGGTGTGGAACGTCACGCCCGGCCAACGCTCTTGCGTGAGCTTCAGGTTCACGCCCGAGGTCGACAGGAAGGCGAGGTTACCTGCGGCGTCATGGGCCAGCTGTGCGCCGGCTGACGATCTTTCAAAATCGCCCATCATCTTGCGATCATCGCAGGACACCCAACGCGCGCTGCTGATACTGGTACCCTCGAATACGGCATCCACGCCATACTCGTTCATCAGGCGGCTGGCCACCACTTCGAACTGCAGCATGCCGACGGCACCCAGAACCAGGTCGCCGCCATTGACCGGCTTGAATACCTGTACCGCGCCCTCTTCGCCCAACTGCTGCAAGCCCTTGTGCAATTGCTTGACCTTCAGCGGATTGCGGATGCGGACCGAACGGAAGAAGTCCGGTGCGAAGTAAGGAATGCCGGTGAACTGCAGCAGTTCGCCTTCGGAGAAGGTATCGCCGATCTGCATGTTGCCGTGGTTGGGCAGGCCGATGATATCGCCAGCATAGGCTTCTTCGACCTGTTCACGCGTCGATGCCATGAAGGTCACCACGGACGACACCTTGATGTCGCGGTTCAGGCGCAAGTGCTTGACCTTCATGCCGCGCTCGAAGCGTCCCGAGCAGACGCGCAGGAAGGCGATCCGGTCGCGGTGCGCCGGGTCCATGTTGGCCTGGATCTTGAACACGAAGCCCGAGAACGCCGTGTCGTCCGGCTGCACGGTACGCATCGTTGCATCGCGCTCGCGCGGCGGCTGCGCCCAGTCGAGCAGCGCATCGAGAATCTCGCGCACGCCAAAGTTGTTGATTGCGGAGCCAAAAAACACCGGCGTCTGTTTGCCGGCGAGGAAAGCGTCGAGATCGAAAGGATGCGATGCGCCATGCACCAGCTCCACTTCCATTTTCAGCTGCTCGATCTCCAGCGGGAACATCTCCGCAAGCTTGGGATTGTCGATGCCCTTCAGGATTTCAAAGCTCTGATCGGCACGCTCGTTACCGGCAGCGAACAGCATGATTTCGTCGCGCAGCAAGTGATACACACCACGGAAGTTCTTGCCCATGCCAATAGGCCAGGTGACCGGCGCGCATTGAATGCCCAGCACCGATTCGACTTCATCGAGCAGTTCCAGCGGATCGCGGGTCTCGCGGTCCATCTTGTTCATGAAGGTGATGATGGGCGTGTCGCGCATGCGGCACACGTTCAGCAGCTTGATGGTCTGCGCCTCGACACCCTTGGCGGCATCGATCACCATCAGCGCCGAATCGACAGCTGTCAGCACGCGATAGGTATCTTCGGAAAAATCCTGGTGTCCGGGGGTATCGAGCAGGTTGACCACATGGTCGCGATACTCGAACTGCATCACCGAGCTGGCGACCGAGATGCCGCGCTGCTTTTCGATCTCCATCCAGTCCGACGTTGCATGGCGACCGCTCTTGCGGGCCTTGACGGTACCGGCGAGCTGGATCGCGCCAGAGAACAGCAAGAGCTTCTCGGTCAGCGTGGTCTTGCCCGCATCCGGGTGGGAGATGATGCCAAAGGTACGGCGGCGGGCGACCTCGCGCGCAATCTGCTCACGGGACACGGCGCGCGACGACGGCGCTGCATCATGGTCCGCATTGTCCGGATTGGCGGCGGGATCAAGGCCCGGGTCTTGGGGTTCAGTGTTGCTGACCATGGCAGGCGGGGAAAAAGACCCAGAGTTTAAAGCATTGCAGCCCCCAGCGCCCGCAGCCAGGCCCGCTTTCATCGTCGCGACAGCAAGGTTCCCCTGCTTGAGATGCCTGCAGGCTAACGGCAGCGGGCTGAACTCCGCACGCTGGCCGCATCAAAAAGACATCGCGCCATTTTACGGAGGCTACTTGCCTGTCTCGCAACCGAAGAGCCGGTCGCCATTGCCGGTCTTTCCCGGCAATGGCGCTCATTTCGAACTGCATGAGGGGCATGTCCCGGCGGGTGCAGCGGCGCAGATGGAAAGCCTTTACGGCAGCTTGTATGCATCACTCCCGCAACTGCAGCTGTCGGGACTGGCGGGCGCAGGCACTTACATCGAGCGGCAAGGTTCCGTGCCGTCCGCAATCTTCCTTTACCGGCGTGACGGCGATGCGCTGCGTGTCATTAACGAAGGCATGCGGATCGACGCCGGCGACGCCGAGCGCTTCGCATTGCGCATGTTTGCACGCCTGCCGGCACTGCGCAGCGTCCACTGGCACGCGATCCGCATGGAGGGTTTACCGCGCGCATTGCCCGTCTCGCGTTTCGACTGCAGCGAAGACATCGTGCTCGAGCTGCCGGCAACGGCGGCGGCCTACCTGAAGGCGCTGGGCAAGGCAACGCGCAAATCGCTGCGGCAGCGCCTGGCGCGGGCCGAAGGGCTCAGCCACAGAGTGCTGACCGGACCCGCGTCAGCGGATCGCTTCCTCATCGACAGGATCGTCGCCTTCAATCATGCCCGTCTGGCGAGAAAGTCGCGCCGATCGGCGCTCGATGCATCGGCCGCGAGCAAATTGCAGCTGCTGATGCGCGCGCGCGGGATGGCGGGTCTCGCCCATATCGACGGTCGCCTGCGCGGAGGCACGCTGGCCTGCCGCATCGCGGACGATGTCTATTCGCTGGTCAATGCGCACGATCCGGACTATGACGCGCTGGGCCTCGGCAACTTGTGCCGCCATCTGATGATTCTGAGTGCGATCCGCGCAGGCGCACGGCGCTTTCATCTGCTGGGAGGGAATTACGCGAGCAAACGCGCCTGCCTCGCGGAACGCATCACACTGCAACATGTGGTGCTGCACCGCGACCGCTGGCAGCGGCTGCTGGACTGGCGCGCGCAGCTGGGCTGGAGGCTGGCACACGCCGGGCTGAGGGTGCGGCGGCGCATCGATGATGCGCGCCATGGCGTTCGGCGTGACTGAGCTCAGCCTGCCACGGGCTCCGATGCCACCAGCAAGCTGCAACGCAGCTTCTCCACCAGCAGCGTATCGGTCGTGCCTCGCCACCAACGCAGCGCCATCGGCTTGGCGCGGGTATGGCCGACAATGACAAGCTCGACTTGCAAGTCCGCGGCAAGTTCTTCAATCACGCTGACAGGCTCGCCGACCTCCAAGTGTGCTGTCACGTTCAGGCCACCGGCACGCAATAGCGCCGCCCCCTTCTCCAGCTCGGCCGCCATCTTTTCGCGCTCGGCGGCCAAACCTTCTTCGACGCTCAGCACGGCCGCTGCCGCGAATTCGCCGACCAGCAGGTAAGGCGGCGGACTGACCACCGCCAACAGGTGGACATCGGCACTGGCTGCAGGGGCCAGCTTCAGGCACTCCTCCAGTGCGACACGGCTTTCCGGCGTACCGTTGTAGGCAACCAGGATTCGTTGGTACATGCGAGCCTCCTCGACAGTATTTACCTTTGGCAAAAAGTATACGTGCAGGCCGGTCTGGACAACCCTGCCGATCCACAAATTTGTTCACAAATTTCGTGGACAGGTCTGTGGATAAGCGGGTTAGATCTTCGGTAAATAATTGATTTTTATTGAATTTGTGAACTTGACCCAAATCAGGTCAGGCGTTGGAAAAACGCCGAGACACCTCGGAGATCAGCATCACGGCCTGCCATGGCGGGCGGCGCGGCGTCGGCACGGGGATGGGGGGCGGGAGCACAAGCGAAAAAAAACCCGACGAGGCCTAGGCCTGTCGGGTTTAAATCCATCCTTTTTTGGAAGGCTGGAGGAGACGGATTGAACTATAGCAACGACGTCAGCGATCGTCTGCTTTCGATTTGTGATGCCAGATATAAATTTTTCGAATGATTGAACCGATTAAATTTCTTTTCCTTAAAAATTCCCCGCAATTTTGTAGGGATTTGTAGGCTCATCAGGCGATGCCGGCACTCCAGAAAAGTCAAGCCCGCCGTACTTGCGTACGGCGGGCTCAGGTCTCCTCTCGCTCTTCCTGGCGATAGATTTTTTTGGTGCAGCGGGCGCATCATGCACCTGAAACAATGTGGCGTCATCTTGCGCCGCACAATGATGGCAACCTATTGATTATAAATATCTTTTATTTCGGAAATTACTTACCCGCAAGTCAATTCCATAACAAATGGCGCAACTTCGGACTGACGCGATAACGCTCGTTCCGATAAGCATCGAACAAGTGATCGAGTATGCCTGCGACCCGTTGCGCGCCGATCTGTTTCAGCCAGGCAAACGGGCCCATCGGGTAGTTCACGCCCAGCGTCATGGCCAGGTCGGCGGCTTCTTCGCTGCAAACGCCCTGCCAGACGGCGTCCGATGCCTCGTTGACCAGCATGGCGACGGTCCGCGCCACCAGCAACCCCGGCACGTCGCGCAGCACGACAGGTTGCAGGCCGCAAGCGATCAGTGTTGCCTCGACTTGCCTGCGGTCGTCATCGGTGACGCGCGGCGCATAGGCCAGTGCCAGTGCATCGGCATTGACCGACAAGGGCAAATCGATCACTGCAAGATTCGGTTCGTCGAGTTCATGCGCCAGCTGTGCTGCTGCGCGACCGTCAGACAAATGCACCGCCACTGCACCGATACGCAAGCCTGACCAAGCGAGCGCGCTGTCGCGTCCGAACGTCACGCCGCGAGCCTCAAGCATCGCCGCCAGGCGATCGACCAGCGGATCATCGCCCGCCAGCGTCAGTTCAGCCGCATCGGCCTGCGCCAGCGCATCGGCCAGCGGCACTGGCTGGCCTTCGTAGAAGCCCTTGCCGACCTTGCGCCCGAGCCGGCCGCCATCGACCAAAGCCTTCTGCACCAGCGATGGCTGGAAGCGCTTGTCGCCATAGTTCGCCTCATACACCGAGCAAGTCACCGAGTAATTCACGTCATGGCCGATCAGGTCCGTCAGCTCGCAAGGCCCCATGCGGAAGCCGGCGCCGCGCATCGCGCGGTCGAGCTGGGCCGGTGTGCCAGCCTGCTCCTGCAGCAGCTGCAGTGCCTCGGCGTAGAACGGGCGCGCGATGCGGTTGACGATGAAGCCCGGCGTCGAGGCCGCTTTCACGGCTGTCTTGCCCCAGGCTTTTGCCAGCGCGGCAATCGCGTCGGCGACGGCGGCGCTGGTCTCGACGCCAGACACGACCTCGACCAGTTTCATCAGCGGCACCGGATTGAAGAAGTGCATGCCGACCATGCGCTCGGGATGCTGCATGCCGTTCGCGATTGCCGTCACCGAGATTGACGAGGTATTCGTCGCCAGCACCGCTGTCGGCGCCACATGCTGCTCGAGCTCGCGCATCAGCGCCTGCTTGGCCTGCAAATCTTCGATGATGGCTTCGACCACCAGAGCAGCATCGGCCATCCCGGCCAGCGAATTCACGACCTGGATGCGCGCCACCGTCGCGTCGGCGGTGGTGGCATCCAGCTTGCCCTTGGCAACCAGCCCGGCCAGTATGCCGGCAATGCGTTCGCGCGACGCGGCGGCCGCGCCCTCGCGGGCATCGGTCAGGTAGACGCGGTGTCCGGCAGCAGCAGCCACCTGTGCGATGCCGGCGCCCATGGTGCCGGCGCCAATCACGCCGACGGCTGCAGGTGCTGAAAGTGCTTGGCTCATGATGTGCAAAGGCCGGCACAGGATTGAACCGGGCCGGCCTGTTTCCGAAAAAAGTTAATCGGTGATGCGCTTCAACGCGGTCATCAGTAGGTTTCGACGTGGAAGCGGCCTTCACCCACCATTTTCTCATGCAGCGCCGGCCAGTCGAGGCCGGACGCGATGCAGATGTCGCGCATCGCTTCCATCACGCCGGTCTCCATGCCCTTCAGTCCGCACACATACAGGTAGGTGTCGCCCTTCAGCAGTTCAGCGACGGCCGTACCCGCTTCCCGCAACTTGTCCTGCACATAGGTCTTGGGTTCGCCGTCGACGCGCGAGAACGCGAGGTGGATGTCGATGAAGCTCGGCGGCAGTTTCAGCAGCGGGCCGAAGTACGGCAGCTCGCCCGGATTGCGCGCGCCGAAGAACAGCATCAGCTTGCCATTGACCGGCTTGCCTGCCGCCGAAAGGCGACGGCGGAATTCCGTCATCGCGCGCATCGGTGCGGCACCGGTGCCAGTGCAGATCATCAGGATGTTCGAGCCCGGATGGTTGGGCATCAGGTAGTTGTCGCCGAACGGGCCGGTGACCTGCACGGTGTCGCCCTTCTGCAGGTCGCACAGGTAGTTCGAGCCGACACCCTTGACCGGCTTGCCTTCATGGTCGCTGACCACGCGCTTCACCGTCAGCGCGACATTGTTGTAACCGGGACGTTCGCCATCGCGCGGGCTGGCCACCGAGTACATGCGCAGGTAATGCGGCTTGCCTGCCGCATCGGTGCCGGGCGGAATGATGCCGATCGATTGCCCTTCGAGCACCGGGAAAAACTGCTGCCCGAAATCGAGCACGATGTGGCGGATGTCGCTGTCGGCGTCGGCGCCGGTCAGCCGGAAATTGCCGGCAACGGTGGCCGTGACCGGCTTCTTGATGTCGTACAGGTTCAGGTAGGGTGTTGCAGCCGACCAGGGTGCGTTCGGCGAGGTCTTCGACACGGCGGCGTTGTGCTGCTGCGTGTCGGCATTCGCGGTGCCGGCTGCGGCTGCGGCGACGACGGCATCGGCGGCGATCTCCTGCTGTTCCGGCAGTTCGTCCCAGGTCAGTTGCTCGGCCACCGAGTATGCGGCTTCCTTGGGCACCGTGCGCCAGTTGTCGATCGAGCCGGTCGGGCAAGGCGGCACGCAAGCGTTGCAGCCATTGCAGATGTTGGCATCGACCACATAGTTGCGATCGTCATGCGAGATCGCATCGATCGGACAAGTGTCCTCGCAGGTATTGCATCGTATGCAAACCTCGGGGTCGATCAGGTGCTGGCGTATCAGCACCACGGCTTCCGGCGCGCCCATGCTGTTTCCTGAATCAGTTGAAGCGAACGTATTCGAAATCAACCGGCTGGCGGTTGATGCCCACCGGCGGCGGCGCGATCCAGTTGGCCATTTTGCCCGGCTCGACCACGCGGCCCATCAGCGAAGCCACGTAGGCGCGGTCCTCTTCCGACGGCAGCCAGTTGCGGACATTGGCCGCCCATTCGGCTTCCGAAATCACGCGGCCATCCGGCGACACGCGAATGCCGGCGAAGGTGCCGATGTGACGGTTGAAGGCCTTGTGCGGCGCCTGCAGGCGGAAGGCCAGGCCAGCTTTTTCAATCACCTTGTTCCAGCGGCCGATGCCGGCGATGGAATCCTTGATGTAGTCGTCGCGCAGCACTTCATTCAGCGAGTTCAGCATCGGGACTTCTTTCTCGACCAGCTTGTCGCCCTGCACTTCAAGGATCTTGTAGTGCTCGCCTTTCAGCATATGGTCATCGCCGCGCTTGGTCTCTTCGTAACGGCCCTTGAGGCCCGACGTGTAGAAGGTTGCTGCATTCGACGACTGATCGGCACCGAACAAGTCGATGGTGACGCTGAAGTGGAAGTTCAGGTAACGCTGGATGGTCGGCAGGTCGATCACGCCATGCTTGCGCACCTGCTCCGGATCTTCGATGCCATGCTGCTTCATGACCTCGACGGTGCGCTGGATGGTGCGCGAAATGCCCGATTCGCCGACGAACATGTGGTGCGCCTCCTCGGTCAGCATGAAGCGGCAGGTGCGCGACAGCGGGTCGAATCCCGACTCGGCCAGCGCGCACAGCTGGAATTTGCCGTCACGGTCGGTGAAGTAGGTGAACATGTAGAAAGCCAGCCAGTCCGGCGTCTCTTCATTGAAGGCTTCCAGGATGCGCGGATTGTCTTCCGAGCCTGAATGACGGTGCAGCATCGCTTCGGCTTCCTCGCGGCCATCGCGACCGAAGTACTTGTGCAGCAGGTAGACCATCGCCCACAGGTGGCGGCCTTCTTCAACGTTGATCTGGAACAGGTTGCGCAGGTCGTACTGCGACGGGCAGGTCAGGCCGAGGTGACGCTGCTGCTCGACCGATGCCGGCTCGGTGTCACCCTGGGTGACGATGATGCGG
>JACCDY011436293.1_pt1 | contig 11634 bp, 9 predicted proteins | sample 7446391 | NCBI WGS metagenome assembly JACCDY01 (sample SAMN15323451, study PRJNA562643) | freshwater metagenome | isolation source: river surface water | place: USA:Blue River Watershed | collected 2017-08-18
GACCCAGGCCATCAATGCAGCTCGCAGCCAGGCCTCAAAAATGTTTGGTGCTGAGTACGTTCCAGACAAGCCGCGCGTCTACCAGGGCAAATCTAAGAATGCTCAAGAGGCCCACGAGGCTATTCGCCCGGCCGGTGAGGTTTTCAAGCACCCATCTGAGCTAGCCAGCGTTTTGAGTGGCCGTGCCTTTGACCTTTACGACTTGATCTGGAAGCGCACTGTGGCATCACAGATGCAGGATGCCAAGGTCTCAACCACCACCGCAAAAATTAGCGTCTCACCAATTTCGGGTGGCGCCGCGGCTGAATTTACCGCCTCGGGAACAGTTGTAATTTTCCGCGGATTCATGGCCGCCTACGAGGAAAGCCAGGATGAATCTCGCGATGGCGACGGCGATGAAAAAGAGTCGAAGCTGCCGAACCTAACTGTCGGTCAGGCTTTGAAGACAATCGATGTTGTGGCTAAAGACCACCAGACTTCACCTCCACCTCGCTTCACTGAAGCATCTTTGGTCAAGGCGCTTGAAGAAGACGGAATCGGTAGACCGTCTACCTATGCCGCAATTCTTTCGACAATCATCAACAAGGGGTACGTTTCAAAGCGCGGTCAGGCGTTGGTTCCCGAGTGGATTGCGTTCACTGTTACTCGATTCCTTGAAGAAAACTTTGGCAACCTAGTTGACTATGCCTTCACTGCCCAGATGGAAGAAGACCTAGACCGCATTGCGTCGGGTGAGCTTGATCGAAGCGACTGGCTCAAGCAGTTCTACTTCGGTGGCGGATCAACTGAAGGCTTGCGTCCAACGGTTGAGAACCTTGGCGATAGCGACCCTAGAGCCATTAACTCAATCTCAATCGGCCCAGACATCACGCTTCGTACCGGCAAGTACGGTCCTTACATCGAGGTAATGGGTTCACCAGAAGCTGAAGGCGCCGACGAAAACGGCCGTCGTATCGTGAATATCCCAGAGGGTCTTGCGCCAGATGAGCTAACGCCGGCAAAAGCTCAGCAGCTCATCGATGCACCTGTCATTACCGACCGCGTTATGGGGGTTGACCCTTCTACCGGTTTCAACATTTTGTTCAAGGATGGCCGCTACGGTCCATACGTAACACTGGATGACGAACACGCTGCTAAGCCAAAAACCGCGTCGCTGTTCAAAACCATGAGCCCAGAGACCTTGACGCTTGAAGATGCAATTGCGCTGCTATCGCTGCCTCGCACCATCGGGGTAGACCCTGAGTCTGGAACTGAAATCACGGCTCAAAACGGAAAATTTGGCCCGTATCTAATGAAGGGCAAGGACTCGCGTTCGCTGGCCTCTGAAGATCAGCTATTTTCTCTTGACCTAGCCGGAGCGCTCGAGATTTTTGCCCAGCCTAAGTACGGAGGCCGTCGTACCGCGGCAACACCGCTCAAGGAGTTTGGCGAAGACCCAGCGTCGGGCTTGCCGGTATTCGCCAAGACTGGCCAATTCGGTCTCTACGTAACCGATGGCGCTGTGAACGCAACTGTTCCGAAGGATGAAAATCTTGAAGAGATGTCTGCCGATACTGCGTTTGAGCTGTTGGCGATTCGTCGAGAAAAGCTTGGCCTCGAGCCGGGTGAGGCACCAGCCAAAGCTGGCAAGCCAAAGAAAAAGATCGCGAGCACAACCAAGGTTGTAAAGGCCGGAACGCGAAAGAAGAAGTAATGCCGGGTTGGTTTATTTCTTTCGAGGGCATTGACGGGGTCGGCAAGTCCACTCAGGCCGACTTGCTTGAACAACACTTGCGTGACCTCGGTCATGAAATTGTTCGCACTTTTGAACCCGGTGGCACAGAGCTGGGTCAAGAAATTCGTCACCTTCTGCTGCACCGCAAGGGTGATGTTGCTCCACGCGCTGAGGCCCTGCTTTACGCCGCAGACCGCGCCCACCATGTCGCAACCAAAGTTCGCCCTGCACTAGAAGCCGGGCAGGTAGTCATCACCGATCGGTATCTAGACTCATCGGTTGCCTATCAGGGTGCCGGCCGCGATCTCAAAGCTCAGCAGGTTCGCGATCTTTCACTTTTTGCCACAGATGGCCTCTTGCCAAACCTGACTATTTTGCTAGATCTTGATGCCAGCGCTGCTGGCCTACGCCGCAACCAAACCGGCCAGGAGCCGGACCGACTCGAGCGCGAAAAAATCGAGTTCTTTGAAGCTGTCCGCCAGTCGTTTCTAGACCTAGCTGCGGCTGAGCCGGAACGATTCTTTGTGGTTGATGCCAGCCAAACCGTTGAGCAAATGCAAACCAGTATCCGTGCCCGCGTAGACCAACTTTTGGCTCAGTAGATGACTCAAACTCAAGACTTTAAGCCGGTCTGGCGTGATCTCTTGGGTCAGCCCGAGGCTGTCGGTCAACTTCAGCAAGCGGTTGAGCACAAGAGCCAGGGCGTGCACCACGCTTGGTTAATGACGGGCCCGCCAGGTTCGGGTAGATCAAATCTGGCCCACGCCTTTGCTGCTGCTCTGCTGTGCCCCGATGACGGTTGCGGTCAGTGCAAGAGTTGCGTGATGGCCGCTGCGGGTAGCCACCCAGATATTTCTGTACTAGCCACTGAGCGCGTGGTCATCTCGATTGATGAGGTTCGCGAGTTGGTTGCTAATTCACAGTTTGGTGGTTCGCTCGGCAAGCTTCGAATCATGCTGATTGAAGACGCCGACCGAATGCAGGAGCGTTCTTCCAACGTGCTGTTGAAGGCACTCGAAGAGCCGCCTGCTGGAACCATCTGGCTACTTTGCGCACCGTCCGAAGCAGATATGCTTCCGACCATTCGCTCGCGCGTGCGCCGCGTTGGGCTCAAGGTTCCGGCAATTGAAGAGGTTGCACGTCTGCTCATCGAGGGCAATGGAATTGATGCCAAGTTGGCCCATCAGGTTGCTGCCGAGGCCCAAAGCCACATCGGTATGGCACGCCGTCTGGCAACCAGCAGCGAGGCCAGAAGTCGGCGTCGCGAAACTCTGATGGCGGCACTAACCATTACCGGTGTCACATCAGCTGTGAACACGGCCGAACGTTGGCTTGAAATTGCTAAAAAAGATGCCGAGGCCCTAACGGTTGAGCGAGATGCCGAAGAAAAGGCAGCCATGCTCAAGTCGCTCGGGTTGCAGCCGGGCGATGCTATTCCGAACAACCTAAAGTCTGACCTCAAGGCCATGGAAGAAAGCCAAAAGCGTCGCGCAACTCGAAGTGTGCGCGATGGCCTAGATCGTATTTTGGTAGACCTAATGTCGCTATACCGAGACATTCTGACACTGCAGATTTCAGCAAACGTTCCGCTGGTGAATGAAGAGATGCGCCCGGGTGTGACCGAGGTTGCAAACTCAACTACGAGTGCCGAAACGATTAAAAAACTCGAAGCAATCGCTACCGCGAGAATTCGCATCGACTCGAATGTTCGTGACTTGATGGCCCTAGAGGCACTGGCCGTGGCTCTCCGTCGAAAGGGTGTCTAGTGCCAAGGTTCCGAAAGCTGCTTACCGCTGCAGTTGCCTCGGTGATGTTGCTGACCGGCTGTGCCGCTCCGGTTCAGGGTCCTGAGCCACTTGATGACCCATCGATATCGGCAGATCTAAAGAGTTTCTATACCCAATCGGTCAGTTGGTCAGCGTGCGGTGGCGAGCAAACCTATTGCGGAGAGGTTGAGGTTCCGCTCAACTGGCAAGACCCATCAGCCGGTTCACTAACTCTGGCAGTTGCCTATCGCAAAGCCGACCAAGCCGAATCTCTCGGTTCGATCATCTTCAACCCAGGTGGTCCGGGTGGTTCTGGCTACAGCTGGATTATGAATTCGGCAGAGCAGCTGGGCACCGATACCCTCCGCAACAGTTTCAACCTTGTGGGTTTTGACCCACGCGGTGTTGGTGCCAGCGAGCCCACGGTCAAATGCCTAAATGCCAAAGACACCGATGACCTCTTGTACGGCCAAAATGATGCCGAACTCAACAGTGCCGAGGACATTGCGCTAACTCGACAGGCTTACCGGGTTTTTGCCGACGCCTGCTTGGCTAACACCGGCCCAGAGCTGGCATACATCGATACTGTTTCGGCGGCTCGTGACATGGACATTCTGCGAGCGGTTTTTGGCGAAGAGCAAATCAACTACCTGGGTTTCAGCTACGGAACCTTCTTGGGTGCCACCTATGCCGAACTGTATCCAGCCAGGGTTGGTCGGATGGTTTTGGACGGAGCTATTGACCCGACCAAATCGGACGAAGAACAGAGCATCGGGCAGCTAATTGGTTTTGATCAAGCTCTCAAGAACTTTCTCGCCGATTGCCTCGAAACATCGGACTGTCCTTTTACCGGGAGCATGAGTTCGGCACTGAGTCAGATTTCGGCACTCTTGCTGAAGCTTGAGAAGAATCCGGTTGCAACTCAAGACGGTAGAGAGCTGACCATTTGGGGAGCCATCACCGGCATGATTATGCCCCTTTACAGTCAGGGTTACTGGCCCTATTTGAGTCAGGCGTTCAGTGAGCTAAAGGCTGGTGACGGCACAACGTTCATCCTGTTGGCTGACACCTACAACGAACGCGATGAGAACGGCCAGTATGGCTCAAACCAGATGGAAGCCAATATTGCCATCTCATGCCTGGATTCCCGGTCTGCGAGTGACGCAGCTTCTATGGCCGCTCAAAACGCTATTGCTCTGGAAGCCAGCAGTGTGTTCGGCAGGTACTGGCAAAACGGCGCGCTGGGCTGCGAGGTCTGGCCGTTTCCGGTTGCCGACCGCCCAGACAGCTACGCTGCTTCAGGTTCTAAAACCATCCTGGTAATCGGCACCACCGGTGACCCGGCAACCCCGTACACCGATGCCGTTGCACTGGCCAACGAGGTTCTTGAAAACGCCCAGCTAATCACTTGGAATGGTGAGGGTCACACCGCTTACGGTCAGGGCAGCACCTGTATTGAGCAGGTGGTTGATGACTATTTCATCAAGGATGTAGTGCCAACCGAAGACCCAAATTGCTAATCGATAACGAAATTGTTACCTAAACAGATTTTGTAAAAATCTTTTCCAATTTTGGATAGGCTCAGGCTAGAGTGCCCCAGCACCCTACGCTCTGGCAAAGATGCCTCGGCGTGATTTCTTGGACATTGGAGTTCAATTGGGATCTTCAGAGAATGAAAGGGTTTGGGCCGAAACTCAGGCCAGCCCCGAATTCCAGGATCTAAAGCGTCGGTTCCGCGGCTTCGCGTTTCCGGTCACAGTAGCCTTCCTGGTTTGGTATTTCGGTTACATCCTCCTCACAGCGTTTGCCCGTGATTGGGTAAGCACCGAGGTGGCACCCAACATAAACATCGCCATCATCCTTGGCGTTTTGCAGTTTGCATCAACCTTTTTTATTGCTTGGCTTTACGAGCGCCACTCCAGTAAGCACCTCGATGCTGCTTCTGACTCGCTGAGAGACAAGATCAACGAGCAGATTGGGCACAAAGCATGAACTCGACAACTCTCTCCACAATCCTGTTTGTTGTCTTCGTACTCTTCACGCTGGTCCTGGTAATTCGGGCGGGTAAGTCAAACAAGAAGAACTCCTCGGACTTCTACGACGGCGGAGCATCGTTCTCAGGTTTCCAAAATGGCCTGGCCATTGCCGGCGACTACATGTCGGCGGCCTCGTTCCTTGGAATTGCTGGAATGATTGCGCTCGCCGGATACGACGGTTTCTTGTATTCAATCGGCTTCTTGGTTGCCTGGCTGGTGGCCCTGCTGCTGGTTGCCGAGCCGCTTAGAAACTCCGGCCGCTTCACTATGGGTGACGTAGTTGCTTTTCGAATGAAGCAGCGCCCAGTGCGCTCAGCAGCTTCGGCCTCAACCGTTGTGGTCTCAATCTTCTACCTACTGGCCCAAATGGTCGGTGCCGGAAGCCTGGTTGCGCTGCTGCTAGGAATTGACCCAACTGACACGGCAGCCAAAAACCTGATTATCGGTGTGGTTGGCATTTTGATGATTGTTTACGTAACTGTGGGTGGCATGAAGGGCACCACGTACGTGCAAATCGTCAAGGCATTCCTGCTGATGATTGGTGCCACGGTCTTGACCATCATGGTGCTGGCCCGCTTTGGCTTTGATATCAGCGCGATGCTTGGTCAGGCGCAAAAACTCAGCGGCAACCCAGAGTTCTTGAACCCGGGCAATAAGTATGGCGTTGAGGTTGAGGGTGACCCATTCAAGACCCTGATGAACAAGCTGGACCTAATTTCACTTGGTTTGGCTTTGGTTCTCGGAACCGCAGGTCTGCCTCACATTCTCATCCGCTTCTACACCGTGCCAACGGCAAAAGCGGCCCGCACCTCGGTTAACTGGGCAATCGGAAACATCGGTGTGTTCTATCTGATGACCATTGCCCTAGGCTTCGGCGCTGCCGCTTTGGTGGGGTCCACGGCAATCAAAGAGGCTGATAAGGGCGGCAACCTAGCCGCACCTCTGCTGGCAAAAGAACTGGGCACCAACATAGCCGGAGAAACCGGCGGTGCAACCATGCTCGCGATTATCGGTGCAATTGCCTTCGCGACCATCTTGGCCGTGGTTGCTGGATTGACCCTAGCCAGCTCTTCATCGTTTGCGCATGACTTCTATGCCAACGTGATCAAGAAGGGCAACGTTGACCCTAAAAAAGAGGTCAACGTGGCTCGAATTGCTGCCATTTTGATTGGTGCGGTGTCGATTGTTTTGGCAATCGGGGCGCAGGGGCTGAACGTTGCCTTCCTGGTGGCTATTGCCTTTGCCATCGCGGCATCGGCTAACCTGCCTGCCGTGCTGTTCTCACTATTCTGGAAGCGATTCAATACTCGCGGAGCAGTCTGGGCAATTTACGGCGGCCTTGGCATGGCGCTGGTTCTGTTGGTTTTCTCAGGCAACGTATCGGGTGCCGAGACCAGCTTTATCAAGTGTTTGCCAGACGCTGTTGACTGTGTGAAGTTCAACTACTTCCCATTGAATAACCCGGGCATTGTTTCAATCCCATTCGGTTTCTTCATGGGTTGGTTGGGCACCATCACCTCCAACGAGAACAACACCGCAAAGTACGCCGAACTCGAGGTTCGCTCAATGACCGGCGCCGCAATCGGCAAGGCGGTCCAGCACTAAGACAAAAAGAAACCCCCGACTTTTGGTTTTTCAACCGAGGTCGGGGGTTTCTGTCGTTTTGATTAGTAGCGCATGTAGCCCAAGAAAAGCTGCATCAAAATTGCGATGTAGGTGAGTGTGAAAATTGCCGGGGTACCAAACTTAACGATTGCAAGCCACGGTGCGGTTGCCACAATCCGTGCTGAAACAGCAGATTTTGATTCGAGGTTGCGCAGGTCGTGGGCAATTGCTGTGGCTTCATTGGCCGAAGAAATCTGAGCTGCGGCACCTAGAACACCACTTGAGAGCAGGACCAAGATGAACGCCATCTGGTGAGTGAGTGAGGCCATGGTCATGCTTGGCAAAATTGCGATGGCAAAAATTAGCAGAGCGGTTGGCGCCAGTTGAGAAACAATGATGTGATTGCGGGCTTTTACCCAAAGCTGGATTAGATCTAGTTCTTTCATGGTTGCTCTTTCTCGAGATGTCGTAAATAAGGTTAGGCGCAACTACTTGTCAAACAATGCATTACAAGAAAACCTTTCCAAACGGTTTCGCCGCCTGCTCTCTGGCGACCCAGATGGTGTTCCGCCTTGGCTTGAGGTAATCGCTGCTGGTGACGAACCCGGATTCTTTGTGCCGTCCGATGCCCCATGGGTAGTCCATGCAGATTTCGGAACTCTGGTCGGTGGAATACGTGCTCTGTTGATGCAGGCGTTGCATCCTGGCTCACTAACCGGGGTCAAGAATCACTCGCGTTATGAGCAGGACCCCCTCGGCAGACTGGCCGGAACAATTCGTTGGCTCACGGTAACTACCTTTGGTTCAAAAGCGGCGGTTATGAATGAAGCCGGGCGGGTAAACCGCCTGCACAAAACCGTTACTGGTAGTTATCAAACTGGTGCGGGTGAGGTGCGTGATTATCGGGCTGCTGATAAAGACTTGCTGCTGTGGGTGCACATTGCTTTCATGGAGTCTTTTCTGGTGGCGCACGAAATGTTTGCTTCACGACCGATTCCAAAGGGCGAGGCGGCTTCGGGTGCCGATAACTACATTTCGCAGTGGAGTGTTTCGGTTGCTCCGCTCGGTTTGAAGAGCACCCCGATGAACCAGGTTGAGCTAACCGCGGCAATCGATGAAATCCGAGATGCCGGGATTTTGGCAGCGACTGAAGACACCATCGATGTTGTGAAATTTATAAAGAATCCGCCACTACCCGGTCTGGCCAAGCCCATCTACAACCTGCTTTTCGACGCAGCAGTAGTTTCGATGCGGCCAGAGTTTAGAGCCGAACTCGGTCTGAAAGCCAAGCCAAGGTGGATTATTCAGCCGCTAACCCGTTTTGTTTTGCGTGCCATGCGAGTCGCGATTGGCCCGGAGAGTCCGATCGAAGATGGCGCCATTGACCGCCTTAAACGCATCGGAGTGCTGCCGCAGCAGTAAACTTTTTCAGTTGCAATTAGCAGCGCGCCGCCTTAGCTCAGTTGGTAGAGCAGCTCCCTCGTAAAGAGCAGGTCTGGGGTTCAATTCCCCAAGGTGGCTCTGAGGCTCTTTAGGCGCTCCATAGGAGTAGGCTTTTGGATGTCTCCGGAAGAGGTATCTGAATGTCCAGTCGCCAAAGACTGCAACCGAGTCGCTTAGTCGCACTCGCATTTACCGTAATTATTCTTCTCGGCACTTTTGTCTTGATGCTGCCGGCAGCGACCAAGTCTGGAGTTTCAACTCCCTTTCTGGATGCCCTGTTCACGGCAACCTCAGCCGTTACAGTAACTGGTCTAAGCACACTAGATGTCGAGAATCACTGGAATCAGCTCGGTGACTGGATCATCGCTGTTTTGATTCAAATCGGTGGTTTCGGAATCATCGGCTTTGCGACGTTGGTGGGTTACCTTCTTGATGGCCGTATTTCGCTGTCGAACAAGATGCTCACCACCTCAGAAGCATCTCTAGCTGTGGCTCCAGACGTAAAGGGATTGCTGAAGAACATCGCCAAAGTCATGCTGTTCTTCCAAGGTCTGTTGTTTGTGTTCTTGGCCGTTCGTTTTTATACCTACTACGGCTATGAATTCGATAAAGCCCTAGGTCACGGAGCATTTCACGCTATCTCGGCCTTCAATAACGCGGGCTTCGCGCTCTACTCAGACAGCATGATCGGTTTTGCCCGAGACGGCTGGATTTTGATTCCGATGTTTATGACCGTGATTATTGCCAGCCTGGGCTTTCCGGTGATTGTTGAAATCCGCGACCGCGCCAAAGACAAATGGCGCTCCTACCGAGGCCTACCATCGGCCTACGGTCTTCCGGCTCAGTGGTCGCTCAACTCAAGAATCGTGCTCTGGGCAACTTTAGTCCTACTGATTGTCGGAACCGTATTTATCGCCGTGCTGGAATGGAATAACCCAAAGACCTTGGGGCCGTTGAATTCCTTTGACAAAATTCTCGACAGTATCTTTGCGGCGGTTATGCCAAGAACCGCCGGGTTCAACGCCATGGACATGGCTGGGGTTTACCCGAGCTCGTGGCTGATCATGGACATCCTGATGTTTATCGGTGGTGCCAGTGCATCAACTGCCGGCGGTATCAAGCTTGGTACCGCCGTGGTCCTGTTCTACGTCATCTACACCGAAATTCGAGGTGAAGCTGCTGTCAACATCGGTAACCGTCGCCTACCTCGATCTATGCAACGCCAGGCCCTAACCATCGTGGGTCTTTCGGCAACAGTGGTAATCGGTGCCACGGTTTTGCTTCGACTAACCACTGACTTTAGCCTCGACCAAATTCTGTTCGAAGTTGTATCGGCAGTCGGTACCACCGGTCTCTCAACCGGAATCACGATGCAACTGCCTGATCACGCAAAATTCTTGCTATCGCTGCTCATGCTATTTGGGCGTCTAGGTCCGATTGTGGTGGCAACATCGCTGGCCCTCCGCAAGACAAAACGACACTTCGAATACCCTCGCGAGAGGCCTCTAATTGGCTAGCGCAACTACAGTAATGATTGAAGAGAAGGTGGCCTAATGCCTAAGTCAAACAAACCAACTCGCAAGCGTGGCTTTCACGCGGCTAACGTTGCCGTCATCGGCCTAGGTCGATTTGGTTCTGCCCTAGCGATTGAGTTGGTAAATGGCGGTCACCAGGTTCTTGGTATTGACTCCGATGAGCGCTTGGTTCAGTCGCTCGCTGGTCAGCTGACCCACGTGGTTACGGCAGACACCACTGACGAAGAAACACTTAAAGAGCTCGGTCTTGCAGATGTTGACTCAGCGGTGGTGGCCATCGGTGCTGATCTTGAATCCAGCATTTTGACCACATCACTTTTGCTGCAGCTAGGTATCAAGCAGGTTTGGGCCAAGGCAAACTCAAAGTCTCACGGCAAGATTCTGCAGCAGCTTGGTGCGCATCACGTGATTTTCCCAGAGTACGAGATGGGTCGCCGCGTGGCTCACATGGTCTCTGGTGAATCTCTCGACTATGTTCACATCGATGAAGACTTTGTAATGGTCAAGGCGGTTTGCCCTGAGTCATTCAGCGGTCAGACTCTCGCAGACCTCAAGATTCGCAGCACCTACGGCGTGACCGTTGTGGCAACCAGCCACGGTGACAGTGAGTATTCGCCGGCTTTCCCAGACACCGTTTTGAACACCGGTGACTTCTTGGTTGTGGCAGGTCGCAAGGCTCCGCTGGACGAATTCGTGCAGCTGGACTAAATGCGTTTTTTGGGTGGCACCAGCGCCCACAAGATTGCGGCAACGTCAATAGCCTCTTGGCTCACCGCGCTTCCGGTGGCATTTATAAATCCGAAGGCTGCAGCAAACATAGCCACCATGGCTAGGCCCATTCCAACACCGGCTGCCTGAAGCGCACGTTTTCTGGCACCTTGGGCTGCATCAATTGCTAGGGCCAAGTGCCTGATCGAATCCTCAACAATGACGACATCGGCGGCCTCACTGGCAGCAGTGGCGCCGCGAGCACCCATCGCCACACCAACGTGGGCAGCGGCAAGTGCCGGGGCGTCATTTATGCCGTCACCGACAGCAATGACGGCACCTTTGGAGTTGGCCATTTCGCTCCGCAGAATTACAAGTTTTTGCTCTGGGCTGCAAGCGCCGTAGGCCTCGTCAGCGCCAACCGCCTGGCCAACATCGGTGGCAGTTGTTTGGCGGTCACCCGAAACCAAAATCACACGGTCAACCCCAAGTTTGCGAAGGTTTTGAACGGTGGTTTTTGATTCATCTCGAAGTGGGTCATCGCGGCCAATGATGGCTGATAGTTTGCCGTCTACGGTCACCGCAACCAGAAGAGCGTTTTGCAGGCTGGCCCATTCGGGTAGCTCGATGCTCGGCTGACCGACCGTAACCTGGTGGCCCTGCACTGTGCCGCTGAGTCCGTGCCCGTGCACCTCGCTTACATCGGTGGCTTGGCTCAGACGTAGACCGCGGCGCTTTGCCTCAGTCACCAGCGCCCTGGCTACAACGTGAGGGCTGCTCTGGTCGAGAGAGGCTGCCAAATTAAGAACCAGATCACCGTCTGTGCC
>JACCDY011317353.1_pt1 | contig 11624 bp, 7 predicted proteins | sample 7446391 | NCBI WGS metagenome assembly JACCDY01 (sample SAMN15323451, study PRJNA562643) | freshwater metagenome | isolation source: river surface water | place: USA:Blue River Watershed | collected 2017-08-18
CACCGCCTTCACCGGAGTCCGACTTGCCGCCGATGCGGTTCATCGCGATCGCCAGTGTTTCATGAGCCTCGGGTGACAAGGCACCCAGCGACATCGCCGCTGTGGTGAAACGACGACGGATGGCTTCCATCGGTTCGACCTCATCGAGCGGAATGGGTCCGCCGGCGGCGGGCACGAACTCAAACAGATCCTTGATCGCCACCGGATGGGTCTCCAGCGAGATGCGGACATATTCCTCGTAGTCTTCCGGCTTGCCCGACTTCACGTAGGTGTGGAAATTCTTGATCACCTCGGTGGTGTAGACATGCCGTTCGCCGCTGCGGCGATAACGGTTGTAGCCGGGATCACCGAGGTCGAGGGTCTGGCCGTCCGCCACTTCAGCCTCGAAGGCCGCGCGGTGACGGATGATCGATTCGTCGGCGATTTCGCGGAAACCAATGCCACCGATCTTCGACGGCACGCCGTGGAACGCAAAATCGACGACTTCACTGCCGATGCCGATGGCTTCGAAAATCTGGGCTCCCTGATAGGAGTTGAGCACCGAGATGCCCATCTTCGACATGATCTTGAGCAGGCCTTTTTCGAGCGCCTTGCGGTAATTGGCCATGCCTTTGACCGGCGACACCTCATGCTTGTCTGCCAGTTGCCGCACGGTGGCGTAGCCGAGATACGGGCAGATGGCGGTGGCACCGAACCCGAAACAACAGGCAATCTGATGCACATCGCGAACTTCGCCGGTTTCGATGACGATCGACGTGCGCATCCGCTTGCGGATCCGGTTCAGATGGTGGTGCACGGTGCCGACCGCCAGCAGGGCGGGAATCGGAATGCGTGCAGCCGAAGTCGCGCGATCACTCAGGATCAGGATGCTGTGGTTTTTCTCCACCGCCTGCTCGGCTTCCAGACACAGTTCGTCAAGCCGCGCTTTCAATCCGTCAGCACCTGCAGTCACCGGCCAGGTGCAGTCGAGCGTGGTCGACGCAAACCCGTATTCCTCGAGATGCTGCACGCGTTCGAGTTCATGTTCGTAGAGGATGGCACTTTCCATGCCGACGGTTCTGCAATGCTCGGGCGTCTCCTCGAGCAGATTGCGCTCGGGGCCCAGTCCGGCAGACAGCGACATCACCGCCCATTCGCGGATCGGATCGATCGGCGGGTTGGTCACTTGTGCGAATAGCTGCTTGAAGTAGGTGTAGATCAATCGCGGGTGAGTCGAGAGCACTGCAAGCGGGATGTCGTCACCCATCGAGAACACCGCTTCCTGGGCACCCTTGAGCATCGGCGGAAACACCATGTCCAGCTCCTCCTTCGAAATGCCGTGGGCAACCTGCTGACGGGACAACTCCAAGGCTGCGAAATCCTCATCCGGAATGTGCGCCGATGGGGACACGAAGTTGCGCAGCTCCAACTGGTTTTCATCCAGCCAACGGCCATACGGCTTCTGGCGGGCTAGCTCCTCCTTGATCTCGCGATCGTATTTGAACTCGCCGGTGGCGGTGTTGGCCGAAATCATCTGCCCGGGACCAAGGCGTCCTTTGCGCACGACCTCGGCATCATCGATGATCACCGCGCCTGCCTCCGAACCGATATAGAGCAGGCCGTCCTTGGTGATCTTGTAGCGCGACGGGCGCAGACCGTTGCGGTCGAGTGACGCGCAAAGCTTCTCGCCATCCGTGAACACCAACCCGGCCGGGCCGTCCCACGGCTCTGAAAACGAACGGATGTATTGATAGAAGGAACGCACCTCCTTGGAGATGCCTTCGTCGTTGCGGTAGGCTGGCGGCACCAGCATGCACATCGCGTGTTCGGGAGAGCGGCCGGAGAGGATCAACAGCTCGAGCGCATGATCCAGCGAGGCAGAATCGGACTCTCCCTCACGGATCAGATCCTTGACCAGTTCGATGTCATCGCCCCAGACCTCGGATTGGAAGAACTCCTCGCGCGAACGCATCCAATTGCGGTTGCCCTCAACCGTATTGATCTCGCCATTGTGGCACATCATGCGGAACGGCTGCCCCAAGGGCCAGGCAGGGAAGGTGTTGGTCGAGAAGCGCTGGTGGTAGAGGGCAATCGCCACCTGGTAGTCCGGATTGGCGAAATCCAGGTAAAAGGCCCGCAAGGCGGCCGGCATCGCCAGCGCCTTGTAGGAAATCAGACGGCTGGAGAAGGAGGGGATGTAGAAATTCTGGATTTCAGCCGTGCGACGCTCGATTTCACGCCGGCACAGGTAGAGCTGACGCTCGTAGGCCAAGGGATCCAGACCCGCATCGTTCTTGAGCAGGACGTGCTCGATGTCAGGGCAGGTGCTGAGGGCAATCTTACCCAGTGCCTCGCGATTCACCGGCACCGGACGCCAACCAATGAGGGTGATCGAGCGCTTCGTCAGCACCTCCGCGACAATCGCTTGAATCGATTGCTTGGCGCTGGCGTCGCCGGCGGGAAAAAAGAACACACCAACAGCCAGATCCCGTTCATTTTCAATGGCATACCCAAATTTTTCAGATTCCTTGATAATCAATGGATACGGCAATTGAGTGAGCACTCCGGCGCCGTCACCGGTCTTCATATCGGCGTCAACGGCACCCCGGTGGGTCATGCAGCAGACCGAGGTGAGGGCCATATCCAGAATCGAGTGGCTGCGCTTGCCGTGGAGGTGGGCGATGGCGCCCATGCCGCAGTTGTCGTGCTCGTGACGCAGGTCGTGGAGCGAGCCGGGGATAATGGGGGTGGACGAATGGTAGAAGGGATTCATGAATCGTTGAATTCCAAGGGTCGGTGGCGCGGGGAGGGAAAGCCAGAATGGCCCGTCTAGCCAAGCAGGAAATGTGCCTGATCCGCGGCTTCTATGGGACTCAATCCAGGGCGGATTGCTCATCAAGCGGCAGCAGGCCCAATTCGACCAGAAACCGGTCCGCCGCACCAATCGTGGCCTCGAATCGGTCGTGGCTCACGTTGAAGTTGAAGAAGCTATGGTCGGCGCGGTCGAAGTCGATCAACTCGCAACGATTGCCCCAGAACCGCATCTTGCGGCAGAAGCGGTCCATTTCGCTGAACGGGGTGACCCGGTCGGACTTGCCGTGAAAACAGATCATCGGCGGCAATTTGCGCCGGATGTGCTTGAGCGGGCTGTTCAGCTTGGCCGATTTGGGATCGGCGAATCGTTTGAGCGCATTGCTCTGGGTGAGCGGGTTGACCAGCGCGCTGAACAGGATCATCGCCTGAGCCTGGCAGGCCAAACCGTCGACTGGCGGCAGCAGTTTTGGCTTCGGCATGGTGGTCATCAGCGCCAGCAGCGCGCCACCGGCGGCACCGCCGACGATGATGCGATCCGGATCGACATGAAAAGCCTCGGCATTGTGGCGCACCCAGCGGATGAGATCCCGGGCGTCCTCGATCGCCTCGGTCGCGCCGGTGCCGTGGCGAGCAGAGCTGCGGGTTTCCGCGCTGATCGCCACCGCACCACGACTGGCGAAGTGCAGGCAGTGCGGGACAAACTGGGTGGGTGTCGGGGTATCCCAGAACCCGCCGTGAAAGAACACGAAGGCGGGGCGGGGGGAATCGGCTTTTTTCTCGGGAAAATAAGCATGCGCCTGCACATCGCCTTGCGGACGTTCGCGATAAACGTAGGTGGCGGCATCCTTGAGGATTTCGCGATCGCGCTCCTCGCCGATCGGGGCCACTCGTTTCAACTCAATGCTCATGGGTAGGGAAAACCAGCACGGTCAGCGGACCGTCACTGCATTTGTTTGTTGTGAAATCCCGCTGCTTGTCGAATCGTTTTGCACATGAATTTCCGATTTTGCATTCCGGTGCTACTGATCTGCGGTGCCAGCGTCCACGCCGAGGACACTCTGGCGAAGGATCTCCAGGGCAGTTACCGCAACTGGCGACAGGCGATCGTGGCCAAGGATGAGGTCGGCTGGCGCAATGCCACCGCACCGCACCGGCGGATGGAGGTGAGAAACCGGATTGTTTCGGAAAAGAAGGCATTTCCACGCGCCGTGTTCGATCTACCGGCCGATCCTCCCGATGTCACCAAACTGCAGTTACTGGCAGCGCGGCGCAATGGCGCGACCGCCTGTCTGTATTTCTTCGGACCGATGGATTTCGGCACCGGCGCGAAGGCGGCGGACAACCTGCTGGTCATCTCATTTGTCGGTGGCGGCCGGCAATGGCTCTACGACCGCAGCACCTACATCAATCTGGCGGCGCTGCCCGATGTCCGTGAGGAGTTGCGGGCAGGGAAGCTGCGTTATCTCGAGGAAACCCCGGAGATCCAGCCGAGCGGACAAATTCCGCCGACACCCGCGGAAGTCCCGCCGGCAGACATCATCGCCAAGGTCTACGTGTTCTGTCCGGGTCGCGAGGTCCGGGTACAGATCAACAGCATCAGCAGCCATCATTTCGTCGACGACCAAGTCGCCGACATCATCCTCGGGGGCGCCAAGGCCGGGATCAACGAGATCCAATACGCCATCCAATCCAACGAAGCTGCGGATGAGGTCATCAAGGAACCGCTGTGCGTCCGGGTTTACCTGTTTTCCCAAGTCCAGGGCGTGAAGCCAATCAAGGCATTCGAATACCAGACCCTCGAGAACCAAAAGCCCGAAGGCTTCGGCAAGGGGACCTTCGTCGTCGACAACAAGGTCCGGCAGATCCTTGCAGGGCAGGCCGCCCCCTGATTGGAGCCATTTTCGGACTCCGCATTACATATATTGTAACAAGTTGTATGAGGGGGTGCCGGTAGGGCTTGAATGGCTTGGGATGGCCGTTATATCGGTCATTTCTGGCTCTGCGGCCATTTTCCCGGGTCGACAAGTGGCAGATGCCGGATACATATCCTGCATGCTTTCAGGAACACTTCGTGGACTTTGTTGTGTGTGGATCTCTGCGCTCGGGCTTTGTCTGGCCGCAGAGCCGGATAAAAAACCCGCGCCGAAGAACAACGCTCAGGAAGAAACCAAATCCGCCCCGGTCACCAAAAAAGCCTCGATTCAGATCGACGGCCGAAAAATCGACTACGAGGTCACGGCCGGAAAACTGACGATCGAAAAAGGTCGCAAGCCGGTCCGGGCTGAAATTTTCCACGTCAGCTACATCAAGACCCCGGAGTCGGCACCTGAAAAGCGCCCGGTCCTCTTTGCCTTCAATGGCGGCCCCGGCTCGTCGGCGGTCTGGCTGCACATCGGCATGCTCGGACCCAGAATCCTCGACCTGCCTGGCGACGGCACCGGCGCGCCCCAGCCGCCGGTTCGCATCAAGGACAACCCCTACAGTCTCCTCGATGTCTGCGACCTCGTATTCATCGACCCGGTATCGACCGGCTACAGCCGCTCCGAGGACAAGGATCAGGCGGATGAATTCCACGGTCTCAACGAGGATATCGAATCGGTTGGTGAATTCATCCGTCGCTGGATCACCGAGCACAAGCGCTGGTCCTCACCCAAGTTCCTGTTGGGAGAATCCTACGGTGGCGTGCGCGCGGCCGGTCTTGCCCAACACCTTCAAAGCCGCCACGGCATGAGCCTGAATGGCGTGGTGATGCTGTCCTCCCTGATGGATTTCGGCACGCTCAGCCCGGCGCAAGGCAACGACCTCAGTTATCTGGTGTTTCTGCCGACCTACACCACGGTCGCCTTGCACCATGGCAAAATCCAAGGTGATCGTGACGCGCTGCTCAAGCAGGCGCGGGACTTCAGCTACGGCGACTATGCCACGGCGCTGCTGCGCGGCAACGCATTGCCGTCCAAGGATCGCGGTGCGCTGGCCGCACGCCTGGCGGAGCTGACAGGCATTCCTGCCGCCGTCTGGATCCGACACCACTTGCGGATGACACCCGGGCTGTTCCGCGCGGAGTTGCTGCGTGATCAAGGCAAGACGCTGGGACGTTTCGACGCCCGCGTCGCCTGGGATCAGGGCGACAGCTCGGCGCAAACGGCGGATTACGACCCCTCCTACTCGCTTGCTTACGGTGCCTTTGCCACCGCCATGAACGACTACCTCGGCCGCGAACTCGGCTACACCGAGGAACAACCCTATGAGATCCTGACCGGCAAAGTGAACCCATGGAAATGGGACAGCCAGAATGCCGTCGTGAATGTCTCCGACCGCTTGGAGAGCGCGATGCGCGACAACCCGCAGTTGCGCGTGTTTGTCATGAGCGGTCATGCGGACCTCGCGACACCGCCGGACAGCATGGCTCATTCGATCCGCCATCTCCTCGGTCAGTCGCCCGATGCCCGCCAGCGCTTCCGGACGGTTGAATACGATGCCGGCCACATGTTCTACCTGAACCCACCGGATCTGGTGAAGTCCTGCAAGGACCTGAAGCAGTTCATCACGGGTCAGTGAGATCCCTGCGGCGGTTGATCGGTTCACAGTGGAGATCCGACCAAGTCACGTCTGACTCAATCCTCAATTCCGGACGCTAGATCGGCGAATGCCATCTCGCAGAGCCCGATGAAGGTTTCCTCCACCTGACTGGGTTTGCGTTGATTCGGGTGGAAAACCGCCCATTCCCGCTCGATCTTCGGTCCGTCGATCGAGAGCACCTTGAGGCTGCCATCCGCAATTTCCTTGGCGGCAACCCACGGAGCAACGATGCCGATACCAATGCCGAGTTTGGCCATTTCCTTGATCGATTGCATGTCCCCAAGAACCAGCGGCTTCCGTGGTCTGGAGCACCGGGACTCCAGCCATTGCTCGATCAGGCGATGAGTCTCGGTCGATTTCGAATAAACGATGAATGGTTGCGGATCATCGGAAAGATCCACCTTGGCAGGATCCACCACCCAAGGATGAGACGGCGCAGCGACCATTACCAAACGATCCCTGAATAACAGGCGGTGACGGCCTTGATCCGGAATGCCATTCCTGATGCCTAACACCAGATCCAATTCGGAATGATCAAGACGCTCTATCAACACGGGCGTTTCCCCGGCCTGAACCACCGGTTCGCATCGCGGGAAACAATCGCGGAATTCACGCAAAACCGTCGGGATCAGATGGTGGCAAAGCGAATGCGGCGCACCGATCCGGATATGTGCCTGTCCCCAGCGACGCAATCCATCGAGATCGCACACGACCTGATCCAACTCATGCATCACCCTCAGACATCGCTTGAGCAGGAGCTCTCCTTCCGGGGTCACGGTAACCTTTTTCCCGCCGCGCTCCAGAAGCCGACAGGACAATTGCTCCTCAAGAGCCCTCAAGGAGTGGCTGATTGCGGACTGGGTGACGAAATTCCGGCGGGCGGCAAGCGTGAAGCTGCCTTCCTCCGCCACAGCGACAAAGGCTCGGAGCTGTCTTAAGTCAGGAACCCAGTTCATGATGAATCCGCCTCATCCACGCATCCACTGCAAGCACCGGATATGCCAATTTGTGTGAATTGGCATTGTACGCGCTATGTGCTGTTCCATGGTCAAGCATCGCCACCAACCCGCTTCCTCTTCGGTCATCCGATTGGGTTTCGTTCCCCTCAGCGACTGCGCGCCACTCGCCGTGGCCAGGGAATTGGGGATTTTCGAAGATTACGGGCTGAATGTTGAACTATCCCGGGAACTCGGTTGGGCGAGCATCAGGGACCGGATTTATTACGGTGAACTCGATGCCGCCCAGGCCATATCGGGCATTGCGGTAGCACTGGGTCTTGGCTTTGGTGAATTGCGATGCGAGGTGGCCGTACCCTTGATCCTGAACTTGCATGGCAATGCAATCACCCTGTCGACAAGGATCAATCCCTCGGAAATCGGCGACGGCAAGGGTTTGGAATCGTGGCTAAGGAACCACTGGAACAAGCAACGCCCCTTCACTCTCGCCGCGACCCACCGGTTTTCATCCCACCATATCCTGCTGCGCAGCTGGCTGAAACGTTGTGGCCTCAGCGACCGGGATGCGGAAATCATCTTCCTCCCCCCTCCCCTCATGCCGCGCCACCTCAAAGCCGGTCATATCGACGGATATTGTGTTGCCGAGCCATGGAATTCGGAGGCCATTCTGGACGGTTCCGGTTGGTGCCCGGTCACTTCATCCGACCTATCCCAAGGCCACCCGGAGAAAGTGTTGCTGCTGGCAGGACGCTTTCTGAACGAGCGCAGGGATGCCGCCGTGCGTCTGGTGGCCGCCCTGCTCGATGCCTGCCGCCGTTGTCAGGACCCCGTATTCACCGATGAGCTGATTTCGATCCTCTCAATGAAGGAATACACCGGCGCATCCGCACGTGTGTTGCGCAACAGTCTGTCGCGCGAATTCTTCAATGGTCACGCTGCACGCCGCGGAAACAGCATGCACGTCTTCCATGGAGAGAACGTCAATCGCCCGACCATCGAGAAAGCGTCATGGGTGCTCTCTGGCCTGCGCGCGATTGATGCATTGCCTGAAATGACGGTCGGCTCCCTGTCCCGCATCTACCGGGAAGACATCTATCATGAAGCGCAGAGTGCAACGCTTCAGGGCTGATTCTTCGTTCGCTCAGCGTCTCGAAGGCAGCGGATCGTTGCGGAAGTGATGATTCTGGCGCCTCAGGTCATCGTCATCCGGTGCCGCCAACAGCGAGCGCCGCGACCACTCGAGCGCCTTCTTACGGTCGCCCTTGGCGAACTGCACTTCGGCCATGGTGTCGAGGTAGGCCGCCTGGTTCGGGTGCTCGCGCAGGACGTCACCGATCGTCTTTTCCGCCTGCGGCAGGTTGCGCTGCGCCCGTGCAGCGAGCCACGCCGCCGTGTTGCGGGTGTTGACCGATTTCGGATAGCTTTCAAGCACCTTGTCGAATGCCTGCCATGAGCGGTTGAACCAGGCTTCGTATTGCTCATTCATGTCCAATTTCAGCAAGGCAGGAAAGAAGTAGTCAGCCAATGAGCCATCGGTGACGTAATTGGTGTGTACCTGTTCCAATCGGATCATTGCGAGCCGACGATCCTGTTTCAGCAGGCTGAGTGCCCTGTATAAATCCGCCTTCAACCGATGCTTCATGAAGACCACCGGGCGCTCCCATTGGTGATCCATGCCGTTGTAGAATGAACACATCAATTCGTTCATCGCCGCGACCTGCAACCAGCATTCCTGCCGTTTCGCCAACGAATCGCTCCACCGCGTGGCACTCTCGTCCAACTGATCATGATCCGGATCGGCGCCGAGCAGCGCCTTCTGGTACCAATAGGCGGCACGCTCGCTGTCGCCGCCGAACGCATAGCCGTTGCCGATGGAAAAGCAGGCACGTGCGTCACCAAGGGCGAGCTTCACCACCCACTCATCATGCGCCTTCGCTGCGTCCGCTTTGCCTGCCCGCCGCAAGGTGGATGCCGCGTAGGCATGCAGATCGACAGCAGCCGCACTCCCCGACTCTTCGGCCCGATCGAGTTGTGCGAGAATGATCTTCGACACCTCATCCCAACGGTCGGCTGCCGACAGGTGGGTCATCTGCCTGCCCCAGTAAATCGTATCCCGGGCCTCCTGATCCATCAGGTCCCATGCGCGAACACCCTGCTTGGCATCGCCGTAGACGAAGGCCCACTCGGCGATCCGCGCGAGGATTTTCTTACGATCATCATCTTTGGCCAGGTCGTGGAGTTTCCAGGCCTTGCTCAGGCATTGCTCGCGCAGGCCCTTGGGATCGCGACTGCTGGTCAGCAGACACAGCAATGATTCGAAACGCAGCGCAAAAGTCGCTTCCGGCATCAACTCGGGCATCCATCCCCACCAGGTGGTGGCGATCTCACGATCGCCGAAAATGTTGAGCATCATGGCATCCCAGCGCTCCTTGTCATTGCCTGCCCATTCGGAGCCAATGGCTCTCGACAACTGCAATGCAGGAACCCCGCCATTGGCGCCCAGCGCCATGTTGCGGATGAAATCAAGGAAATCCCCCCTGTCCTTTTCGGCCATGGCCAGCAAGGGTGGAGCAAACAGATCGTAGGCCTCCTGGTGCATTCCCCTGAGTTCCATGAATGCCGCCAGCGCCGTCAACTCGTCGGCAGGTCCGTGGTTGCTATCGTCATCCACAGCCAGCTTGTCGAGCATCGCCAAGCGCTCACGCACCCACTCCTTGCGGAACGGGTTTTGGGGATCGACATGAATCAAGGTCAGCGCCTCTTCATTCTTTTCCATCGAATAGAGATGCCAGAACGCTTCTATGGTCGAATACCGGGCAAGCGAGGATTCCGCGAGATCGTGCAGACCCAGCAGGAACACCGCACTGCGTGCCGATCCTTGTTTGCGGCTGCTGGTTTCCAGCAGCGCACGCCTGATCAAAGCGAGGTCGCCGGCCTGCATCGAGCGCGCATCCCCATGCCAGCGCTGGATCGCGATGGCCGCATAGGCCTGCTGCACATCACTGTTCCACTCATCATCGCCCTGACCAAACTGCTTCAACCACGGCACAGGATCACCGAGCATCGTCGAATACAGTGCCGCGAACTTCGGCATGCCGGCTTGCGCGGCATCGGCCGCCGCTGCCTCGAGATCACCGGAAGCGCGATTGAGCGCCAGACGCCAGGCCGCTGCAGACTGCCCCTGCCGTGACTGCGCGCGCTTCAATTCCTCACCAAGGGTGCCATGCAAGCGGTGGAATTCTGCCAGCGCCAACAGGTTTTCCGGTTCGGCAGGTGCCAGTTCGAGCAATTCACGGGCAGCATCATCATTGCCTTGGCGCAATTCAATGCGCGCCGCGAGCATGGCGATCTGATGGATCGATTTGGCATTGGCACGCCGGACATTGAGATCCTCATCGGCGGCGAAAAGCCTCAGGATCTGCCGCCATGCCTTCATCGCCTTCAGGCGGTTGAGGATCCTGCCTTTATCCGCCGGCAGGCTGTCCGGGTAGCGCTGGATCAGATCGATGAGTTCCGGATTCGAGTCCGGAAAGACATCGAGTTGGATCTTGCGGACCAACTCCGCGGCGCGCATCGCCACCTCGGGGTCGGTCGATTCCGAGGCCTTCTTCAGCTCCGGCAGGGCCTTGGCACCCTTTCGCCACAGATCGGAAGTCGCTGCCTCACGGGTGTGGAAATCCTCATCTCCCAGTCGGTTGATCAACTCAGGGATGGATGCCTCGTTGTTCGCCGGTTCAATTCTGCCGGGTGCCGCAGGCTCCGTAGCGGACACAACCAGCGTGGCCGTCATCAGCCATGCGCTCAGCAGCCAAGAGTGAAAACCGTTCACCCCGTTACCATGCGCCGATGGCGGTGGATTTCAACATCTTCCTGTGGAATCAGGCGGCGAAACTTTCACCGCAGGAGCAAGTCACCACGGCGTTCGGGTTGCTCACCTTGAAGCCCCCCTGCTGCAGGTCGTCGGAGTAGTCCAACTCGCTGCCGGAGACAAATAAGGCGCTTTTGGGGTCGATCACCACATTGACCCCGTTGCTGGCTACCAGGATGTCGCGGTCCCGGGGGCCGTCGACCAGGTCCATCTTGTATTGCAGACCCGAGCAGCCGCCACCGACCACGGCAATCCGCAGGGCACCATCAGGCCGTCCTTGGCGATCAAGCAGGCCGCGCAGATGGCTGGAGGCCCCATCAAGGACCCGGATCAGCTTCTCGTTGCCCACCTTGTAATTCACCGTCTGGCTCATGCGGCGGCAAGATGACCCCGGATGTGGGCAGCGTCAATGCCCCACCGAAGGCATG
>JACCDY010095420.1_pt1 | contig 11620 bp, 11 predicted proteins | sample 7446391 | NCBI WGS metagenome assembly JACCDY01 (sample SAMN15323451, study PRJNA562643) | freshwater metagenome | isolation source: river surface water | place: USA:Blue River Watershed | collected 2017-08-18
ACGAGGGAAGCTTAATCAGCTTCCCTTTTTAATTAGCAATTTCATCCCCGGCGGGATGGCAGAGTGGTTATGCAGCGGCCTGCAAAGCCGTGTACCCCAGTTCGATTCTGGGTTCCGCCTCCAGTTACTTCAAACTGACTTCCAAGTACTTCAAAGGTTTGCAGGAGATTTCATTTCTCAAGCAGCACTCACCTAAGTTCCCAATATAGCCTAAAACTTGACCATTTAGGGACAATCTCGACCATTTTCTTGACCAAATTTATTACAGTAAGAAATTGATATACGGGGGTGGGTGTAATGAAGCAATCATTAATATTGCGGACCCTGTTAATCACACGAAAAAGTATTTTTGGATGCTGTTTAACTGTTATAGTTTTTAGAAATTAGGGAGAAAAATCATGAAATTTGTACAAAGTCTTTTAATTCTTTGCATTGCAGTGTTTTCTACATCAGCATTTTCAGAATGTAGAAAGATTCCCAGTGGCTTTGGTGGGTATACCCTTCAGTGTGATGATGGCAATCAATACCGAGTTCAAAAGAATGAATTATTGGGTACAACAAGAATTGAAGGCTCTAATCCTTATAACAACAGCACATGGAATCAAGAAATTACTAATAATTCTATAACGCCACCAACAATGCGTGGAACTGATAAAAACGGTAATCAATATAATTGCTCTATGAATCAACTCACAAAGCAATGGCAGTGTTACTAAGCTATATCGTGAGAATTTAGTTTGAAATTACAAATTTCTATTTATATGATTTTATTTTCAGCAAATGTTTTTGCTGGATGCGAAAATTACGAAGATAAATCAATTGCTGAGAGACCTAAATATTTATTTTGTGTAGACAGTCAAAGCTGTGTTACTAAAAGATTAGTAGCCAGTTGTGCAAATATTCATGAAGAATTTCTCTATTTCGGTGATTTAACTGTTTCAGAGCTAATTACAAATGGAAAAGTAACTAAAAAAGAAGCTAAGTTTATGGGTAAGTTGATTGCTACTGATTATCAAATCATCTCATGTAATGCAGAGCCTCAAAAGTGTAAGAAATTCATTGAATAATTTCTATGCTTAAAAAAATTTTCAAGCTCCTTTGTATTGCTTTTTTCTTTTCTTTCAAGAGTGCGATTGCTTCAGAGTGGCTTTTAGATAAGAACTGTGAGCCAAAAGGTCTGTCAGCTAAGCTACAGCTTTTCAATAACTCGCATAAGTTTTGGAATTCTCAATTGAAAGAGTTGGAAAGTATGGAGGAAAGCCTTGAGAGGTATAGGCGAATTACTCCCGCTGAGTTAGATATAAGGGCTTCTAATATAGAAAACAAAATTGTAGAAAAATACTTGGCTAATTTAAAACAGGGTTTCCCAGATAATCTAGCTAGAGAGATGGCTATGACTTGGGGGCAAGCTGAGGCTGCAGCAATAAGGCAAGAGGTAGAAATATATCGAACTATCGTCAATGAGCAGCCAAAGTATCATGAAAAATGTCGGCAAATTATTAATTTAAAAAAGAGAAGAAATTAAAAAATGTTTGAAGCAGCGTTTAGAAATATCGATGACACACTTTGGAAAGACGCAGGCTGTAGTAGCGAGCTTGATTACATTGAGCAAACATCTTGGGTCATCTTCTTAAAATATCTAGACGACTACGAAAAAGATAAAGAGATGTCTGCCAAGCTTAACGGTCAGACTTATCAGATGATTCTTGATTCTGAGTATAGGTGGACTAATTGGGCTGCTCCCAAGACTGCTGATGGCAAGATTGATTACAAAATTGCTTTGACTGGGGATGACCTAAAAGAGTTTGTGGATAACAAGCTTTTCCCTTATCTAAAAAATTTCAAAACTGACGCTGACAGTCCAGATACTCTTCAGTACAAGATTGGAGAAATCTTTAGTGAGTTAAAGAATAAGCTTCAAAGCGGTTACAGCCTTAGAAATGTTATTGATAAGGTTGACGAGCTTAGATTTCGTAGTAATGAAGAAAAGCATGAGATGAGTAGTCTCTATGAAGACAAAATTAAGAACATGGGAAATGCTGGTCGTAACGGGGGCGAATACTACACACCTAGACCACTAATCAAAACAATTGTTAAGGTTGTTAACCCTAAGATTGGTGACAAAGTTTATGACGGTGCAGTAGGCAGTGCTGGCTTCTTGTGCGAGGCTTTTGAATACCTTAAGAACAGTAAGACTCTGACAGTTGCTGAATACGAGCAACTCCAAAAGAAAACCTTCTATGGAAAAGAAAAGAAGTCGTTAGCCTACATCATTGGTGTGATGAATATGATTCTTCATGGTATCGAAGCACCAAACATTGTTCACACAAATACTTTGGCTGAGAACATCTTTGATATTCAAGAGAAAGATAAAGTTGATGTGATTCTTGCTAATCCTCCATTTGGTGGAAAAGAGCATGCTCAGATTCAGCAGAATTTCCCAATCAAGACTAGTGAAACAGCTTATTTATTCCTGCAGCATTTCATTCGTATGCTTAAAGCAGGCGGTAGATGTGGCGTAGTTATTAAGAATACTTTTTTGAGTAATACTGATAATGCTAGCGTTGCTCTTAGAAAACTATTGCTTGAAGAATGTAATTTATATGCAGTGCTTGACTTGCCTCAAGGCTCATTTACAGGTACGGGTGTTAAAACTGTAGTTCTTTTCTTTGAAAAGGGTAAGCCTACTAATAAAGTTTGGTACTACCAATTGAATCTGGGTAGAAACCTTGGTAAGACTAATAGTCTCAATGAGTTAGATTTGCAAAACTTTGTTGATTTGGTAGCTAAGCAGGGTGAAAGTGAAAATTCATGGGTTCTAGACATTTCAGATATTAATAAAGATACATGGGATTTATCTGTTGTTAACCCGAATCGTAAAGAAGAAGTTGATGGTCGAACTCCTCAGCAGATTCTTGATGAAATTGAAGACCTTGATGCTCAAGCAGCTGATGCAATTGCTGCAATTAAGGAGTTAATGTGAGTTGGGATTTTATTGAGCTTGGGAAAATAATTGAGTTGCAAAATGGCTATGCGTTTAATAGTTCTCAATATATTGAGAGCGGTTACTTTGTGATGCGTATTACAAATGTTCAACAAGGTTATATTTCAACCCATAATCCAAAATATATTTCTTTTACAAATGATGAAAAAATAAATCAATATGTATTGAATGAGGGCGACATCCTTATCTCTCTTACCGGTGATGTGGGGAGAGTAGGCGAAGTTAAAGGGAGCCATTTGCCCGCCGTCTTAAATCAGCGTGTGGCTCGTGTATTTATTAAGTCAGAAGCGAATGTGTGTAAAAATTTTTTATTTATTCTGCTTAATTCTCGGATTTTCCAAGGGCAGGTCGAGTCTATTTCGCATGGTGCTGCACAGCTAAATGCATCAACTAAAGATATTCTAAAAATAAAAATCCCAATTCCACCTCTTAAAACCCAGCAAAAAATAGTAGAGAAACTTGATGCAGTTTTTGCGGAGATAGATAAGGCTATTGTAGCCGCAGAAACTAATATTAAAAATGCTGAGGCTTTGTTTCAAAGTTATTTACAAAAAGTTTTTGAGCATAGCAATGAATCTTGGGTTAGTAAAACTATATTGGATGTTGCGGATTTGGTGGACAGTCTTCATCAAACTCCAAAATATGCTGAGAGCGGCTATCCAATGGTCAGGGTTACAGATATCAAGGTTGGGCCATTAATTCTTGATAATGCTAAGAGAGTTGATGAGGCTACTTTTATTGAGTTTTCTAAAAGACACAAGCCAAAAATTGGAGATATAGTTTTTTCTAGAGTTGGTTCTTATGGTGTTTCATCTTATGTTGATAGTGATGATGATTTTTGTTTAGGTCAGAATACTGTTTTTATAATTCCAAAAATTAATTCACGATTTCTTTATTACTTTTTAAACAGCCCAGCTGCGAAAAAGCAATATGATTCATTGAAAGATGGCGTTACACAGCCAACAATTAGTCTTAAAAGTATTAAATCAGTCAATTTGAAAGTGCCTTCTGATGAAATTCAAAAGAATGCGGCTATAAAAATTGATTCTATGTATAGTTTAAAAAATAAAATGATTGGTGTTTATTCGACTAAGCTTAAAGACCTAATGCAATTTAAAAAATCACTACTTCAGCAAGCATTTTTTGGTAATTTGGTTGAGGATTAAAAGTGAACGAAGCTGATACACGGGCAGAACTGATTGATAAGCAACTAGAAGCTGCTGGCTGGAAAACTGGCGGTGAAGTTCGTGTTTTTAGAGAGTTCAATATCAATGATGGTGAAATCAAGCCATCGGGTATCAGATTTAGGCAGTTAAAAGCAGACTATGTTCTCGCTTATAAAAATATCAAATTAGCTGTAGTTGAAGCAAAGAGTGATGAAGTTGAGGTTGGTGAAGGGGTTGCTCAAGCCAAGTTATATGCCAATAAGCTAAGGCTTCAATCTAGCTTTGCTGCTAACGGTAAGTCAATTTATCAAATCAATCACAAGTCAGGTAAAGAGGGTTTAATTAGTTCTTTCCCGACTCCTGAGGAACTCTGGCAGTTGGCTTTTGGTGACATTAATGAGTGGCGAGACAAGTTCAATGCTGTTCCATTTGAGAGTATTAACGGAACTAAGCAGCCTCGTTATTACCAAGAGTTAGCGGTTAATAGAGCTGTTGAGGCAATTGCAAATAAGAAACCAAGAGTCTTACTCAATTTAGCCACTGGAACAGGTAAGACATTTATTGCTTTTCAGATAGCTTGGAAGCTATTTAAGAGTCGTTGGACCTTGCAGCGTGATGGTAAAAGACAGCCAAGAATCTTATTCTTAGCAGATAGAAATATTCTTGCTAATCAGGCTTATTTAGACTTTGGTGCTTTTGACCAAAATGCCTTAGTGCGTATTGAGCCTCAGCAAATAGCAGCTGCAGGTGATGTACCAAGAAACGGTAGTGTTTTCTTCACTATTTTCCAAACATTTATGAGTGGTCAAGATGGAAAGCCGTATTTTGGTCAGTATGAAAAAGATTTCTTTGATTTAGTCATCATTGATGAGTGTCATCGTGGTGGTGCAAATGATGAAAGCACATGGAGAGATATTCTTAATCATTTCTCTGACGCTGTTCATCTCGGGCTAACTGCCACACCTAAGCGTAAAGATAACGCTGACACCTATGATTACTTTGGTGAACCAGTATTCAAGTACAGCTTAAAAGAGGGTATTGAGGATGGGTTCTTGACCCCGTTCAAAGTTAAGCGTATTCAAAGTACGATTGACGAGTATGTCTACACTCATGATGATGAAGTGATTGAGGGTGAAGTAAAAGAAGGTAAGGTTTATACAGAGTCAGATTTCAATCGAACAATTGTCATCGAAGCTAGGGAGCGTAAGCGTGTTCAAGACATGCTCGCTAATATCAATAAAAACGAAAAAACAATTGTCTTCTGTGCAAATCAAGCCCATGCTGCTCTTGTTAGAGATTTGATTAATCAAGAAGTGAAGCCTAGTTCAGCTGATTATTGCATTCGGGTGACAGCTAATGATGGCTCTATTGGGGATATGCATTTAAGGAACTTCCAAGACAATGCACGAACTGTTCCAACTATTCTTACGACAAGTCAAAAGCTCACAACTGGCGTTGATGCTAGAAATGTAAGAAATGTTGTGTTGTTTAGACCTATCAATAGCATGATTGAGTTTAAGCAGATTATTGGTCGTGGAACTAGGTTGTTTGAAGGAAAGAATTACTTCACTATTCTCGACTTTGTTGGGGCTTATCACTTGTTTAGCGACCTTGAGTGGGATGGAGAGCCAATTGAACCTGAACCGCCTCAGATAGATAGACCAAAAGACCCAGTTGATGTAATAAAAGAGCCTCGTGTTAAGCCAGAAGATGATTCTGAAAATTCTTCTAAGGTGAAAATTAAGCTTGCTGACGGTAAAGAGCGTGAAATACAGACTATGACTTCAACATTGTTCTATGTTGATGGCAAACCTATCGGAGCTGAGGAGTTCTTTAAGCGAATTTTTAGTATTCTTCATCTGCCAGAATTCTTTGGTTCTGAGGAGCAGCTCAGAAAAGCTTGGGCTAATCCTTTGACAAGAAAGCAACTCCTAGTGAAATTAGAGTCTGCTGGTTGCTCTAGAGATGATTTGGAGCATGTCAGGAAAATGATTAATGCTCAAGATAGTGACTTATTTGATGTTCTTGAGTATGTCAGCTATGCAAAGAAGCCAATTACTCGTAAAGAGAGAGCTGAATCAGCTAAGCCGAATATTCATGCCTTCCTAGAAGATAAAGACAAAGACTTTATTGATTTTGTATTGTCTCAGTACATTGCTGGCGGCGAAAGTGAATTGGATGTCGGCAAGTTAAGTACACTAATTCAGCTCAAATACACCACTGTCTACGAGGGTGTGAGAGTTCTTGGTGATGTAGATGCTATTCAGAAGACCTTTGTCGATTTTCAAAAGCATCTCTATCTTTAGATAAGAGTAGGGGAGATATCCCTCCCCAGTCGCTCTTATAAGTTTTTCAATACTTTATTTAGATGATGCATGTTCTCAGAGCGGCTACACCTCTCTAAGTTGGCGAGTTTGTTATTAGTCTTGTCGCCGTTTACATGATTGATTTGGCTTCTTTCTTTGGCATTTCTGTCTTTTTCGCCATCGTGAAGGAAAGCTTCGACCACTAATCGATGCACATACTCTTTATGATTTTTGCCATCAACATAAAGCATGCAATAGAAATAGTTATTTCCGTTATTGTTTTGTTTTAATTTCATGGGTTTCTTATTCTTCATGCTAATTATTTCTCCACAGCTGGTAGCCCAGTAACCTATGTAGTGAGGAATAGGAGCTGCCCAGCGTCCCACCCCATCGATATTTATCCACATACAGTTGTGAAGTACATAATCGTCTTTTAAAGCCTGTTTTCTGTTTGAATTCATGATTTCTCCTAATAAGTTGAATAGGTAGATAGATACTGAAAAATACCCCTCCAGTACCTACCCCCTCAATTAGTTGTTTTTTGATGGTTGAATAGCTTGATTCTTAGTTCAAATTTGCAGCTTTTGTCTCTCGCTGTTTATTTTTGAAATAGTAATGAGCGTTCTTAACTTTATCTAAAGGTAGCCCTAGCTCCTCGCTGATTTGACGATAGGGCATGTTCCTTGCTCTAAGTTGCTCAACATAGCTCAACTGCGACTCACTTAAGAATGATGGTTTCTTAAAGTTGTAGTCCTTGGTGAACTGTTTAGCAGGTTTTAGATTTAGTAAAGACTTTGGATTAATAGTTCGTTTCTTTTTGTCTTTGCCTCGTTTTTGAAGTGACTGTAAGAAAGCTACTAAGTCCAGAGTATTGAATCTCATAGGTAAATCATCTTTGACTATAAGCCTCGATGTTTCCTCATTTCTCGTATCTTTAGTTCGTTTGAACTTTGCATCCAATGGATTCTTATAGTTTGATTGAATCCCAATAGCGTCAAAGTAGACGACATCATTAATGACCGAGGTTAAATCCATGGGTTTCTTTATGTTGACGACATGTAGCTTGTTTAAGTTGCTATCGCAGATAAAGATATATTGCATTTCATTCTTCATGATTCGCCTTTCGAAGTTAATTTAAGTTTCCGTAGTCAATGAAGTTGTCTATTTTGTGGTTTTAAAAACGAATCACCTAAGTGAAACGACAGATTGACGCTGCCCACAGTAGTTGCCAGCTACTTACTCTTGGCTTAGGTATAAATTTCATACCTTGTAGCTAAAATAACAGAGTATTTTAGGTTGCTTAAGTGTTGATTCACACTTTTCTACGCAACACATATATTATACCACACTTTCCTTATTTGTCAATGGTTTGCGGTCGATTTTGTTAAATAAATATGTTATTTTTTTGATGAAAATGGTGTGTGTTTTGAGTTAATGCATGAGGTAATTAAATTCAACATTTCACCGCATAAGTAGCTTAGTTTTGAAGAAGGATTTCAGTGGCTTGTTTGCTTAAAAATAGGTAAATAGGGTGCATATTCTGTTCATATATCTATTCCTTATGAACCCCTCTATAGGGACTAGGTAGGTCAATGTATATCTATATAGACTATGTACTGTATAGATTCAATATAGACTGTGTACAGCATAGGTTCAATGTAGATAGTGATAAACAATAACTACAAGTGTTCAATATCAATACTTCCTTCAACACCAGTATGTTCATTAAAGACTCTAAGCATAATGTCTTTAGCTTTATCAGCCACTGAACCTTTAACTAAAACACAATCATGAATGGGAAGAGCAGTAATACCTTTTTCATTCAGCTCAAGAAGTACATCAATAAGTATTTCACTCTCTATAAACATGAATTTCGTACCTAGAGGTTTTCCAAACAGATGAGCTATGGGGGCATGAAATAGATAAATATCTTTGATTAGACGCATCTTTGTATCTTCTCTATATTTGTATGTTTTCTTGACTAATGCAGGGACATGCCAATCATTACTGTTGTCAGTATTCAACATGACGCTTATAAGCGTTTTAGTAGAGTTTCTAACTCGCTCCCAGTTAGGTATTAGATAACCGTCATCGAAGTTGATTGGTGCTTTAGCGAGGCTATAGGCAAGTCTTACAGCCATTTGTCCGTAGTCAAGGCTGACAACCCACTCATCGTCAATTGTTATCTCTCTTCGGTCTTCGTTCTTCATGTTCGACCAGAATCCACCGTATAACCTGCCTGACTCTTCAAAGCTACCGTTACTAAATATTCTTTTTAGCTCTCTTCTAGAGTCATCTATATCTTTATCTCCCTGATAGCAAATATCTGCTTCTCGAAGATGATTGTTGATTTGTTCAATTTCATCTTTATATTGCCTAGTTAAGCTACTTTCCTCGTATTTAATCAACTTGCCTTTACCGCCTTTATGAGTTTTAGCTCCTCTTAGCTCTATGACATTCAGAGACTTTTCAACTCCAAAATCGTTATAGGTTAACTTCAGGTCGTTTATACGAGTTATGAGCCGTTTTCCAGCCCAAAAAGTGGTAACTAGACTAAGTTTTTGATTGCCAGCTTCTAGCTCTATAAAAGACATCTCAAGCCCAGCCAGATTCTTTAGATTTTGAGACAGCGTGTTATTGAGAATTTTTGACTCAGAGTCTTTTCTACTCAGTTTTTGGTTAGATAGACTAATTGCTATTCTTTTATTTGGGTCAGTGAGGTAGCGATGTGCTGCTTCGCACGCTATAGCTTCAATTTGTCTTCTAAATATCTCATCATCCTTTTTCTTTCTTGCCCTTAGTCTTAATCCGTCATGTCTTTCCAAGTTTATTAATTGGTTTGTGACATCAGCAACAAATACCTTTGCATTTTTTGTTTTTGCAAATCGTTTGGGGTTGAAAAAGCGGTCTCGTTTTGACATTTACTTACTTAATAATCATTATTGAATTAGGTGTGACCGTTAAAAATGGGTGAAAAAGGTCCTAAAAAGCTATACCTATTTTGGGATTTGAACAACACCGTAACACATTAGGACGAACATAATTAAGCCAACTATGTAATAAGACCATGGATTTTTTTCAAAATACTTATTAATAGCTCCTTCGGGTTTATAAAAATCATCTTCATCTATATTTTTTTCATTTAAGGAGTTCTTAAAAGTAGATTTTTTAATATTAGACTCTTGACTTAAGAATTTATTCTTATAAAGAGTGTTGTAAGACTCATCAGATGTCGATAGAAATAAAAAGTTTGAGAGATACATAATTTCCTTCGGAAAATCTTCTTGTTCGCAGAAGTCAAATATATTTTCAGTGAGACTTCTTTGTAGGTAAGTGTCGAGCAATGAATTTTTATTAAATTGCTTGATTGATTCAGGGTAGTCCATAACTAGTTGAGCGTAAATTCTGTGAATACCTTTATCAATTAGTGAGCTAAATCTGAACAAATTACCAATATTTATTGCTATTGAATTCAGAATTTCAGGGGTAAGTGTGCCCAATTTTTTATGGTTTCTAAATTCTTCTTTAATTACTTCTAAATAGATATCTCTATCGTAAGGAAGAATATTTTTTGGAAAGAAAGTTAGCTTGCTAAACTGAGGTTCGAGTGTGTCTGTAAAAGCAAACCAGTTGTCTAGTATTTTTTGATGTTCGATTTCGTCTTGGCTTAACCCCTTGGGAGGGTTCGGAAACTGTTGAGCTGGGTCATTCGGGTCTATATAAAATAAGGTCATTTTTTGTCCTAAGGTCTTCTATAAGTTGCTGTGTACGCATCTAATCCTTAAATGTCAAGCTTCTTCAGTAGAGTCTCATGATTTGGATGCGTATACCTTCTAAGCATTGCAAGAGTTCTATGCCCGCTAATGTGTGCAAGTTCAATCACATTTAATCCTTTGTCAGATAGTCTGCTAAGGGCTTCATGGCGTAAATCATGGAATCTAAGACCTACAAAAGGATTCTGAACTCCCTTGTGGGCTGACTTAGCTTTATTTACTGCAGCGTTGAAATGTCTTCTCATCTTCCAATGTTGATAAGGGAAGACAATGACTTCATCAGGTTTATAAATACTTTCTAAGACCTCTTTAGCTCTGGTTGAGAGAGGTACTTGTCTTGAGTCACCGTTCTTAGTCTTTCGTAGAAGAACTCTACGATTGATGAAATCTACATCTTCCCATCTCATAGATAAGAGTTCCCCGCACCGCATACCAGTTTCAATTGCGACAGTAACTATCTCAGCTAAATGCTTACAACAAGATAACCTACAGTAATTAAGTAGTGTTTGTTCATCTGAGGGATGTAATCGCTTCATACGACCAACAGGTTCTAAAGCACGACTAACACCCTCAACAGGGTTCGCTATTATGTGTCCCCATTCGTTAACAGCTAATTTATAGAGCTGAGATATGGCATTTAGATAATGATTGATAGTCGATGACGCTCTTCCGAGTCTATAAAGGTCATTCTTGAGCTGTGCAACATCTTGCTTGCCTATAGAGGTTAGCTTTCTGCCAATCCATCTTTTTGAGAGTATTCGTAATATTCCTGACTCCGAGCGATAATTTGCTTTATGCACGCCATGCGTCTCCAAATACCGCTCAACAGCATCTGAGAAGCTGATATCCGCCTTAATGTTGTCTTTGGGAGCTTCCTCGACATAAGTGCCTTGCTCGAGTTGTACCTCAATGAGTCTTGCCCACCTCAGAGCATCTTGCCTGCTATGAAATGTATTAGTTATTGCGGGTAAATCTTTACGATAAATGCGTACTCTAAAAGAGTTCTTTCTTTGTGAAATTGAAGCCATTTGACCAGTCCTCTTGACCATTACTTGACCAAAAGTACTACTCAAGAATCTGCAATCTATTGCAACACCTTGAATTACTTAGTTATTTTGTCTTTACTTGAGGGTTATGCAGCGGCCTGCAAAGCCGTGTACCCCAGTTCGATTCTGGGTTCCGCCTCCAAAACTCCCATTTAAATGACAAACCACAGCGGCAATTGTGCCTATTGGCATAGTCATAACTGCATTTTTCTATGTGCGCCAACGCACTGTAGTTGGGGCAGCAATTTCTTAGAATGATTTGAGTTGATAAAGCTTATTCAAGGTGTCTAACAATACCCCTCATGAACAAATCTACGTTACAGAA
>JACCDY010035148.1_pt1 | contig 11618 bp, 11 predicted proteins | sample 7446391 | NCBI WGS metagenome assembly JACCDY01 (sample SAMN15323451, study PRJNA562643) | freshwater metagenome | isolation source: river surface water | place: USA:Blue River Watershed | collected 2017-08-18
ATATAAAAACCTAACTGTTTGAATATTTTGAAATACACACTTAACCCCATAAAATACTATCAATACAAAAAAATCATTCGTTACATTTTTTTAAATAATAAGAATTTCTTTTCAAAAAATGCTTTTCGATGAAATGCCAAGATATATAACTCAAGATAATAGTTACAACAAAGCTTACTAATAATCCAAGATAGGGATTAAATCTATAAAGTCCTAAATTTATAAATAATTGAATGATTGGAAAATGGAAAAGATAAATTCCGTATGATAAATCTCCAAACTGCCTAACATTAAATTTTACTCTACTCAACGTACAAGCAAATAAAATTAAAGCGCTATAACAAACAGGCTCAACAAACAATCTAAAAAGATAATTGTCAATAAGAAATAATCCAAAGACTCCAAAAATTGCAATTACTGGCAACCAAAAAATAATCTGAGGAATAGCTGCTACAAGACTTCCAAAAGCAAAGTACGGAAGCTGGGCTGGAAACTGCCGAGCAAATTCAACTCCAAAGCGAAGAGCTGATATTTTCTCGAAATAAAGCACCCAAAAGGACCCAAAGAATAATATTAAGAAATAAGTAAAAAGAGGGTTAATTCGTTTAAAGAGATAAGCGATTATGGGCACCAAGAAATAAAGAATTATTTCAATTTTTATAGTCCATAATGAGCCGTTAATAGCTGGCAAAGGATTACTTTCAAATACTTGAGGTAAATTTGGTTGGATAAAATTCAAAAAAAAGAGATTTGATAGAATATATTTTATTGTTTCTATTGAAGAAAAAAAATCTATCAAATTAAGTTTACTTACAAGCATACCAATAATTAAACAAAAAAATATTGCAAATAAATATGCAGGGTAAATTCTTCGCATTCGCTTTTCAAAATAATCAAAAAAACTAACCCTGTTCAAATAGCTTTGAAAAATAAGATAGCCACTCACAGCAAAAAACCCCTTCACAGCAAAATATGCATCAAACAAACTTGAATATTCAAGAAGTTGATTCTGGCCTGAAAGAGTAAGTGCGTGATAGAAAAAAACAATTAGCGAAAGTGCCATTCGGACATTATCAAAATTATTATCCTTATTAGTACGCATATTTTGATAGGCACACAAAATGCTTAGTATCCAATAAATAAAAAAATATGAGATTGCTCATTGAGATTACAAATACAAAGCCCTAAAAGCAACCCACTTATGGAATACTCTTTTAATAAAGAAAAGAATATAGCTCTTTAAATTTTTCGTCATAAAGTAATTTGTATCAACTATTAAAACTTTTCTCCTAAATAAGTCTTGTGATATTTTATGTTCAATGATTATTGATATAAGTTTTAAGCGCATTTTCATAAAGTTATTTTCAGATAAATTTTGAAATGCATACCATTTATATTTTCCTAATGGTTTATACAGCCATTGATCTAGAAAATAATGATACTTTGTATCATTAAGTTCAGAGTCTGAAGATATAATGCTTCTGTTGGAATCCTTAAAATTTTTATTAAAGTTTTGTATAAAGTTTTTTTTAGGAATGAAGGTTTTTATTAATGTTTGGGCAGTTGCATTACATACTAAGAAATAAGTCGAAATATAAAAAGGATAATTACTACGATAGTAAGGGGCCCGACAAGGAATTCTATTTTTTTCTCCGCCAATGGTTGGGTTTGAATTAGATAAAACTTTTTTTATTGTATTAATAAAAGCATTTAGCAAATTTTTATCAAAATTACGATGAATAATCATCGTTTCATTTGTTAAAATTAAATTAAACTTTTTATAATGCAAATCATTTCTTATATAATTTATTCCGCGTTCCCATGCGCTAAACTCTCTATACTCATTATCAGAAAAAACTTTAATGCAAAATTGATTTATTTTTTTTACTTTTTTTTTAATTACTTTCTGATTATTCTGAATTAAAAGTATTTTAAAGTCTTTGCAATCAATTTTTTTTGCAATACCTATAAAAATATTTATATATTTCTTCTCTAATTTGCTTGAACTTTGTTGATGTACAAAAAACAGCATATTAGAATATTTTTTGCGACCATGTTTTTGGTGTTTTTTCTGACACAATTTCTACTGGTAAGTGATATGCAAATTTGCGAGGGCCGCGCTCTTTTATATACAAAATCATTTGACGCAATGTTTCTTCTGCCGTCATTTTTGTATTATATCCAAAATAGTTTCTTATTTTATTTGCTGAACAAGTTGCAAACTTAACCTCTTGAGGACGACCTTCCATATAAATAGGATTAAGATCAAATTCAAGAAGCTTTGCTAGAATAGCTGCGAGCTCGTTTATTGTCATCGATCCTTCATCTGGACCTATATTAAAAACTTCACCAACTGCTTTGGGGTTTGTTGCAAACTCAATTAAACAATCTACATCGTCTTCAATAGATGAAAAACACCTCACTTGGGTCCCGTCCCCATATATTATTGGCTGCCGACCTTGCAACATTAAGTTAATCATAATAGCTGCAACATTCCTATAAGGATCATCATATTTTTGTCTGGGCCCAATTATATTATGAGGAACTGCAATTACTAAATCCATCCCATGAACCTCTGCAAGATTTCTTAGTAGCATTTCAGCTGCTAGCTTGGCTATCCCATAGGGATCCTGAGGTTTACAAGTCATATCTTCCGTAAATGGAATTTTGTCTTGAGTACCATATCTAGCCATTGATGAACAATGAACAAACCGTTCAACGCCATTTCTAATTCCAGCAGTCATAGCATTAACAGATATTTGGACAGTATTAGCTGTTACTAAAGAGGGAGAAAAAACTGATAGTCCTTCGTACGCAGTACATGCAGTATGATAAATAACATCAGCGCCAGCTGTTATTCTTGTCATACCTTCTAAATCAAGGCAATCTTGCTGATAAAATGTTACGTTATTAGGAACATTATCTTTGTAACCTCCAATTAAATTGTCACAACCAGAGACATGCCAACCTTTCAACTTAAACGCGTCTGCTAGATGTGATCCCAAAAAACCAGCAATTCCTGTAATAAATACATTTTTCATTTTTTACTCAACTCCAATTAATTATCTAAATAATTTAGTGTGATTTGAAAATTTTTTTATTGTTCCATTAGATAATTCATAAATCTGATCACAATATTTTAATGTTTTTAGTCTGTGAGTTACTATTAGTATAGTTAGTTTTGAATTCAATTGTTGAATAGCATCCATTAAATTATTTTCTGTTTTTTCATCAAGTGCACTAGTTGCCTCATCAAGTATGATTACATCTGCTTTTTTATATAAAGCACGTGCGATTGCAATACGCTGTCTCTGTCCCCCAGATAATCTAACCCCTCTTTCTCCCACTACTGTTTGATACTCTTGAGGCCAAGATTCAATAATTGTATTAATTTGCGCTTGTTTAGCAGCAAACTTTACTCTCTTCATATCAATTTCCGCATTATTTATTCCAAATGCAATATTTTGCGCTATTGAAGCGTCGGCAAGATGGATTAATTGTGAGACGTGGGTAATATTATTTTGCCATGCGCGCATATTTCTACCATTAACTTTTTTACCATCTATCAAGACTAAGCCCTCTGTTGGCTTGAGCAGCCCAATCAATACATCTACCAAAGTGCTTTTACCACTCCCTGTTTCTCCAATAAGCCCAACCCTACTACCTTTCTTAATTCTTAAATTAACATTATTTAAAGTGACTGGGAGATTTTCAGAATAACGAAATGTGACATTCGAAAAAAATATATCTTTATTAAATGCCATGCGGGTCTCAAAAGAAATATTTTGCTTCTTGGTTTTGTCTAATCCATCCGAAATTGGTTGATTAAGCAGAGTGATAACATCCTTAAGTGTGGCTTCATTGCCTTTTATAGTTATTAATGAATAATATATTTGCTGAAGCACTGGCAATAAGCGTTGCGAACCAAGAGCAAAAACTCCTAAAGTTATTATTGTTGCACTTGACTCTCCTTCAGTTTTACTTAAAAATAGAGCTATTAGTGCTATCAACACCATGCCCACTGATTCAATAATAAACCGAGGGCTATTCCCAATAAAATAATTACTTGCCTGTGCTTTTCTGAGTGAACTGTCCGCATTCTTATAATCATCACAATAAATCTCTTGAGTCCCATTTAAAAGAACTTCACGAATTCCTGCTAAACCTTCATGTATTGATTTTATAACTTCAGTTGTTTTAATTGATATTTGTTTAGAATTTTCAATTAATCTCGATTTACTAATTTTAATTATTAGCAAATATGTAATAGCAAATCCTGAAAATCCTGCTATCGTAACGCAAGGATCAAGCAAAATAAGTAATAGCAATATTGCAATCATTATTATCATTGAGGAAGTAACAATAAGTAACGGATTAATTACATGAAGAATGACACTGCCAATCTTAGTAGATATGCTTGCCACTAATTCGCTACTATTTCGTGAAATATGAGTTAAATAAGGTTGGTATAGCGTGCGACGGTATACACTATTACTAAGATCTGCACCTAATCCGTAAGAAAGTTTTGTGGTTGCCCATAATAGGGCCATTCGTGTTATACCTGATATCAATACAGCCAAACAAAATAAGAGGGTCACAAAAATCAAAAAATCAGGGGATGAGTTGATATTAAAGACTTCTATAAATGAGTGGAATTTAGTCTTTATAAAAGCCTTCTCTGGAGAAGTTATAAAGCCTAGAAAAGGCACCAAAATTCCCAGTGAAACAACTTCAGTAATTGAGGCAAGCACCATTAAAATAATTAACCAAAACAGCTGAATTTTTCTAGTGGGATTTACATGGGCCCACAAACTTTTAAATAATTTTAAGGAGGTTCTATATTTTAAATTTTTATTAATCATCATTTTTTTAAAATGCCTAATAATTTATGCTCAATTTTGAGTTTCACTCTAATTTTTTCCAAAATCACTATTAAAATTATCAGGAAGCATTCCGACTTCCATATGAGAGGAAGCGGAAGGAACTGGAACGCCAAGTGTACGTCTATGTTTAAATATACTTAAGAAATTTGCAGCTATCAAAATAATAGAAAGTCTAACTTTGTAATGAAAAAAAAATCTCGTTGGGCAAATAAGTATCATCCAAATATAAAAATCTCTAGGAATTTTTGAAATTTTTGAAAAAAAATTCCAAATATATTTATCTCTTTTTATAGTTTTTGCATAACAACCAAAGCTCATGGTTGTTGAATTTGTTGTACGCCAGAGGCATAGCCTACTTTTTAAAATTTGAGTATATTCAGACAGTTGCCCTTTTGGAACTAATAGATTTAAATCGTAGGAGTAATCGCCATATTTATCTGGATGATCATACAATGTTACATAATCGAAATATTGCAACCCATCTTCAAAAATTTTATTTGCTTGATGTGTATAAAGATAATCATCTTCAGCAAAATAAACCAAATCATCATCATTTAATAACGGCAACTCCTGATTAATTAAATAATTAAAAGATCTGGCATTGCCAAGTGATGTGATTACAAACTTATAAAATGGCTTTTTTTTCAAAACTTTTAAAGTAATATCATCGCAATTATCTGCTACGCAGATAATTCTGTAATCTGAAAATGTTTGAAATAAATTGTCAAGGTAAGTTAGTTTAGAAAAGCCTTTCATTCTTGGCTTTTGGTTAACCCTGCTTGTAATTCTATAAAGTACATATTTATTTACATTGTGCATAAAAACACCTTAAAAAATTTTATTCATTTGATATACATCCCAACGTTTAAGTTAAAAGCTTATTGATCAACTTTGTTGAATTAATTTCCTAAAGTATTCAATAGTTGCGACCAAACCCTCTTGCAAATTAACAGTTGGAGACCACCCTAATTTTTTTTGAGCAAGACTAATCTCTGGTTGTCTTTGTTTTGGGTCATCTGCAGGCATAGGCATCGAATTGATATTTGATTTAGAACCTGTAAGCTCTAAAATTTGGTTAGCTAGTTCTCTTATCGTAAACTCTACAGGATTGCCTAAATTAATTGGCCCTGTAAAACCTTCAGTAGTATCCATCAGCTTTAAAATTGCGTTGATGAGATCGTCAACATAACAAAATGAACGCGTTTGGGTGCCCTCCCCGTAAATCGTAATCGGCTCATTTCTCAGTGCTTGCATTATAAAATTTGAGATAACACGGCCATCGTTTGGATGCATTCTTGGCCCGTAAGTATTAAATATTCGTGCGACTTTAATATTCACTCCATGTTGACGGTGATAATCAAAAAATAAGGTTTCTGCGCAACGTTTACCCTCGTCATAGCAAGATCTTATACCAATTGGGTTTACATTACCCCAATATGATTCAATTTGTGGGTGAATGCTAGGATCCCCATATACTTCACTAGTTGATGCTTGAAATATTTTTGCATTTAATCTTTTCGCCAAACCAAGAACATTAATAGCTCCATGAACGGAGGTTTTGGTTGTAGCTACAGGGTCATGCTGGTAATGAATTGGACTCGCTGGACAGGCGAGATTGTAAATTTCATCAACTTCCAAATAAATCGGAAAGGTAACGTCATGACGCATAAATTCAAATCGCGGATGGCTTAAGAGATGCACAATATTTTTTTTTGTGCCTGTAAATAAATTATCTAGGCATATAACTTCATGCCCTTCATTAATAAGTCTATCGCTCAAATGGGAGCCTAAAAAGCCAGCACCGCCTGTTATGAGTATTTTTTTTCGTGATTCATATAAGCGCATAATTAACCCACATCAAAAATGTAATTTAAAAATCAAATTTATTAGATTGATTCACAAAATCTCTTAAAAAAAATGATTATTGAAGAAATTTAGCATTTTTTTTGTGTATTAGGTAAGACTAAATAAAGAAAGCAGTAACTCACAACGAATAAAATAATAGCAATAAATATAAATAGAGGTTTGTGGTAAACCCAGCTAATTGCAATTAATGGAAATAACCAAAGCGGGCTTAAAGACGGGGTTACAAGGGCATTAGCCATTTTTTTAAAGTCAGGATGTGGTCTAAAAATATTAAAGAATTTAAGATGAATATGAGATGTATCGGCATGGAAAATCGAAATACTTTTTATAGTGCGTCTTAAAAAGCTAAAAATAACTTCTGTTGCGGGATAGATTAAAATAAGCACAGCTCCCCAAGGAGAAATTTCGGGATGTCGGCCAAAAAGAATAATGCTGAGCATACTAATGATAAGCCCTAGACTATAAGCCCCTAGGTCACCGAGAAAAATCTTTCCGTAAGGATAGTTAAAGATTAAAAAGGGAATTAAAATCAGGATCACGCTAAATATGATCGATAGCATTAGCACATCACTTGTTTTATAGCTTAAAAATAAAAGTGCGCTCAATATTGTTATAGCAACTGCTGCACATAATCCATTGACTCCGTCTATAAGATTCATTCCATTAGCGACTGCTGCCATACTTAAAATATAAAAAAAACTAACGCCTCCTTGTAATGCAAGCAATTTACCTATTAATGGCACATCAATTAATTGAGGTAAGGGTCCCGTATATTGCACACTAAATAACCACCCCACAAAAAAAAGTGAAAGTAATCGTATGGAAGGCTCTACATTATGGAAAAGATCTTCTTTAAGACCCACGGCAATAATTGGAATCAAAGATATATTTATGATTTTGAAAATCTGAATATCTTCATAGTTATGACTATATATAACGTAAGAAGCGAGTGAAAAAAGAAAAGCTAGCCCGCCCAATCTTGGCGTTTCATTTAAATGAATGCGTTGAACAGCTTGGTAAGATTTAAGCCCTAGTTTTTTATAAAACTTTTTATGCCAAAGATAGACGATTAAAGCATTTAAAACAAATGACATACCCATAAATATCAGGACATTAAAATCAAACCAATACATGAGATTAAAATTCATAAAAATTATTTTAGCTTAAATGTTATCTATAGTTTTTAAGAAAATAATTGGCACGATTTAAAATTTTCACCTGAGAGATCTTTAGGGGATAGTTCGATCTTTAAATTTTGGGGCCATTTGATATTTAAGCTAGTGTCATTCCATAGAATACAACGCTCACTTTCAGGGTGATAAAAATTAGTGGCCTTATAAATAAATTCTGAGGTTTTAGAAAGGGTTAAGAATCCATGGGCAAATCCTTCAGGGATGAAGAGCTGCTTCTTATTATCACTTGATAAAATTTCTGCAATATATTGTCCACATGTGGGAGAAGATTCTCTCATATCGACTGCCACATCTAAAACTTCACCTTGAATTACGCGCACTAATTTACCTTGTGCGTGCGGAGGTAATTGATAATGCAACCCTCTTAATATGCCTTGAAATGATTTGGAATGATTGTCTTGAACAAATGAAACATTTAATGAAGTTTCTCTTCTAAAAATATCCTCTCTAAAACTTTCAAAAAAAAAGCCGCGCGTATCTTCAAATACATGAGGCTCAATTAAAAGTACATCAGGAATACTTAATGGGGCGACCTTCATCTTTAGATAATTTTTTCTTGTAAGATACGTTGTAAATATTGACCATATCCATTTTTAAGTAAGGGGGTCGCTAATATTTCAAGCTGAGATTCAGTAATCCAGTCCTGGCGGTAAGCAATCTCCTCAGGGCAAGCTACTTTTAACCCCTGACGATTCTCTAACGTCGCAATAAATTGACTCGCTTCAAGCAAAGATTCATGAGTGCCAGTATCTAACCAAGCATAACCCCGGCCCATTACTTCGACATTTAATTTTTGCTGATTTAAATAAAGTCGATTAAGATCGGTAATTTCAAGCTCCCCTCTTTTCGATGGCTTTAAACTTTTTGCCATCTTCACCACGTCTTCATCATAAAAATAAAGGCCTGTTACTGCATAATTTGATTTAGGTTGTGCAGGCTTTTCTTCTAATGAAATGACTTGATTCTTTTCATCAAATTCAGCGACACCATAACGTTCAGGATCTTGAACGTGATAAGTAAAAATCGTAGCACCCTCTTCTCTATTTTTTGCGTTTAAAAGAAGTTGATGAAAGTCATGGCCATAAAAAATATTGTCGCCTAAAACTAATATGGAGTTGTGATTCCCAATAAACGATTCACCTAAGATAAAGGCTTGCGCTAATCCATCAGGAGATTTCTGAACACAATATTGAATATTAATCCCCCACTGACTGCCGTCTTTTAATAAAGCTTCGAAACGTGGAGTATCCTCCGGCGTTGAAATCAATAAAATATCTCTAAGTCCTGCTAGCATTAAAGTGCTTAAGGAATAATAAATCATGGGCTTATCGTAAACAGGTAACAATTGTTTAGAGATTGATTGTGTCACAGGGTAAAGACGAGTGCCTGAGCCTCCTGCTAGAATCAAACCTTTTCTATTCTTTTTAGTTTGTGTCATTTAATAAATGATTTCTTTTAAAACCTCTTTAACTGCTTCTTCCCAATGAGGCAATTCTAACATGAAGGTCTTTGTAATTTTCTCTGTGTAAAGTCTTGAATTAAATGGACGTTTAGCTAAAGTTGGGTATAAATCACTTGAAATAGATTTGATATCTTTGGATGTCATGGTTGTTTTAAATCCCAAACGAATCGATTCATCAACAATGAAGCATGCATAATAAAACCAATCAGTGTCACCCATGGATGTCACGTGATAGGTACCAAAATCTTTGAAATTAGGATTGTCTAAAATAGTTTTGACGATTTTGAAAGTCACGGTAGCCAATACTTCACTTGAAGTGGGTGTGCCTTTTTGATCGCTCACCACATTTAAAGAAGATTTTTCTTGGGCAATTTTAAGTATGGTTTTTAAAAAGTTTTGCCCATGAGAACTAAACACCCAACTTGTTCTTAAAATAATATGTTTTTTATGATTACGAACCGCCTCTTCACCCTGCCATTTGGTTTGTCCGTAAATAGATTGAGGATTGACTTCGTCAGTTTCTAAATAAGGTTCATCTTTTAAGCCATCAAAGACATAATCCGTTGAAAAATGAATGATCGGAATATTAAGTTCGGATGCTTTTTCAGCTAATACTTGAGGTGTAACTGCATTGATTTGATGGGCTAATGATTTTTCAGATTCAGCCTTATCTACCTGTGTATACGCAGCGGGGTTGATAATCATGTCGGGTTTGGTTTTATCAATAAACGCTCTAATCGCATCAGGGTTTGCTAGATCAAGCTCATGCCGACCGATCGCAATAATTTCTCCTAATGACACCAGTTTTTTGTGTAATGAAAATCCTACTTGACCATTTTTACCCGTGAGTAAGATTTTCATGAATACTGCTTTTCTAACCAGTGTTGATATTCTCCCGATACCACATGATTGACCCACATTTCATTTTCTAAATACCAAAGAACCGTTTTACGAAGGCCCGTCTCAAATGTTTCTTTTGGTTTCCAGTCTAATTCACGTTCTAATTTCGAAGCATCAATGGCATAACGTCGATCGTGGCCCGGCCTATCTTTAACATAAGTAATTTGATTTTCGTACCTTGATCCATCCGCTTTAGGTCTTAATTCATCTAAGATGCCACACAAAGTCTTCACAACATCAAGATTAGTTTTCTCATTCCATCCACCTACGTTATATGTCTCACCAATTTTGCCTTTTTTTAGAACTTCACGAATGGCACTGCAATGATCTTTCACATAAAGCCAATCACGAATCTGTTGACCATCCCCATAAATAGGCAAAGGTTTACCATTTAATGCATTTAAGATACATAAAGGAATTAATTTTTCAGGAAAATGGTAAGGGCCATAGTTATTCGAGCAATTGGTAGTTAACACAGGAAGTCCATAGGTATGAAACCAAGCTCTAACCAAATGATCGCTTGCAGCTTTACTGGCACTGTAAGGGCTATTGGGTTCATAAGGATTATTTTCAGTGAAGGCCGGGGCTTTGTCATCTAATGAGCCGTAAACTTCATCGGTCGATACATGTAAAAATCTAAATGTATTTTTAGAAATCTCATCAAGATCATTCCAATAACTTCTCACTGACTCAAGAAGATTGTAGGTGCCTACGATATTTGTTTCAATAAAGTCGGCTGGTCCATGAATTGAACGGTCCACATGACTCTCTGCCGCGAAATTCACAACAGCCCTGATCTGATATTTTTTTAAGAGGCTTAAAATTAAATCGCGATCCCCAATATTACCTTTTACAAAATGATGGTGAGGATTTTGATTTAATGAAGATAGGTTTTCTAAATTGCCTGCGTAGGTTAATAAATCTAAAGAAACCACTTCTTCAGTCGATTGGTTCAACCAATCTAATACAAAATTAGAACCAATAAAACCTGCAGCACCTGTCACAAGGATAGTCATGTTGAGAATTTTATCATCAGGATTAAGATTTAAGTCGTTAAGGACTTTAATGAATCAATTTTGAAAAGGATCTTTTAACTCAGACTCTATTAATTCGTAAATTTCTTGAAAAAAAATAAAAATTAATTCCATGTGCGACGCCTAAGAAATATAAGGCATTTCGACTTTTAAATTAAGAATATGTAAAGTAATACTTTACAATAAGTCATTGATTTACTTGAAATTTTTTACATCGTCCCCATATTAAAATCACTAGTAAATAAGTGCTAGAAATATAAAATTAAGGAGAAATTAATAT
>JACCDY010692390.1_pt1 | contig 11616 bp, 13 predicted proteins | sample 7446391 | NCBI WGS metagenome assembly JACCDY01 (sample SAMN15323451, study PRJNA562643) | freshwater metagenome | isolation source: river surface water | place: USA:Blue River Watershed | collected 2017-08-18
ACTTTTAAAGTGATTAAATAATAAAAACAGCAATGCAGTCATCGCACTTGCGGCAAACAATGTTGTGAAAAATCCAAAACCTTGTTTTAACATCCAGCTGAAAAGTGGTAGTGCAGGAATAACAGGCAATACATACAAAAAATTGTTCTTAGCCAAGTCTGCAATCATTTCGGTATCTTTAGTTTCAAACCAAAGTATGGTGTAGCTGGTAAATGATACAATCGGTAATGCCAAAATGATGGCGCCGATATTAGTATCTTTTTTACTAAGTTCAGTCACTGAGACAATAATCAGAACTGAGAGCATGGTTTTAAATAGAAATATCATAGATGGTTTTACTTTTTAATATTCTTACAACGTACAGAACAGTATTTCACCTCGTCCCAAACTAGCTTCCATTTCTTTCTCCAAGTAAATGGACGATTGCAGGCTAAACAAATTTTGCTGGGTAAGTTTTCTTTTTTAATCATCAAAATTAATTTATGGAATATTGAAATTATTAGTCATGGATTGTTAACTTAAGTTCATCTGAAGTCATTCCGGGCGAACTAACTAATGGAATGTTGTTCTTAATAAAACTATATTTGCGGAGTCAGCCATGTTTAAAAAAATCTTGATGTCAGTATTTATATTGCTGACTACTTATCCAGTAATTGCCTGTGATATCAGCAAAGAATCCAAAAAAATAATTCAAACTGAAACCAATAAGCTGCTTGGAAATGCTCCAACTTTCAAACATGCTTTTGAAGATAAGACCATTCAAATCAACATTTCAAATATAAGCACCAACAAAGAATATTGCTTAGCAACGTTAGTTTTAACTCTGCCGCAGCAAGATTTAGATGAAGCTAATCATTATTTAGATGCAAACCCGGCTAAAAAAATACTGTTGGCAGCACAAGGTTATGGTATCCCTGAAAAAACTATCAACGAGGTTCCATATCGCTATGAATTAGTTGGTGGAGATCCTAAATCAATGATAGGGGATAACGTTGAGCTTAAAAGTTTATACAACAACGTTGAATATACTTATCAGCTACTTGCACAATTACGTATTAATGTTGAAGAGTCGCCTAAAAATACGATTGCCTGGTCTCATGATCAAACAAAAAATGAGTTTTTATCTTGCATGAAAACTAAGGCCTACTCAGAGTTGCAATGTAATTGCCGAGTAAGGAAATTAAGTGATTCATTGTCACCTAGAAAAATGGAGCTTATTAATTTCATACAAAGCCAGCCATATTCTGTTGCAACAGGCGCAATGAACTCTTATCTTCAGTTTAGCAAAAACATTAATGAATCATGCAGCAAGTAAACTCAACATTTAAAATTAGTTTGCCAATTGCTCGTATTGAGAGACTTAAGCTTATTAAAGGCATTTTTCCCAATAATAGAGGCCCTGATTTAAATGATGATTGGGCAGGAGGTAGAGCTGAAGCGCTTAGACGGTTGGCTAAAATTAAACCTATTAGCTATTCAAAAAACCGTAATTTTTTGGATGGAGATGTGACTAGGCTTTCTCCTTACATTCGACATGGGTGTATCTCAATTGCAGAGGCAATTAAGGCAACAAAAGAAAAGGCGAACAGTGGTGCTGAAAAACTTTTATTTGAATTCGCATGGCGAGATTATTGGAGAAAAGTTTGGTATTTAAATGGCTTTGGAATTGATTCCGATATGGAGCATCCCAAAGTCGAGTTGAAGAGAGAGGCGCTTCCTCAAGATGTCAAAGATGCGAGCACAGGCTTGGTTTGTATTGATCATTTTGTTCAAACCTTAGAGCAAAGCGGCTATCTTCATAATCATGCGCGTATGTGGCTTGCTAGTTACATCATTCACTGGAGAGGCGCTGATTGGAAAGTGAGCGCTGATTGGATGTTTAAGATGTTGCTTGATGGTGATCGAGCATCAAATAATCTCTCTTGGCAGTGGGTTGCTTCAACTTTTGGAAGTAAACCTTATTTTTATAATAAAGAAAATTTAAGTAAATATAGTGAAAATCAGTTTTGCCAAAAATGCAATGTGAAATGTCCATTTGATCGAAGTTATGAAGCGCTAGGTGAGCAACTTTTTAAACCAACTAGTGCGCCAGCAAAGATTCATAAGAAAACAGAGCTGCCAAAATATCAAAAAAAATTAGGAAGCGATACGGTTGTTTTGTTTCACGATGAAATGCTATCTTCTACAAACTCACTTTATGGGAGTGAGCATCGAAAAGTATTTGTTTTTGATGCTGCGATGCAAAATGATTGGGCTGTAAAACGTTTACAGTTTATTGCAGATTGTCTGGTTGAGATGCCGGATATTGAAATTTGGGTAGGTAATACAGCAGAGGTTTTGAGTACACTTAATATTAAAAACGTCATTACACAAAACACCCCTAATCTGATGCTTAAGTCACTGATAACTGATTACGATGTCCTTTATGTAGCTGAACTTGAGCCTTATTCTGACGAACTTGCTCAAAAAATCACTTCTAAAGACTTAAGAAGGTTTTCTAAATATTGGAATGTTGTTAGTTCGGAAATTTTAAAATCATTAGATTGAGAACATTACTTTACCAGCACTAAAAAGTAAGCCCGACACAAGTAAACAAGTTGTCGCAACAAAAGTTAAATTGTGTCTTAAGGAAATATACCAATTTGGTAATTCGACAATTTCAGACAGTGTTTTGTCTTTAATTAAATTTAAGACAAAAAAGGCTGCAAGTAAAAAGAATGAATAAAATTGAGGAATCGATAGGGCAACCCATGCAACTATCGAAGGGATAACACTCCAAATAAAAGACCATCTTTGTTTGTTTTGAGGTAAGTCGTGTAATAGCATTGCGAATGACCAATGAAGTGCGCCAACAAAACTTAAGATGATCGCTGCGTAGGTAATAAGGAAATGTCGCCACATTTCCAAATGGTGATAGTCATAAAATAAAAAGAATGTTGGTACCACAAAAGGAAGAAGGCCAAGATAGCCAAGAATTTTGGGTAAAAAAACATTAGATTTTTGCTTCATTATTTATAGCTTTCTAGCACCGATGTTAGATTTATTAATCAATTATTAATAATAACTAAGGGAGCATTGCCCCCTTAGTTATTTAACAAGTGTTTATTGTTTAGATTTGCGAATTATTTAGAGCAACAGTCTTTACTGTCAGTGCCGCAGTTCGCTTGTTTATTTGAGCCACAGCAATTGCAACCGTACCCACAATTGCATCCGCAGCTGCACTTACTCTTGATAAGGTATTTAATCAAAGCGGCAATAGCAAGGACGAGTGCAATATTCAGCAATAAACACATTGCAATTGCGTTAAAAGGAATCGATCCGTTCATCATCTCATACATTATCTGTCTCCTTTATTTTAACAGTCACAATTATTCGACAGTCTTATTAACTTGTTGTTCATTAAATTTTAGCAAAGATACATGTTTGATTAATTAATCGTTAACGTTGAACACAAGATTCTTTGCCAAAATTTCCACCTTTGAACTCGGGTTCGTAGTAAAACTTTTTGAAGGTCCATTTACCGGCTTTGTTTTTTGAAAAAGTTGCAATGCCCGTACCAAAATCCTTAGCCGTTTGATCTGTATTTGCAAAATATATTGCCATGTCTTTGTTATGAGCTGCGGCATGACCAGGATATGTGCCGTAGCCTGGCACTTCTAGTTTGAATTGGTATGAGCCATATTCCCCTTCGCTTTGAGTCGCGACTAATTTAATCGTCACGTTGCCTGTATAAGCGCCTTCGAGTTTGTCTTGCCCAGTGCAATCATAAATACCGCTGTAATCAGTCCCCGTAAATTTTGTTTGTGCATTTGCAGTTGTACTGATGACGAGATAAACAATGAGCCAGAGATATTTCATGGGGCGTTCCTTTAAAGCATTTAGTTAATTTAGGTTGTTTTAATTATAAACATAAGTGCTGTTAGCGTGAATTTTCGATATTCCCGAATTTAGTGCATCCATTTTTGAGCAGCACTTGATTGGTGCGGATTTAAGAGAATGCTTATTTAGAGCCCTTTGCAGACATGGCTTTAATAAGTGGCATGGCGCTTGCTTTTGGAAAAAGTAACACGATAAAAGTAAAGCGGTGGTCTCTTATGAATAGCCCAATAAAAACCTATTTTGATGAAATGAACTCTGGGTCTACAGGTGTTCGTGATTTATATAAAAATTATGCCAATTGGTTGAGCGGAGTGCCTTCGGAGCAGTTGGAAAGCAAACGCCAAGAAGCAGAGCTTCTGTTTAGGCGTGTAGGTATCACATTCAATGTTTATGGTGAAAATGCGGGTACTGAGCGCTTAATTCCTTTTGATGTGATTCCGCGTCTATTAGCGGCTAAAGAATGGGATGTTTTGTCCAAAGGTGCGATGCAGCGTGTACGTGCCTTGAATATGTTTTTACACGATATTTATCATGACCGTGAAATTATCAAGGCAGGTATTGTTTCTGAAAGTATCTTAACGCATAGCCAATATCGTCCTGAGATGTTTGATGTGGATGTGCCAGGTGGCATTTATGCGCATATTGCAGGAATTGATATTGTCCGGACGGGTGAGAATCAGTTCTATGTGTTAGAAGACAATTTAAGAACACCTTCAGGTGTTTCTTACATGCTAGAAGATCGCAAGATGATGATGCGACTTTTTCCAGAATTGTTTCGTCGCTATTCAATCGCGCCTGTTGAGCATTATCCGCAAGTATTAAAAAATAATTTACGTGCAGTAGCGCAAACTGGGATTAAAGATCCAGCTGTCGTTTTGCTTACGCCTGGTGCTTATAACAGTGCTTATTTTGAGCATGCTTTCTTAGCACAACAAATGGGTGTGGAGTTAGTGGAGGGTCAAGATTTGTTTGTGCGTAATAACGCAGTTTATATGCGTACAACCGAGGGGCCAAAGCGTGTTGATGTGATTTATCGTCGATTAGATGATGAGTACATCGATCCACTGGCGTTTAACGCTGACAGTGTGTTGGGTGTTCCTGGTTTGTTTTCAGTTTATCGTAACGGCGGGGTAACACTGGCTAACGCTGTGGGCACTGGCGTCGCTGATGATAAATCGACCTACATTCGTGTGCCTGAGATGATTAAGTTCTATTTGGCGGAGGAGCCAATTCTTTCTAACGTGCCTACTTACGAATTAAGTAAATCAGATGATTTGGCTTATACGCTAGCGCATTTACCTGAGCTAGTTGTTAAAGAAGTGCAGGGTTCAGGTGGTTATGGCATGTTGGTTGGACCTACTGCAAGTAAAAAAGAAATTGCTGATTTCCGTGATCGTATTTTGGCGGATCCTAGCAACTACATTGCACAACCAACATTAGCGCTTTCAACTTGCCCAACTTTAGTTGAGCAAGGGATTGCTCCTCGCCATGTCGATTTAAGACCTTTTGTGTTGTCTGGTGAGGACGTGACTTTAGTACCAGGGGCTTTGTGTCGTGTGGCGATGCGTGAAGGTTCTTTGGTCGTCAATTCATCACAAGGTGGCGGTACTAAAGATACCTGGGTATTGCAAGAAACCTCGTCTCAAGATTTAGACGCAGTTGAACAAGCATTAAAAGATGAGGTGGCTGTATGTTAAGTAGAACCGCAAATCATTTATTTTGGATGGCTCGATATATCGAACGTGCAGAGAATATGGCACGTATATTAGATGTGACGGCCAATATGGCGCTAGTGCCGAACGCTGCATTGAGTGAAGCGGCTTTATGGCAACCGGCACTTGAGATTTCAGGTAATGCGGAAGCTTTTCAAGACCGCTTTACTGAATACACTGCCAGTAATGTGATTCACTATTTATCGATGGATCCTGAAAACCCTTCTAGTATCTATTCTGCTTTGTACAGTGCCCGTGAAAACGCACGCGCAGTTCGCGTGGCAATGACTTCCGAAACCTGGGAAAACATTAATTCTTTATGGTTAGAGTTTAGTCAATTTGAAGGTAAAGATTTAGCGAAAGAAGGACTACGTGAGTTTTGTGATTGGGTAAAAGCGCGTTCGCATTTATTTCGCGGGGTGAGCTTTGGCACGATGTTGCGTGATGATGCTTTTCAGTTCTTGCGTTTGGGTACATTTATTGAGCGAGCTGATAATACAGCGCGATTGCTAGATGTTAAATACCACTTGCTATTGCCAAAAGAAGAAGAGGTTGGCGGTGGCGTTGATTATTACGAATGGAGTGCGGTATTACGCTCTGTATCAGCTTTTCAAGCTTATCAAAAAGTATTTAACGATACGATTCAGCCTTGGCGCGTGGCCGAGTTGTTGGTGTTACGTAAAGACATGCCTCGTTCATTACATGCTTGCTTCACCGAGATTGCAGCGATTTTAGAGAACCTAACAACAGGTCGGCATGTTGAATGTAAACGCATTGCAGGGGAGATTAACGCGAGTTTGTTGTATGGACGTATGGATAAGATTTTCCAAAATGGTTTGCATGAATTTTTAACTGAATTTATCGAACGTAATCATCAATTGGGTGCGGAAATACAACGTAGCTTTTTGAATGTTCATGCAGCGTAATCTGCATTCACCTGCTTTTATAAAGATTGATTAATCCTCATGCAATTAAGCATACAACATACAACGCAATACAGTTATAGCGATCCGCTTAATTACAGTATTCAACAATTGCGACTGACACCACAAGATGGTTTTGGTCAGCGTGTAAAAAACTGGTCCATTTCCGTGAATGGACAACTCAGTCAGCATCAAGACACTTATGGAAATATAGTTCATACCATGGTGCTTGATGGCAATCACAGCGAAATTAAGTTGGTGGCCAAAGGCGAGGTTGAGACAGGTTTGTCTATGACCAAATCTGAGGAAAGATTGCCCTTGCAAATATTCTTGCGAAACACTGTTCTAACTTCTGTTGATGCCCACATAAAATCTTTTGCTGCACCATTTGGACCTTTAAAAACCATTGCTGATTTAGAGCGATTAAGCGCAGCGATTATTGATTGCGTGCCTTATGTAAAAGGAGCGACCGGGGTCTATACCACTGCGCCACAAGCCTTTGAGGCAAGTACGGGTGTATGTCAGGACCATGCACATATTTTTATTGCTTGTTGCCGAAGTTTATTAACACCAGCGCGTTATGTCAGCGGGTATTTATTTACTGACGATGGTCATTTACTAGAAAGCCATGCATGGGCAGACGCTTGGTTGGATGGAATCGGTTGGGTGAGCGTAGATGTTTCAAATAGATGTTTGGCCGATAGTGCGCATGTTCGATTGGCCACTGGTTTGGATTATCACGATGCTTGTCCTGTTAGTGGTGTGCGGGTTGGTGGTGGTATGGAAACGATGCAAGCAGGCGTCAATGTCTGGCAACTCGGAGGCGGCGGCAGCAATCGCGAGTTGAGAAAGCAAATTGAACAAGTACAACAATAAATACTAAAAATATAAAAAATAATATAGATAGGACGGAGAAAAAATGACTTATTGCGTTGCTTTATTGCTTGACGAGGGGCTGGTGTTGGCATCAGACACTCGTACAAATGCAGGTGTTGATCAGGTGGCAATTTTTCCTAAGATGCATCATTTTGAAGTGCCTGGCGAGCGCATGATTACTTTACTGACAGCAGGCAATTTGGCGATTACGCAATTGGTGGTGAATCGTTTGCGTGAAGCAATTGATCGTGATGAAGGTGATCATATTAATAATGTCAGTAGCTTATTTCATGTGGCAAGTTTAGTGGGTGATGAAGTGCGTTTTGCTTTTGAACGTGATGCTGAGCACCTTAAAAATCATAACGCGGATTTTTCTGCGAGCATTATTGTGGCGGGGCAAATTAAAGGCGAAAAGCCAAGATTATTTAATGTCTATAACGCAGGTAATTTTATTGAGCCTAGCCAAGAAACACCCTATTTTCAGATAGGCGAGACTAAATATGGTAAGCCTATTATCGATCGTGTGATTAAACATGATACCGAAATGATGGATGCGGTGAAGTGCGTATTGATTTCTTTTGATTCAACCATACGCAGTAATATTTCAGTCGCTGCGCCGATAGATTTAATGCTTTATCGTAAAGATACTTTTCATGGAAATTGTCTTCAGCGTATTACTGAAAATGATGCCTATTATGCTGTTGTTCGTAAGGGCTGGTCAGAGGGGCTTAAAGAAGTATTTCATCAATTACCTAATCCTGATTGGTGCTAACGATGTTACATTCTCCAGTCGATGTTCAAAATGTTTCGCTTGCGATTCGTGACGCTGTTGCACCGGTATTTTTGCTTACAGGTATCGGTTCAATTCTTGGTGTATTAGTGAATCGACTTGGCCGCTCAATTGATCGAGCAAGGGCAATTAATGTGATGGGCGATGAGCAGTTTTATCAGTGTTTAGCTGAGCTGGATATTATCGTTAGAAGAACAAGGTGGATGCGCTGGTCTGTAGGACTATTTATTTTTGCTGGTTTATGCGTCGCATTATCTATTGCTTCAGTTTTTATTAGCGCTGAGTTTCATGTGAACTTGCCTCACTTTGTTCTAATCGCTTTTATTACGGCTATGCTTTCTCTTACGCTTGGACTGCTCTGTTTTCTCAGGGAAATTATTTTAGCCTCACAAGAAGTTATTACATCAAATCGTCAAAAAACTTAGTTTTAATTTAATTAATTTTGATTATTAGATTGCATATTTGAATGCTATAAATTCACATCATTAAAATAAAAAAGTAGTCTTAATTTAAATCATTAAATTAAATATTTTTTATATCTTTAATACATTAATACGTAGCTTTATTTTTTAAAAAAGTTTATTGTTGCGGAATTGGTGGTGGCTAAAAACAATTTAAGACACTTTCTAATTAATTAAAAAAATCATTTGGAGATTCACATGAAAAAACTTTTTTCTTTTATTTTTGGTATTTTCTCAAGTAAGCCTGCAGCGAAACCAGCTGCAAAACCTGTTGCTAATGCAGCTGTTGTAGCTAAGCCAGTTGCAGCTAAAAAATCAGTTGCAGCTAAGAAGCCAGCTGTTAAAAAACCAGCAGCTAAAAAACCAGCAGCTAAAAAACCAGTTGCAGCTAAGAAGCCAGCTGTTAAAAAACCAGCAGCTAAAAAACCAGTTGCAGCTAAGAAGCCAGCTGTTAAAAAACCAGCTGCAAAATAATTAGACTTTAGATAATTATTTTTATCGTTTAACTTTTCTATTAATTATTTGACGGGACATCTCGATGAAGTTGTATAAGAACGTATTGGTATTTTCTGCGTTTGTAATGGTTTTTTCTGGATGTGCAAGTCAATTGATAGAAGTTAAACAAGGGTCTGAACGTGTATCTGTTGCAGATGCAAATCAGGTAGCAAGTTGTGAATCTAAAGGCAAAGCTACAGTTAGTGTATTGACGAAAGTTGGTTTCATTAGCCGTAGCGTTGATGCTGTAGAGGGTAACTTGGTACAGCTCGCTCGCAATAGTGCTTTGGATATTGGTGGCGATACTATCGTTAAGGATGAGATGCCTGAGTTCGGTAAACGTACTTTTGCTATTTATAAATGCAAACCTTAAATAAATTTAATCTTTGAGTTGAGTTTTAGGCTTTTGGGTTAATTAAGGAGTTGAATTATGAAATGTAATATAGGTTGTTCTGAACGTAACGTTAGACTTGTGATTGGTAGTGTTTTAGTGACATTGGCAATCACTCACAATATCGGTGCATGGGGTTGGTTGGGTTTGATTCCACTCGTAACAGGTGTGATGAAAGTCTGCCCAGCTTATGCTTTGTTAAAGCGAAGTAATTGCTGTAAAGATTGCAAGGGTGGCTGCGGCTGTAGCTAGCTTACTGATAAAACGTTTGATTTAAAAAAGGGAGCTGACGCTCCCTTTTTTTATTGATCATAAATTTCGAATTGAAGTAGTAATCGCAATATAATGAGTTAACTGATTTGCTAATAAGAAAGTTTGCTGAATGAAACAAAAGTTCGACAAAGGCTTTAAAAAAATCTCTGGCTTGTTAGCCAAAGAGTTTTTGAAAGAAGTATTGCCTTATGCATTACTTATTTTGCTAGCTGTTTTTTTAGCCATTCATTACATCAATCCTGCACCTCCTAAAAAGATCGTTATTTCAGCAGGCGGCACCTCTGTTAATAATCGTGCATATGCTGCTATATACGGTGCGTTATTGAAGCAACATGGTATTGAGTTGGAAATTAGAGAGTCTGCAGGTGATGTTGAAGACATTAGACTGCTTAAAGATGAGTCTTCTGGCGTTGATTTAGCTTTTGTTCAGGATGGCGTTGCTCGCGCTGAAGGTGCTGGGGTATTGCAGTCTTTGGGTAGTCTTTATTATGAGCCTGCTTGGATATTATGTCGTTGTGCGGAGCAGCTTGGACATCTTTCAAAATTGAAAGGTAAGCGGATTGCTGTTGGACCTCAAGGTGATGGATCTCATGTGTTGGCGATGACACTTTTAGGTGCTAGCGGGGTTAATGCACGCAATGCTTATTTATCTGAACTTACGGGTGACGATGCAGTTGATGCACTCAATGGGGGCAAAATTGATGCGGCTATTATTGTTGATATGAGCGATTCTATGCTTGTTAAGCGTGCTCTTAAGAATCCTAGAGTTCATTTAATTAGTTTGGATGATGCTGAAGCACTATCTCGTCAAAATTCTTATTTACATCATTTAGTTCTTCCTGAAAGTTCTATTGATATTGCTCGCAATATTCCATCTAAAAGTGTTCATTTAGTTGCCCCAACGACAATGCTAGTTAAAAGTGAAAACATGCATCCAGCATTGCTTTATTTAATGATGAAGATTATTAAACAGATTCATAATGGACCAGGTATCTTAAATGTTAAAGATGCTTTCCCTTCGATGCAGGGGTCGGATTTTCCATTGAGTGCTCAAGCTGATAATTTTTATCGTAATGGGCCACCCTTTTTAGATAAGTATTTGCCTTTTTGGGCGTCCACTTTTATTAGTCGGACATTGATTGTGATTGTGCCTTTGTTGGCGATATTGCTTCCACTTTCAAAAATCATTCCTTTGGCTTATAGAACTTTTATGCGCTGGCGATTGTTTAGATATTACGGTGAACTTCGCTATCTGGAAACGCAACTAAATCAGGAGCAGGGTAGGCTTGATCGTGACTATTATCTTCAGAAATTAGATCAAATAGAATCGAGAGCTAGATTGATTAAATTACCAATCAGTTATTCGCAATATCTTTATGAGTTGCGATCACATATTGAGTTTGTAAGATCTAAAATTTAGAAAGGTGGTTTGTATCCTATGAGTCTTCACCATACGCCTGTAAATACGAGCGATTATTTTGCTAAAGCATTTACTAAAATGTTACGTTTTTTTGCGGATACTTTTTTTGCAAAAAGATATGGGCATCGTGCAGTGGTCTTAGAAACTGTCGCAGCTGTGCCAGGTATGGTGGCTGGCATGTGGCAGCATTTAACTTGTTTGCGCAGAATGCAGGAGGATAGGGGTTGGATTAAAGTTCTATTGGATGAGGCTGAAAACGAGCGCATGCATTTGATGACTTTTATTAAAGTGGCTCAACCGAATATTTTTGAGCGATTATTAATTTTGATTGTGCAGGCCGTATTTTGGAATTTGTATTTTGTGATGTATGTATTTGCCCCAAGAACTTGTCATCGC
>JACCDY011021064.1_pt1 | contig 11610 bp, 10 predicted proteins | sample 7446391 | NCBI WGS metagenome assembly JACCDY01 (sample SAMN15323451, study PRJNA562643) | freshwater metagenome | isolation source: river surface water | place: USA:Blue River Watershed | collected 2017-08-18
GCCCCGTATAGTTCGCGGTTTTCCCCGATTGCACATGCCCGACTACCAGCCCACGCCTGTCCCAGGAGCCTGTCCGGTTGGGGTCCTCAAGTAGGCCAAGCACTTCGTCGGTAGAGATTTCAAGCGCGTCTATGGCGGCCGGAGGCATTTTCCGTTCCAGCATGTCCCTGTACCTTGGCCAGTATCGCCAGCCCTTTTTTCGGGATGAACCAAGCCAGGTTTCGTGATCACTGTCATCAGAGAGTGTGGAGTTCTTGCCGATCCAGATGCTGTAACGACGGATCAGTTCAGCGATGGCACCTTCGATATCAATTGGTTCATCTTCCCGTCGGGGCATGATGGAAGCGGCCAGTTCAACCATTTCCTTGATCAGCGAAGCGGTTGGGTTCTGGGTAGCTTGTTCCATCAGCAGGTTCTGTGCATTGCTGATGACGGTGCTTGTTGGCCTGTTGAATTCGCTCATGTGCTATTCCTGTCTGGTCTGATTCATCCCTGCATTCAGGATTCCGGTTCGGAAAGCTGTGCAATCAGATGAGGAAAATTCTGAAATGGATCTGTGCAGGCTAGTCTCGCCTTGGCATCCGCGATATCCATGCCCTTTCGGATAACCATATTCCTGAACAAGGTTTTCATTACCTTCAGAACCGCTTCGTCTGAGCTGGAAGCGAAGCTTGTGACTGGCGTTTCCTTTTGCTCTGCGGTGTCCAGCCAGATTTTCTGAACAGGAACAGTCTCTTCAATGACCCTGAGCATGCTGATGATCAGATCCTTCTGGGTGGAGGTGGCGTCTTCAAGAACCGCTGCAATGCTCGGATGCGCCTCGTCGATCCTGTAGCGGATTCCCTTGGACGTACGCTCCACCTTCCAGGCTTGCTCGATTGGTGTACCCGCATTGATATTGGTTGGGCTTCCTCGGTAGGCAAAGACCCGACGGGCACGTTCCCGCGTGTCAGTGGCCATACTGGTCAACCAGGGACGCAACGCTACAGGGGGGCGTGCAACTGACTTCTTGACGTCAATTTTCCAGTCTGCATCTGCCGTGTTGGGGATGTCCAGCCGAATGCGTGCAAGTCTGTGGGGCTCTTCGCGGTTCCAGGCTCTGGACTGTCCCAGCCCCAGCCATCCACCAGCGACCAGAAGCCGTTGGTTTCGGTAAACGTAAAAACCCTGTTGAGCGTTCCACCCGGCAGGACCACCGTTGATCTCGTATTCCCTGTCTGTCAATTTGTCCCTGTGAGGGAGGACGTGGCATTGAACTTCAATGCTTCCGCATGAGGTCATGTGCCTCTGGACAGGAGATGTCCATGGTTTTGCGGGATGGCCACTCAGGAAAGGATCCCATGCCTCGATCTTTTTCCCATTCAGGTTGAGTCGCAGTTTGGGATGGTGTCCTTCGAGCAACCGATGAAAAACCATGGCCAAGTGACGCTCGACCTGTTCTTCCATCAAGGCCAGGAAGTCATTGACCGTAAAGCTTTCAGTGACGATGCGGTCAAGCATCTCCCAAATCACGATTGTCCCGTGGTCGAGAGATTCCAGCTTCCCAGGCAGGTCCTCGGAGCCGGGTGCCGGTCCTTCAATCAGGACCCATCCCATGTCCGGATTGGCTGTGAGCAAATCCAGATCCCATCGCAGACAGCTGCTGATGCCGTTCTTTCTGGATGCAACCGTGAGGCGTTTGCATTGCGAAAACGAGGCAGTCTTGAGCCCCATGCCGAATCGGCCGAGATCGTTCGGTGATCGTGCGTCGAGAGGGTTTTTGTCGCCAAGTGTCATGGCGCTCTCAAGCTCCTGGTCACTCATTCCGGACCCGTTGTCCAGAATATAGATGTTGCTCGACTTCTCTTTCCAGTTGAATTGGATATCTACGGTTGTCGCACCAGCGGAAATGCTGTTGTCGATGATGTCGGCCAGAGCAGCAGCGGTCGAGTAACCAAGCCCACGCAGAGATTCCAGCATGGCGCTGGCCCTTGGTGGTGCGTTCCTTGTTGCCATCTGATTATTGTGTTTGGATGGGCTCATGGGGGATATCCAATAGGTCTCTGAGTTTGTCGCTTCGGGACGGATGCTTCAACTTTCGCAGGGCTTTGGACTCAATCTGCCGGATGCGTTCTCGTGTCACACCGAATACCTGTCCAATTTCCTCTAGCGTGTGATCTGTTGACAGGTCGATTCCAAACCGCATCCGCAGAATGCGGGCCTCGTTGGGTGTCAAACTGTCCAGAATATCCCTGACTGTTTCATGAATGTTGTGCTGCAATGCGGCATTCATGGGGGCTGATTGAGCATCATCTTCAATCAGTTCAGCCAGCAGACGTCCCTCTTGATTGAGCAGCGTATCCAGGGGTACGGGCTCCATATCGAATTTCATGATCCGTCGAATCCTGTCTTTGGGTATCTCCATCCGATCCGATAAGAGGGAAACGTCTGGCCTGGTCCCGTGCTCCTGGAAATATTGACGAGAGATCCGGTTGAGTTTGTTGATGGCTTCGATCATGTGCACCGGAATACGGATGGTGCGTGCCTGGTCGGCAATGGCGCGGGTAACGGCTTGACGGATCCACCAGGTGGCATAGGTCGAGAACTTGTAGCCTCGACGATATTGAAATTTGTCCACAGCCTTCATCAGGCCGATATTTCCTTCCTGAAGAAGATCCAGGAATTCCAGTCCGCGATTGGTGTATTTTTTTGCGATCGAAAGCACTAGCCGAAGGTTGGCTTCGATCATTTCTTTCTTGGCATCTCGGCAGGCGCTCTCGCCAGCGTTCATGCGCTTGTTGATGTCCTTGAGTTCATCCAGTGGAACCACAACGCGACATTGCAAATCGATCAGATTTTGTTGAATATCCTGAATCTGCGAAATGTTCTGCACCATGTTGGCTGACCAGGGCATGCCGGAAGCAGCCTGCTTCTCTATCCACTTGAGGTCGAGCAGATGTGAAGCTACACGGCTGCCCGTCTTGTCACGGCCACTGAATTCGGCCAGGAACTGGTCCTGCGGATAGCCGCATCTGTCCACAATGATGCGGCGCAGTTCACGTTCTTTTTTCCGCACATCGTTCACCTGGCCGCGCACCATCTCGCAAAGCTTTTCAATCACCTTGGCGGTGAAGCGGATGGTCATCAGATCGTGTGACAAGGCGGTCTGCGCCTCGACGTAAGCGGGTGTGCCCCAGCCTTCCTTGTCGTAGACCTTGTGCATTTTCTCGAAGTGTTCAGTGATGCGATCAAAGCGCTCCAGAGCCTGGTTCTTCAACTCTTCGAGCTTCTTGGTCAAGGCCTTGGAGCCGTCTTTGCCTTCGTCGTCATCCGCTTCGTCGAACTCGTCGAAGTCTTCGTCGGCAACATAGTCATCGGCTTCGTTCAGATCGGCAAAGCCATCGACCACAGTGGAAATCACGACCTTGCCTTCGCGGATTTCTGCGGCCATGCGCAGAATTTCGGCGATGGTGGCGGGTGACGCGCTGATTGCGGCCATCATGTCCATCAGGCCGCCTTCGATGCGCTTGGCTACTTTGATTTCACCTTCACGTGACAACAGTTCAGCCTTGCCCATTTCGCGCATGTACAGGCGCCCTGGGTCGTTGGATGATCCCGAAAGGTCGTCCAGGTATTCGAGTGCGCTATTTAAGGTGCGCTCTTCCTCGGCCGTTTCTTCTTCATTCAGATGAACAGTGAAATCATCAAATATGGACACATATTCGTGTCTTTCGTCCGTCTGCCCACCCAGGTCGTTGATGACCTGACGGATGTTGTTGGAAAAATCCAGATCTTCAATTCCGAACTCCGACAACGCAATGTCCTGGATCTGGAAATCCGGAATACTGCCTTCCCGCAGAACTCTCAGCAGTGCACTTCTAACTGCAGCACGTGTTTCCGCGATGGCTGTTCTGACAATCGGTTCTGCGAACTCGGGTAGCGAGACATCAAAATCTTCCCAGTCGGCTGAAGTGTCAATCGCAACGTGCTCTGAAATCGCTTTCTGCTGAACTTTGACCTTGAGCGCAATTTCAGGATTTTCTTCAGGGGGCGGGGCTTCCTCTTCTGGTTCCCAATCCCCGATGTTCCATTCCGAATCCAATTCATCCTGAACAGGATCGACTGTGAAGTCGTTTGATGCTGCAGAGGGCTCCGTTGCCTGTTCGGTTGTGACGGGAGGCAGAAGGTCTGGTATCTGTTCCATCGGCTGAGCTGCAGCAGGAACTGGCATGAACGACTGTATGAGTGCAGCGGTCTCGCCACATCCTGCATCGGAGGCTATCGTGACTGCATCTTTCCCCTCCAAGTCCAATAGGAGAGGGTCGGCACCGTTCTCCAGCAGTAGCCTGCAAGCATTGGGCTGTTTTTTTCTGGCCGCAATCATGAGCGGCGTGTTGCCCGCGTCATCACGGGCATTCAGATCATCACCCTTCGCAATGTGTACCTTTATGGCGTTCTCGACGCCATTGGCCACTGCGATTTTAAGTAGCCGGTTCAGGACGGACTTGATGCCAATGCCGTTCATGAGTAATTGCTCATGGCAGCCGCCAGGGCGCTCTTCATTGATTTAACGAGTGATGCGGGCTTGAGCACCTTGACCGAGTTGCCATAGCCAAGAAGATCGGCCACGAGTTCCCGTTCGTCCGTGTAGGGGACCTCAAGTTGGTAGTGGCCATCCGGAAGAAGTTTTCCGATCTGGTCTTTGTGCCATTGTTCTTGCTGCACCCAACGGGCCCGCTCGGTGGAGAAGACCAGCAGAGCCTGCTGCAGGGGCTGGCCTGTATAAATCCCGTAGCCAAGTCCGAAGGCTGAGAGCATGTCCTCATCCGACATTTCCAGGGTGTCGTCTTCCAGCTGTGTCGCAACCTCTATGGCATCAATGGAAAACCTGCGGGGCTCACCCCTCATATGGCACCAGGCATTCAGATACCAGTTTCCCCTGTAATACGACAAGTCCTGGGGGGAGACATCGCGGCTACTGTGCCCACCAGTTGTTCGATTGAAGTGTTCCAGGCGCAGCCGCTTCCTGTTGAAGGTGGCTTGAGCCACGGTTTCAAAGATGCCTGAGCTGACACTTCGCTTTCCTGCATCCAAGAGCTTTACCCGTCTGCTTAGTTCGGGGGTGTTCAATCCCTGTTTTTCAAGCAACTCAGAAAGCTTTGCTTCCAGGGGGAGCAGGTGCGGCCCCAACAATGTGGGGGCAAGTTGCTTAATCATTTTCTGGATAGTGGCAAGTGCAAGAAGTTCGTTCTTGTTCAGCCAGATGCCAGGCAACTCATGTGTCTCTCCAGTTTTTTTCAATATGTAGCCGCCAGCTTCACGGTCATATTCGATGGGGATACCCAGCTGATCGCGGAGCTTGGCCAGATCCCGCTTGAAGGTGGCGGGAGAGACCTCCAGCGAGGTCATGATTTCGGAACGACTCAAGGCGCGGCGGCTGGATAGCAACGCCTGGTATTTGTAGAGCCGAATGACCTCGCTCATTGTTTGGATGCCTTGAAGTTTTTGTGTTGAAGCTCACGATTTGAGCCTCTGTTGTATAACTATAAGCTTTATAACTGGTGGACCTTCCAGATGATCTTGGTTGTCAGGTCTGTAGTCTTAAAGTTCTTCGTGTTGCGTGCGTACGCTCCCTGTTCAACACGTTGCAGGGATCTTGTCCTTTCTCATACGCAGGGATATCGCAGCAACATGCAGCATGCCAGTTGCATAAAAATCAAGCAAATTCACAGGACGTCATCCCCCAGCTTGTGAAATGATTTCGAGAAACCATCGCTATCTTCATCGTGGTCTGACTGGATGAAAACAGCACCAAGACCAGTCGCTGTATTGCCGAACCTGGTACTCCCGTCAGAGCTGAAATTTCCCATTTGCGTGAACTCGGACCCGTCTGAGCCATGAGTAAATGGGCCAACTGTGGTGTACATAGTGCCGTTTGAGGATACGGATGTAGTATCAGAAACCCTGTGGATGGTTTCGCCTTTATCGGAGGTCGCGAACCAGCTGAATATGTTCCAGATGCCCATGATTGACTTTCAGATGATTTCTGCTGATCCTAGGTTGCCACTGGCTCATCAGGTGAGCCTGTCGGCTGTTGCGCATCGACGTTTCCCAAATTGACTCACAGCTGTGTGCACAAATTTCACACCAACCAAACGGGCCCTGTGGGTGAAGGGTAACTTCATGGCTTACGCAACGGCATACCGGATTCAGCAATGGATAGTGAAACTTGAGCCTCTGGTCCCGAGGATCAGTTGCCCGTGAGCTCTAGGCGATACCGATAGGGGGCGGTTTCAATGACCTGAACGCGATCGCCAGCTTTTGCCCCGTGTCTCTCGAAAAACATCCTAATCCAGCCCCGCGACCTGAAGAATTTTTTGTCTCCGTCCAGGTCGGTTTCGATTGACGTCGCTCCACCCCAGTCGACTCGAACCTTCCTAGAAGCTGCTTGTGTGGCGTTACTGCCGCCAATGGCATCACCGGGAAATTTATGGATGAAGGATCTCAGGTAGATGTGAGAGTTTTTGATGTTGCCATCGGTCAGCTCGACCTCTCCAATCAATTTTTCGGGGTAAGCGCTGTGAGATTGCCAATCAGCTGGCTGTTCCGGCTTTGCCGCCGGTGAGGTTTGATGGTCCGGTTCAGTTGGCCTGCTGACGCCCGGCGATGAAAGGCGTTGTACGGGGTGAGTGATCAAATCCGTTGCCAGTTCCCGTGCGATGGCTTGGCTAACCTGAGCGTCGACGGTCACCCAGATCACTGCGCCGGGTTTGTGAATGTATGAGACCGGTTTGGTGAATGCTCTCACGTCCTCGAGCTTCCAAGGCGTATTCCATTTGGCGACCTCGCCGCTGCGGATCATCTGTCGGGGAATGCGGTGTTTCTCGAAAGTCTCGATCATTTCTTCGGTGCTCATCGGGTGGCCGCACTCTGAAATTCGAGCGATGCCCCAGACGCAACCGGTGCCTTTTCTAATCAGTCCAATCCATCCACGATGGGACGTGCTGGTAGACCTCATTTCCCAGGTCTTTGAGCCATCAAGGATCATCCCGATCCAGGGATCCGCGATTACAAGTGCAGTGGTGATGTTCATGTTCAGTATTCTGGCGATGGATTGAGAATGGATTCCTGTCAGAGTTCGTTTTTTCAGGTGACGAACTCTTGAATTTCAAAATGAAATCTGAATTGGGCCGTGGTGCTCAGTTGTGCCTGATTCGTTCAAGGCGGTGGCCTGCGGTGACTACTGCATCTTCGGCAGTTACAACGGCATAAACGTTGAGGTGCTCATCGATGAGGCCTGCGAGAGATCCAACATAGGCATGCACGCGTCGCTTGGCTCTTTTGTCAAAGTAAAGTTTTCGGGTCCCATCGAATGACTTTTTACTGGTTCCGAATTGCATGAGCAGATCCACCACGATCGGTGGAATCCCCCTTTGCTTCATTCTTATGACGGAGTGACCGGTATGCATACTGTTCTCCTTCAGGCGCTTGCGCCTTGAGTCATTCTTTTGATGCGTTGGGTGGTAGCGGACAGTTCTTCTAGGAGCGCCACCTGCTGCGCTCTCAGGGCAAATAGTTCGGGTGGACTCTCGAGCAAGCTTGCAAGCTCCTTCATAAGAGGCTCGTCGCGCAGCATCTGCATATTCAGAGAAAGTTCAGCCACATCTTTTCCCAGCAGCAGTTTGACTTTCTGGCTGATGGCCTTCGAGTCACCGTGCTTTCTTTCCAAAGTAAACAGACGCAGACTGCAGGCCTCGATGAATGCGTTCAGACTTTTGAAATCGACGGTTGACAGGTTCAATTCATCACCTGGACGTCCGTAAGTGATTGGCAGCAATTTCCCCTTTGATTGAAGCCACTCTCGGACCACTTCAGGTTTAAAAAGCGTGCGGCCATCCTCCTTGTGTGGCACCAGGGCACCTGCATTCTTTCGGCTGATCATTGCGCGGATTGTTGTTTCCTCTATCCCCGAAAGCAAAGCAACTTGCCGAACGGTAAGACCGCCATTGCTGGTGGCGGGCATGCCCTTCTTCTGGGATGCCCGATCTGCGTAGTAGAAGAAAGAGAAAAAGCCTTCGCCCGTCATGAGGGTCTTGCGTGCATTGGCAAGCTCGCAAACAGACAGGCACAGTTGAACGCTGCTGCGATCACCCCCGATTGCCCCGAAGCTTGCCCATTCCGAAATCACATGGCTGTCTAGCAGGTCAACGAGATATGCCGCCACCCATGTGTGGGTGGTTCCCACCTCCATGTGCTCGTAATCCAGACCTTCAAGACCGAGAAATGCATAGTCGTATTGGTAATCCAGTACCTGTGCAATGGTTGACTCGGCGATTTGCTCATATTTGAAGTCGAAATCTTCCGCTGCTGCCTCGGGGTCCCAAAGGTCTGCGGGAGGCAAACTGGCGTCCACCTGTTGTGAATAGCGACTGGTAGTCCAGAGCGAGGTCGTCCGTACACTCAAAAGAAAGATGTCAAGGATCGCCTTGCGCAATTCATCCTTTGAAATGGGAGGCGTAGGAGGATTGGTGCTTGTCATGTCTGCAATATTGATGGTGTTGAAGTGATCGAACTGTATCACGAAATTGAAATTTGCAACATTAACAATATTGCCGATATATTTAGTCGGTTATTAATGTGACTGATTGTCTGGAAGCGATGAACTCGAGGCGCTAGGTGGTAAGGGATTGGGGGTGTCTATTACCGCGTGCAGTCATTGCCTATCAAAGGCAGCGATAAACTGCCTTGGTGTGCACGAACTTCACGCCAACCAAACGCGCTCAGTGGGTCAAGGAAACGCTGGGGGTAGAGCTGCCCTCAGGCTTTCCGGATGAGTCTTACCCGGGTTTTGCTGCACCTGTCGTCGTCAAGAGCCACCAGACTAGACGAGTTGCATGTGGACTGGCCAGATTTGGTCTGATTCCCACGTGGGCTAAGGATGACAAAATCAGTCGCCACACCTACAACGCCAGGAGTGAGACGGCGGCGGAAAAGCACAGTTACCGTGCCGCTTGGCGGCATCGTCAGTATGGCTTAGTGCTCGTCGATAACTTCTATGAACCCAGCTACGAATCGGGCAGGGCTGTGCGTTGGAAGATTGAACTGGCTTCAGGCGATCCGTTTGGTATTGCTTGCCTATGGGATCGCTGGACCGATCCGGCTTCGGGCGAGTTGGTGGTCAGCTTCTCCATGCTTACGGTGAATGCCGACGAGCACCCAGTGATGCGCCAGTTTCACAAACCAGGCGATGAGAAGCGAACTCCCGTGATCATTACCCCGGAGCTTCATGACACATGGCTGGGTGCCGATCCTGCCAAAGCGACCGAGCTGATGACTTGGACGCACATGCCCGAGCTTCGAGCGATGTCCGCACCGCGAGCTGAGGCCCTTAGTGTACTTTGAAGGCTGGATAAATATCCAGTATATTTGGCTGCATGAAATCCGCAGCCTTATCCCATCCCGAACCTGTTTTCATGCCCGAAAAGAAGGTCTGGCTTGAGGTGTGCGGCTGGAAAGTTCCTGCTGGGTTTGCATCCCCTGCAGCAGATCACACCCGCAAGCGAATTGACCTCAATGAGCACTTGATCCGCAACGGAGCCGCCACTCATATCTTCAAGGTTAAAGGCGACTCCATGATCGACATTGGTATCTATGAAGGCGATGCATTGCTGATTGATCGGTCTATCGAGCCTCGGCACGGCAACATTGTGCTGGCGGTTTTGAACAACGATTTCACAGTCAAACGCCTGCATCGCCGTGGAGGCGTTATCAAGCTGGTGCCTGAAAACCCCCGCTATCCGACCGTTGTGGTCAAGGAGGAAGAGGAGTTCTCCATTTGGGGGGTTGTGACCTACAACCTCCACAAGCTCTACTGAGGGCGATTCATGGGCGACTCGGTACCACAATTGGCCTTGGTCGATTGCAACAATTTTTATGTGAGCTGCGAGCGAGTCTTCCGACCCGATCTGGTGCGTGTCCCGTTGGTAGTTCTATCTAACAACGATGGTTGTGTTGTGTCTCGATCCAACGAGGCCAAGGCCCTCGGAATCAAGATGGGGCAACCCTGGTTCGAATGCAAAGAACTGGCTGAGGAACATGGCATCCTGGCATTCAGCAGCAACTATGCGCTGTACGCCGATCTCTCTAACCGGGTCATGAGCATTCTGAGCGACTTTGCGCCCCGGCATGAGGTGTACTCCATCGATGAGTGCTTTGTTGATCTGACTGGCATGCCCAAGTTGCGTGAGGTCAGTTACGCCATGCGTGAGCGGGTTGGTATGTGGACAGGGATACCAGTGTGCGTGGGAATCGGCCCGACCAAGACGCTGGCCAAGCTGGCCAACCACGTGGCCAAAAAGCATCCCAGGTCAAAAGGTGTCTTCAACTACAACGCCCTGAGCGAGGTACAGAAATCCCTGCTGTTGCAGCGTATTCCTGTTGAAGAGGTTTGGGGTGTCGGTCGCAAGCTGACTAAGCGGCTGGAGTGCCACCGCATCAGAACTGTGCAGGATTTGAAGCAGGCTCATGTGCCGACCTTGCGTGCCGAATTTGGGGTGGTGATAGAGAAGATCCAGCGCGAACTTCAGGAGGTTTCGTGCATCGAATTGCAGGAAATTCAGCCAGACCGCCAGCAGATCATCGCCAGCCGGTCCTTCGGGAAGATGGTCTCAGAGCTGTCGATTCTGCAGGATGCGCTGTCCACATTCGTAGCCAATGCCTGCGCCAAGCTAAGGGGGCAGGGGAGTCATGCAGCTGTGATTCAGGTATTTCTACAGACCAACCGCTTTCGCAAGGACCTCCCGCAGTACATGCCTAGCCTGGCGGTGCCGCTACCGTATCCCACCGATGACAGCCTTGAGGTGAACCGCTGGGCTAGCTTCCTGTGTGAGCGGATGTTTAAGCCCGAGTACCAGTACAAGAAGGCTGGAATCATGCTCAGCGAGATCAGCCCGGTGACGCACCGTCAGGGCGATTTGCTGGAGGGGGACATGTCCAGTAATGGCAAATTGATGCTGGCGCTGGATGCTCTGAATCAACGTTTTGGGCGAGGCACCGTCAAGGTGTCTACGCAGGGGGCATACCGGGATTGGCAGATGCGGCAGGAGCGCAAGTCACCGAACTACACATCGGATTGGGATGAGGTTCCCATGGTTTGATGAATATCGCTAAATTGTTAGTCTCATAATTACTATATGGATGTCCGAACGCTTGATTACTACATGGCCCACGCCAGAGAGGTGGCGCAGCGCTATGAGGCGGCCCCCAGTTCATTGGCTGCTCGCTTCAACAGCGCCTTTGCCCCTGGCGGACGCGTTCTGGACATCGGCTGTGGTTCTGGCCGTGATTTAGCCGAGCTTGGTCGTCAGGGGTTCCAGCCGTACGGAATCGACGGCACCGCTGAATTTGTTGAGCTGGCGCAGGAATACCACCCTGAACTTCGAGGGCGCATTGCACAAGGTCTTTTGCCCGAATTCCCTGTGCCGTTTGGTGGCGAATTCGATGGGGTTCTGTGCTGCGCGGTTTTGATGCACATCGACTCGACCGAGCTTTTCAACGCAGCCTTGGCCATCAAGCGCTGTCTGAAAGTCAATGGACGCCTGCTGATTTCCGTGCCGAGCCAGCGCTCAGATA
>JACCDY011201493.1_pt1 | contig 11610 bp, 17 predicted proteins | sample 7446391 | NCBI WGS metagenome assembly JACCDY01 (sample SAMN15323451, study PRJNA562643) | freshwater metagenome | isolation source: river surface water | place: USA:Blue River Watershed | collected 2017-08-18
ACATTCTAACAAGCTAAAATGGAATTGGACGGGCCTCCCCGCATGGCGGTTTGGATAACCTGGTCAGGTCGGGAACGAAGCAGCCAAACCCAATTCTGTCAGTGCCGGGGGTCGGGCTCGTCCACCTTCCCTTTAGATTTTTTGCTGAAGCGTATTGCCTAGAGAGCATGCCTTGTAGCAGTATTTTGTAGTGCTTTGGCAATCCCAATACTTCATCACAGCCCCATCTTTGCATGACTTTTCTGATGCAAGGCTTATCTTCTTTTTCTGAATATTCCTACAAAGCAATAAACCTTTCCTGATAGCGGGCTCAGGACCTGGCTTTTAAGCTGATAGCTGCTTTCTTAGCCCCCAAAAATACTATCCATAAATACTTATTAGCAAATCAGTGATTGCAATAAGTTCACATATATGAGAACATCATCTTGAATATCTGGACCATTCTGTACTTCAATGAACAAACGAAAGTTGAGATTCTTGCTTGGCCGGCAGGCATCCTTGCGGATTACAGGCGGCTACTAGATTTAATGGAGCAATACGGAGCTGATTTAAGACTGCCCCACTCAAGAGCAATGGGTGGTGGTTTATTTGAAATTCGCTGCAAGGGTAGCGAAGGAATTGGGCGAGTTTTTTACGGAATGATGGTTGGTAAACAAATCATCATCTTGCATAGCTTCATCAAGAAGACTCAGGAGACTCCGGATAAAGAAATTAAAAAAGCGCGCAAGCGATTAAAAGAGGTAAAAGAACATGGTTAAGCATAAAGATACATTCTCCCCTGTCCCGCATGCCCGCAGGGACGATAAAAAGCTATTTACCAATCCTGAATTTAAAAAGGCATGGGATGCGCTCGAGGAAGAATATGCCGCCCTCTCGGAATTGTTTCAGGCACGCAAAGAGGCTGGGTTAACGCAAGAGCAAGTAGCAGTAATTATGGGAACCACTAAAAGTGCCATCTCGCGTCTTGAGTCATCCATTCGAAGCGATAGTCACTCTCCGTCCTTTTCAACCCTACGAAAGTACGCTAATGCTTGCGGGAAGAAACTTCTCATCAAGATGATTTAATTGATTTTTGAATTTCATTTTTTCCAAAAGCAAGACAAACGACGATCAATGCCGGCAGCAAAGTCGTGGTAAATCCATTTATTGCAAAGGAATTGATCTACCGTAATCAGCACCAGGATGACTACGACCAAAAATATCAGCAACCATTTAAGAGAAGTATTCATACGGCTAGATCCATTGAGGTGGTTGCAATTGGATTCAAGTTATTAAGGCTCAATCTTGATTTTCTTGAATTTACCGAGCAGAGCCAAACTGGCTAAGATTTGATTGGCCATATCAGCACTCAAATCTCCTTTGGCTAAGGCATACAGAATTTGATCCGCGCGTTCAGATTCTGGGGCAGCTAGCAAGGCTTTAAAGATTTGCGCCTCAGTCATCGCACTATGAATTTGCAGTGATGTCAGATTAATCTGAACCTTGGTACCCTTAATGCCATAGCGCACTTGAGCCATTTCAATCAGTTCACTACGTTGCTTTACTTGCAAAGTTGCCAGCGTGGGCAATTGGGAATCAACACTAGGCGCTAAAGCCGGACCTTTGCGAGGCTTTTTATATACGAGATCATCATCCACAAAAGCCTCCAATCCCTTGATGAATGCAATTCATTTTGGGAAATGCTAGCGCCATATCTAAGCGATTACTTATTTTGGTACGAGCAAAATTCGCATTAAAGCAGTTCGCGCTTCAGGCACCTTGAGTTGGTCAGCTAAATTGAGCAACTCCGTAGCCTTGGGAATATTTTTTAAATATTCCATCACAAGACCATAATTATAAATAGCTACGCCGTTCTTGCGCTTGACTTCAGTATCGAGTTCATAAAAGAGTCGATCAATTTGACGCTCTTGCAATTGGTCACTCCAAGCCATCTCGCAGCATTTACGAAAGGTGCGCTCATAGCCCGCGCTTTCAATCGTGATGAAAGCATCAAACGCTTGGGGATATAGACCCAGGTTCTGGAAACGTAAACCTTCAGCAAAATCAGCGTTATTTAACTCGGACATAGTGGGGACTCAATGCAATATAAAGACGTGAAGTCCATATATTACCTTGGATTTCTATAAATAAGCCGGTAACTGCGGCCTTCTTTCAGATCCATAGGATTTGAGGATCCTGTATTGATAAGCCCCCTTTTCCAGCAAATACTCGAATAATTTGGCTTAAATAATGCGAAGCATTCTGAGGATTTGCCAGATCATAAAAATAATCAATAAGACTGCAACAGTACGTGCGTCCATGACCAATCTAAATAAACGCAATTGCTTATGAGTGCACTCAAATGAAACCTGCATTACAAACCCCTGTTGACTAGAAAAATTCAGCGTAGAGGTTTAGCCTAGGAAAACACAGGGATTGGAGTTGATTTATATGTAGGAAATAAGCCCTGCCGCAAGGGAAATTCTGTAATGCCAACCCCAATACTAAGAATTCTTAGTCATTTTAGGTTGAAAGCCTAGGCAGGCAATATTGGTATTAGCCAAAACTTGAGCGTCTGGAGTTGTCTTGGATTTAATTTCATATAGCTTGCAGCCATAGGGGAACTTCTTGTCCCAGGTAATGTAGAAAAATTTACATTCTTTGCAATTCATCTCGTAACCTTAACATTAAGCAATAGGGGGTTAAAAATACTGACAGCCCAAATGAAAAAACCACCCGAAGGTGGTTTAAGTATTTTTTGGTTACCCGGGTTGGAGTTAAACACCTCGACAGTTGATAGCAGGTCTAGATTTTATTCTTCAGCTTTTCCCCATCATGCTGCAAGAGTAGTTTAAGCAAACTACTCTGTAGCGCAGTCACATTATCTGGGTTCTCAACGAATTTACTGAGCTCTTGACGATCTGACACGCTCACAATTTGCTGTAGTTTAGAGATGGTGATTTTCAATTGTTCTGCTGCAAGTTCTGGGTGTTTAGATAAAAACTCCAGACTCATCTCCCCTGCACCTGCTTTTGCAGCCTTACCATCCCAGCTGACTTTGGCGTGGCTATCGTGCGCATGATCTACACCCATCTCGACCTTGGCTTTTTCGAGTAAGCGCGTTAACTCTCCTTGGGACAGATGTAGACGCTTAGCCTCCGCTTCAATGAGTTCTTGCTCATCAGCTGAAATCACACCGTCCTCTAACATGGTGTAGAGCTCAGTCATCATGCTCTCACGCTCAATACGCAATTGATCACTGAGTGCTGACGAGAGAATCGCTGCTGGAATCGCAAAAATACCAATACCCAATAGCGCTAAGACAATCGTAATTGCCCGGCCTGCTGGTGTGATTGGAGAGATATCACCATAACCCACGCTGGCTAAGGTAACGACAGACCAATAAATAGCTTGGGGAATGTTTTCAAATTTATCTGGCTGGGCTTCATGTTCAAACAAGTAACCCAAACAGGCTGCGAGCATCACCAGCAAGAGCATGATGAAGACTGCCGCCTTCATTACCGGCCACTCTCGCTTAATAACAATGAACAAGGATTGGGTTGCACCGGAATAACGCGCTAATTTGAGTAATCGCATCAAACGGAAGACTCGCAAGAAGCGCAAGTCGAAGAGGTGATGCAATACAGCCTCTAAGTAGAAAGGCAGAATCGCTAAGAGGTCAATGATGCTCGTTGGTCTAGATGCGCTGCGAAGGCGTCCAAGCAACCACCCTTTGTATTTAGGATCCTCTGGGCTGCTATAGATCCGCATTAAATATTCGGTTGAGAATATGGCTACCGCAATGCCATCCAAAATAATAAATTCAGAGTGGAGGTAATAGTTAATGCTGTGAACAGACTCAAAAATGACGGCTAGTACTGACAAAATCACCCAAGTCACAATAAACATATCAAAGATGTGATGGAGATTGCCACTGGTCGGGGTTTCATTTACCAGTGCGTAGATCTTGTAGCGATAGGATTTGTCTTTATTGAGCTCTAAAAATTCATTGACTGCTGGCGCTAAGGCGCGGAAGAGCTTGAACAAACGGAGTAAACGCAAGGCTCTGAGAACGCGCAAGTCCGCATCAAAGAAGGCGCCTAAATAGAACGGCAAAATGGAAGCCAAATCAATGAGGGCAAATGGGCTCTTGCAATAGGCAAGGCGCGGATACTTAGCAGAACTAAAAGCAGGATCTTCTGGTGCAACATAAAGTCGCAGTGCGTATTCAACAGAGAAAACTACCAGTGAGAACACATCAAAAATATGAAACAGATGCTCCCTAGTCTCATAGATAACCGGAATGTGCTCAAGCACTAGGCCGGCCATATTGAGCACGATCATGTATGTAATGAAGTGCTCAAATTGATCGCAGTAATTCTTCTTAATCTGATGATTAAAGAATAAGTTAAAAACGCGCTTACGGATGCGCAAGTTCAGACTACCCAAGGAAAGTGATTGGAGACTCATAACTTAAACTCCCCAATTTTGACCAGATAGTAGCCGGTATCACAAAGACTGAGACGTATATTTAATCCGCTAACAAGCTTTTCTCCAGGCTCCATTGGAGAGATCCCAGGGGGTCCCGCAGGATTAATAGTGAGCTTCTCAAAGATAAAAGATCCGCTTGTCACCAGGTCTTTCTTATTGCACTTACTGGAATATGCCGGTCCATCTGGATGCAAGAGGTTGCTATAGCTCTCAAATGGGCCTTTGGCTGCAAAGAGCGCCTCAACACAATTTTTCCAGTGATTTACTTTGACATCTTTAGTAAATTTATTCTCTTCATCGGCAGGCTTGCATGCCGCCGGTTCAATTGGCTCATTAGCTTCAAGCTTAGCAGCAAGGCCACTAAACCACGCTACGATCTCTTCGCCATTATCTTGTGATGTTGCGACCTTAGCGCCATTCTGATAATTGCCAATGCCTAGGTAAGCTACTAAAAGCAAGTTGGCAAACAAAACCCAAAGGAAGAAAAAATCCGAAACGCGCATGCCCCGAAATAGACTTTGGATATTCTTGCCCAACACGCTCTCCCTGATCTTCCTAAACCTAAGCGACTATCGTGCCGCTTTCATTTACTGTATATTCAAATTTCAACTTGCTAAGACAACCATCAGGGAGGGTTACCAATGCTATTTCAAGCGGTATTGCAAAGTTTGCTAATGAAAAAGAAGGCAAAGAAGAAACCTGAACCCACCCAAGAATTGTCTCCAATGGCTCAAAGCATAATGCAAAAGCTAGCTGAGCACGATAAAACCAAGGGTTTAGCCCAAGAAGCGCCTGCCAATTCAGACGACTCATCGACTAAAAATAGCTGAGTAGGCTCCACTATGTGTGCGCATTATTGAGCGCATTCGCTTTCCCCTAGCCTCCCCTTTTAAAGACTTTTATGCCCCAAGCGATTATTTTTGATGTTGAAGCAACCGATAAAAAAGATGCCGTCATTATTGAAGCCGCCTCTTTAGATGTCACCTCCATTAATCCGCTTGCGGTTGGTAATCCCTGGGTGCAACGTTACAACCCTGGCAAACCCATTAGCTTAGGCGCCTTAGCGACTCACCACATCATGGATGAGGAATTAGTGAACTGCCCATCTAGTAGCTCATTCAAATTACCTTCTGGCACCAAATACATCATTGGCCATAGCGTGGATTTTGACTGGGAAGCCATTGGTAGCCCTGAAGTCAAACGCATTTGCACACTTGCACTTGCTCGTAGCCTTTGGCCTGATTTAGATAGCCACACTCAAAGCGCCCTGCTCTATCACTTTGAACGCGCTACCGCTAGAGAGCAACTGCGTGATGCTCATAGTGCCTTAGCGGATGTCTGGATTTGCTCCAAGATTTTGGGGCAGATTATTGAGAAGCTCAAACCGACCTCTCTTGATGCTTTATGGGAAATGTCTGAGAAGGCACGTATTCCGACAATCATGCCTTTTGGTAAACATAAAGGCGAATTGATTAGCGATGTGCCATCAGACTATAAGCAGTGGATGCTACGTCAAGACAATGTTTCTGAATACCTACGTAAAGCGCTGAACACCAAATAAGCACCTTTACTAGGGAATAAGGAATCCGTGATTTCCTTATTCCCCTTCCAGGCAGCTGCTGCTTGTTCTGCTGTGTACTTCTGATTACTTACTGATACTTGCGGCCAAATACTTGGGTATTGCTACGATCATTGCGCTTGGTGCTTTTCAGTACTGCGCAGTAAGACAAAATCATGATGATTGCAAGTGAAGCGCCGTTAAAGTTATTTAATAGTTCCATTTGATTTCTCCTTGTTTACTTTTTCTTTGTTACTTAGTTGGTTGGTTAATTATTTTTTTATCGTGCTACTGGTAACTCGTCCCACTGCGTGGTGTAGTTGGGTGACCTGTTACCAGATCTCATTTGCCAATCTTGTTTAGTTCCCGATGCTGCAGTTTTGATAGCGGCATTACCAAAGCGACTATTAATTGAATCCATGGCCTTCATGAGTCCAGCAGACTTGCCTTTTACTTCCATGTCATCAAATAGCGATTGCTGCATCGTGGGTTTATCAGCTAAGAGATTAAGAATCACGCCTGCTTTCTTGTACTTAAAGCCAGCTTTGTAGATTTGCTTCAAACCTTTTAATGCGGCGCTAGTGAGCGTTAAGGTGTTATCACTAGGATCACTCAGAACGACGGTGATACTTTGATGATGCTGTGGCTCAAACGGCTTATGTGGATTGGTTTGCACAAAGATCGTGAGCGCGCCCGTTACTGATTTTTGGCTTCTGAGTTTCTCAGCACCTCGTGCAGCATGCGTCGCAACAGACTCAGCCAACCCTTCCATTGAAGTGACTGGCTTGCCAAAGCTTCTTGAAGAAATAATTTGCTGTTTAGCTGGAGCTACTTCTTCGAGTTGCAAACAAGATACGCCGCGCAACTCATAGCAAATGCGCTCGATCACAACGCCAAACTGTTGACGCATAGCTTGCGGTGATATTTGCACCAAATCAAATACGCTGTTGATCTTGAGCTCTTTAAGTTTCTTGGCGGTCTTACCACCAATACCCCACACCTCGCCTACTGCTGTCTCGGCCATCCATTGATAGAGCACTTCTTTAGGCATAGAGCTGATGTCACATACGCCAGCAAACTGGGGGTTCTTTTTAGCCAAATGATTTGCTAACTTGGCAAGCGTCTTGCTCGCGCCAATGCCAACACATACTGGCAGACCGGTAGTGCCTTTGACATCTTGCTTGATGATTTGACCTAAGCTAGTCGGGTCAGCATATTGCTTGAGCACCGTCTCGATTTGCAGAAAGCTCTCGTCAATACTGTAGACCTCTAAATTGGGCGTGAACTTTCTTAAGACTTCTACTACCCTGCCGCTCATGTCGCCATACAAGGTGTAGTTAGATGAATACGCTTGGATACCATGTTGCTTGGCTAAGTCTTTCATCTGAAACCAGGGTGTACCCATCTTTACACCGAGCGCTTTAACTTCAGCGCTACGTGCTACGGCACAACCATCGTTATTCGATAGAACGACCATCGGCACATCTTCTAGCTTGGGTGCAAATACGCGCTCGCAAGATACGTAGAAGTTGTTCACGTCGACCAACGCGAAAAGTTGATTGGTTTTGCCGGATTGGTTCATGCGGATCTCCCGTTTCTGCTGCTAGCGTGGGTGTACTTGCGCACTACCCCAACTACTACACCCCAGATTTGGAGTTCGCTGTTCTCGTTAAAGGTAATTGGCTCGTAATTGGAGTTCTCTGGCTGGAGCTCGGTCTTGCCACGTAATTGATAGAGACGCTTGATGGTGTACTCGTCATCCACCACGGCAACCACGATATCTTTATGTTTTGGCTTGAGGGCTTTATCGACTACCACCTTATCGCCGTCACAAATACCCGCGCCCATCATCGAATCGCCCTTCACGGTGAACATGAAGGTAGCTGGTTTGTTTTGGACCAAATAGTGGTTTAAATCGAGACCTTCCTCGGCATAATCGGCTGCCGGACTCGGGAAACCTGCTGAAATGCGGTGACTCAGGAGCTTGAACTCATAGGCGCCATTTGCCGCTAAGGCTTGTGGAGCCTGGGTCAGAGTGCTTTCTGAGGAGCTTTGTAGAAGTGCGATTAGTGCCATGGGTTCTAATATACTGTATATCCATACAGTATTTCAATACCCGAGCATTATTTTTCCAAAAACGTGGTTTTTACCCCTTTTTCAAGGGGTAGACCTTTGTGATCGGATTACCACCCATCCCGAATAGGTCTTAGCGGAACCTAGGTTTGCCACTTACTGCAAGCTTGATAACTATCTCTACACATATCAGCCAAGGTTTTTCTTGGGCCCCAATCTATTAACTGGGCAGCTAAATGGGTATCAGAAAAACTTACCCCTACGTCACCTACCCGCCTGGCAGTTACAAATTTTGGTATAGAGGTACCAGCGATGTGCTCATAAGCAGAAATAACGTCGTATACGCTCTGGCCAATACCGAGCCCAAGATTTAAGGCTGTACATTTATCAACGCCACTCAAGAACTTAAGGGCATCAATATGTCCCTTCGCAAGATCCGAAACATGCACATAATCTCTGATACATGTTCCGTCTGAGGTACCCCAGTCATCGCCAAATATAGATAGCGCACTTGCCCTCCCAAGCAGAACGCTCTCGATCTCAGCAAAAAGGGAGTGCGCATTTGAGGGTTCATAATCTTGCAATAGTCCAGATGAATGCTTCCCTGTTACATTGAAATACCTGAGACTCATAGAGCTAATGGCCGGGTACTTATTAAACTCCTGGGCAAGAAGGCGCTCCCCCTCCAATTTAGTTTCACCGTAATAGTTGGCGGGTACTGCGCTAGCCTCCTCTAAGATTGGTGATATTGCATCTTGTCCATATACAGCCGCAGAGGAGCTAAAAATTATTTTCAAGCACCCATGTGCTCGCATTACTTGAAGTAAATTTTTGAGGCCCTGAACATTGACATCAAAGTATTCAGATCGCCTCTCTTCAGACTCCCGCACATCCTTCAATCCAGCAAGGTGAACAACGCTGGTTATACGATTTCTGGAAAACAATTCCTCAAGCAGTTCAGCATCCCTAATATCACCTTTTATAAACGTGGGAGTCTTGCCTGAAATAGTGCCAATGGCATCCAGGGTTTTAACGGAGGAGTTGGAGAGATTGTCCAAGCCAAGAACAGGGACAAATCCCTTAAGGAGCTCTACCCAGAGATGTGATCCTATATAGCCAGTGGCGCCGGTCAGAAGAATCATATCTAGCAAAAGCACCTAAGTTATATATAAAAATTAAGAGAAATTTAACATACAATAATCCTATATAGACTTTGTAAAAATATAACCCCAGGAGGTAAACATGAAGTTTTCCAGCACTAAAAATATTCTCACTCTTTCAGTAGGTTTATTCGTTGCTGCCTGCGCCACCACGACAGGCGTTTTACCCAAGGGCGACGGTGTTTATACGATCAATGTAGCCCAAGGTGATGCCAGCAAAGTGAAGTTACGCGCCTACCAACATGCTGAAAAATTCTGCGCTGAGAAGAGCGCCAATGGAATTGAAGTGGTTAAAGAAAATCTTAGACCAGATGCACTTTCAGGCGCCTCTGCGATTATCGACCTTGATTTCAGATGCAAAGGCCCAGTCAATTCTGACTATGGCAAAAAAGTAATGAAAGAAGTTCAGAAGGAAGAAGAAAAGAAAGCTAAAAAAGCAGCTGCACAGTAATCAAGATGTACCTTAGGAGCGAGGGGCAACCCCTCCTCCTCATGGCTCGCAAGAGCTAAATCATTCCGCCGTTAACGGAGATTACCTGACGAGTGATGTAAGCAGCCCCCTCACTCAATAAAAAACTTACGGCTGCAGCCACCTCTTCTGGCTTACCCATTCTCTGGGCTGGAATTCCCTTTAATGCCGCATCAGCAATTTCCCTAGACACCATATCGGTCTCTATTAGTCCTGGCGCTACGCAATTAACAGTAATATTCCGCTTGGCCAACTCAATGGCTAAAGCTTTAGCTGCACCAATAATTCCCGCCTTTGAAGCGCTATAGTTCACCTGCCCCCTGTTACCCATAACGCCTGAAACAGATGACATGGCAATAATTCTTCCCGGCTTCCTAGCTGACACCATGGGCATAACCAAAGGATGGAGAACATTGTAGAAAGAGCCTAAGTTTGTATCAACAACGCTATCCCACTCTTCACCAAGCATCGCAGGGAAAGCATTATCGGCAGTAACTCCCGCATTACAAACAACACCATAGGGCGCACCAGCTTGATCTAAATAATTCTCAAGGGAATCCTTGGATGCCGCCCTATCCGAAACATCAAACTGCAAAAGATGTGAATTGGTATCAAACTCCCTTTGAAGCGAATCGGCCAATAACTTCAAATCACCAATGCTGGATCTAGAGTGAAGCACCAGATCGTAACCATCAGCTGCTAGCTTATAGGCTATAGCCTTGCCAATACCTTTACTGGCGCCAGTAATTAGAACGGTTTTATTAAGTTTCATTTGAGTAAATATAAAGCATCATCATTGGGCTCAAACAGAGTGAGAGTACCCTCACAGATTGGACACCCTAAATCATCTCTGATGATGCCAGAGACAGTAATAGTTGGCTGCCCCAAAGACTCGGAGTCAAGTTGAACCTCTATCAAAACTTTTTGTCCAGGAACAAATTCTGGGACATGCGCAATAAAACTTCTGCTACCCAATAAAAACCCTAGCGAAGGTTTTTCTGACATCTCAGAATTCCTAAGTCTAGATAGCACTGCAGCTGATTGAGCCATCAATTCAAGCCCAATCCAAGTACCAGCAACTCCATTAGAAAACGGATAATCATCTTTAATGGTTGCCTCAATAATAATAGAGCAATCATTACTTGAAATTAGCCTATCAACCAGTAGCATGGATGAGGCGTGAGGAAGCATCCCAGTTAGTTCAGAGCTCAAGCTCTCTCCAATATTAGAGAGGTATTATTTCCACCAAATGCAAAATTATTAGTCATAACTACTTGAGGGGCGACTTCTAATTGCGCGGCAATATTTAATTTTGGCAAATCAGGATCTTGCACCTTATCCCACAAATGAGGGGGCAGGCGTCCATCACCCTCAAGAGCAAGACAAGAAATCGCAGCCTCAATTGCACCCGCAGCTCCAAGAGTATGTCCCGTGAGGGGTTTAGTCGAGCTAACTGGACATTCAAATCCCAATTTGCTCACAAGTTGCGACTCCATTGCATCGTTATGTCGCGTAGCCGTGCCATGTAAGTTTATATATTCAACCTGATCAATTCTTCTGGCAGACATCTTAAGAGCATCATTCACTGCCAATGCCGCCCCCAAGCCACTAGGGTCTGGTGCGGAGATGTGATAGCCATCAGAACTCTCCCCCCATCCAGAAAGAGAGATGCCTCCAGGTTGGCGACTCATTAAAAATAATGCACTACCCTCGCCAATATTGATTCCAGATCTGTTAAGTGACAAGGGATTACAGCGATCAGCAGATACAGACTCAATTGCAGTAAAGCCAGCAACGGTAAATTTGCATAGCGTATCAACCCCGCCCGCTATTACTAAATCTGCCATGCCTGACTTTAATAGTCTTGCGCCACTAATAAT